>VYLJ01000101.1_pt1 | contig 19899 bp, 13 predicted proteins | sample 5114331 | NCBI WGS metagenome assembly VYLJ01 (sample SAMN12291791, study PRJNA351875) | freshwater metagenome | isolation source: freshwater lake | place: USA: Michigan, MSU2 Lake | collected 2011-08-16
AAGCTAAGGTATCGTTCCAGACAACGCGCACACACCCGAACAATTGAGACAAAAGCCTCTTTTGTTGGTCTGTTGGGTAAATACGGTATTGATACCTCGCTTTCATTGGGTTAAAATGTGTCTGTCTGTACTCTATTTTAACTAGGTCTATCAATAATGTCAAGTCGGTTAGTAATCAGTGATCAGTAATCAGTAAAAAGACAGTAGGAAACTTCTAAGTACCTAAGCAAAATTAATTACACATATCTAACCACCTCTTGCCTCTTGTCTCTTGCCTCTTGTCTCTTGCCTCTTGCCTATCTTCACTAGGAAATTAATTTTGCACGACTACTTATTTAATACTGCACACTTAAAAACTCACATCTGATAACTGATAACTTACCCACTGATAACTGATAACTGATAACTGATAACTGAGAGGTGCGCCACTGGAAGTTCTGAAGTCTTATATCAAAGATCAGGAAAAGCCGTCGTAAAACGACGGGGTTTTAACCCAAATTTTCGATAAGCGTCAGGCTAATATAGAAAAAGACGGCATAGATTTCGCCGACCTGGAAGCGATTTTTAGCGGGCCGATAATCGAGCGCGTGGATAACCGTCAGAATTACGGCGAAATTCGAGTGATTCTAGTGGGTACAATCGATAATATCGTTTTGGTGGTGGTTTATACATGGCGTGGCTCGGTTCGTCGAATAATTAGGGTTTGCTGAATAATGGTAAAACCCTTTTAAAATAAAGCTTTTGACCTGTTAAAGTCCGATGTTAGTGCAAGAAAATAGGATTGGGACGTTCAAAAACCTTGCATTATCCTTCTTGTAGTACATCGCTTGGTACAAAAAACAAGGGCAACAAAGCCTAAAACGACCGACTCCTGACGACCGGCTACTGACTCCTACCCCCAGGAAAAACTTTTTCAGCAGACCCTAATTAGTGCTAGGAGGGCTAACAACCGTGAACGAAGAACATATTACCAGAGTCACCCGCGAACAGTGGGCGAAGTTGAAAGGCAAAACAGACTGGAAGAAAGTTAAAGGGATGAGCGAGGCGGAAATTGCCAAAAACGCCCTAGAAGACCCCGATAATCCACCGCTGCCGGCTGATTTTTTCGATGAAGTCGTGGAATGCACCCCAGTTTCCTTGAATCCCTAACCCTCCGATTAGTAACTGGATTTGGGGATTTTATCGGGGGCTGTATTAGCCTAGACTAACACAGCCCAAAGTTACCGTTTAAATGTCCAAATCCGTAAGATTTAAACGCGATCCGTGGGTTTCGATAAATTCTCGCCGGGGGGCAACTCGATCGCCCATAAGAATCGTAAATAATTCCTCAGCTTTGGCTGCGTCTTCGATTTCCACCCGTTTTAAAGTGCGAGTTTCGGGATTCATGGTAGTATCCCAAAGTTGTTGGGGCATCATTTCTCCTAACCCTTTAAAACGTTGGATCGTGTAGTTAGCATTGGAGGGAAATTCCGCTATCTTTTGCTGTAATTCTCGATCGCTATAGCAGTAGGAATGATTTTTACCGCGTTCCAATTTATAGAGAGGAGGACAGGCGATATATACATAACCTTGATCAATTAAGTTCTTCTGATAACGATAGAAGAAAGTTAACAACAAAGTTCGGATGTGTGCGCCATCCACATCAGCATCAGTCATTAAAACAATGCGATGATAGCGCAATTGTGAGGGGTCGAAATCTTCTCCTTTAATTCCTAAACCGAGGGCGGTAATTAAGGATTGAATTTCCGTATTTTTGTAGATTTTGGCATCATCGGTTTTTTCGATATTGAGGATTTTTCCCCGCAGAGGTAGAATCGCTTGAAAACGACGATCGCGCCCCTGTTTGGCACTGTTATGGACGAAAACGCCGGAAGCAAGGGCAAAGTTATGGGTATGAGGAACCTCGATATCATAGACATCGAATCTTGTTTCTAATCGCTCAATCGCCACAACTCGATGATTGTAATTAGACACCGCTTCTAAGGCTTTATTTTTATCACCATCAAAGTAGCGATCGCAGAAAGAATCAAATCGCAATATTGATTTATCCCGCGTCTGAAGCCGATATTTTTGATAAGCTTCCAAATCAATATAACCTCGATCGATCTCAATTTGTTTTAAGGTCGCTAGGGTTTTTTGATAGTAAGTTTTATTCAAAGCATCACGACGTTTTGAACGAAATTCCCCTGTCCATTGTTCTTTAGTTTTCTCCCGTCGCCATGATAGTAAATCCTGATTTTGCCATTGTTGTTTGGCAGTTTCAGAATAAACTTGACGCTGTTCAGGATGGTCGATAAAGTATTGACGAACTTTATCCGCTTGTGCTTGGCGATTTGTCTGGCTACTCCAATATTGCTGTTGTGCTTGATAAAGTTGTTCGGCATTTTGTCGGCGGTATTCCTCATTTGTATCGTAGAAAGTGCGCCATTTTTCGGTCATGTAGGCTTTATATGCTGCTACTTCCCATTGTGCTTTGGCTTGTTCTGATAAAATTTGCCTTGTTTCTGGTTCTAACATTCGTTGACTCATCATCAAGCGAAATTCATCAGTCTGACGAAGTTGACGACATTTTTCGATCACTTCAGGACGATGTAAAGTTTTCTGAATGTGATAACGATGTAATTCCAAATGATCTTGAATGGATAATCTTTGAAGATTGGAGGGATTATTGTTCAGTTTATTGAAGTCTATGTGATGACAATGTTCTCCATCTTCGAGTTGATAAATTCCCTGCCAACGATTATACCAATCAGCGATCGCATGAGTGAACAACCAAGAATCGGAAGCGGGATTCCAGACCATTTCATAACCGTTAATGGTGATTCCGGGGTCACGAAGAGCGGACAATTTCCGATACAAAGGCATTAAAGCATCTTCTGGAGTTAAAGCCGCAGCAGATTTATAGCTACCATCTCTTAACAGGAAAAGATGGTCAGGAGTACAAATAATCGCTTCACCATGATCGAGAGTAATTTTAATTACTTCTGCGTCTTTTTTGGTGATGCGGGCATTAATAACTCGTTCAACCCCGATCGTGCCATTGTCACGAATGGTATAACAAAAATGTTCCTTTCCTTGGGCTTGTTCGGTCACTAGCTGTTTAAAACTGAGGTTGCGTCCATCGACAAGGGCGATTTCTGTATCACCATGAAAACAACCGCCGGCGCTGTCACCTTCGACGATGTAGATTTCCGACTTTTCTGGGTCTCTTTCGCTACAATCAGCCAATTTACCCGGTAAAGGTGAGGATTCCAAGACCGATTTCCGTCGTACTAAGTCCCGCGCCCGTCGGGCCGCTTCCGCCGCCTTGTACGCTTGTACTGCTTTTTCGATAATCGTGTCGGCCACTTGGGGATTTTGTTCTAAGTATTCGTTGAGAGTTTCCCCAACCAGGGAATCAACAATACCCCGGACTTCGGTGTTACCTAATTTGGTCTTGGTTTGTCCCTCGAATTCCGGTTCGGGGACTTTTACGGAAATAACGGCGGTTAAACCCTCGCGGACGTTTTCCCCCGCTAGATTAGGCTCGTTTTCTTTAATTTTATTGCGTTTACGAGCAACATTATTTAAAGTACGAGTCAGAACTGCCTTTAATCCTTCTAGATGGGTTCCCCCGTCAATGGTGCGGATATTATTAGCAAAACCGAGAATATTGTCGCTATAGGCATCTATACACCACTGAAACGCCACTTCGATATTAATTCCGTTCTTTTCCCCCGATACATAGATAATATCTTTGTGCAGGGTTTCTTTTTCCCGACACATATAGGCGACGTATTCTTTAATACCCCCCTCATAACAATAGGTTTCGATGTGGGGTTCTTCGGGACGGTAATCGCTAAAGGTGATTTTAACACCCGCATTTAAGTAGGCTAGTTCTCGTAAACGTCCGGAGAGGGTACTGTAATCAAATTCGATGCCTTGGCTAAAAATTTCGGTGTCTGGCAGGAAATTAACCCTAGTTCCCGTTTTTTCCTCTTGACTGGGACTGCTGACCAATTCTGTGACGGGGATACCTCTTTCGTAGCGTTGGGTATGTACTTTATGATCGCGCCAGACGGTGACATCGACCCATGCAGAAAGGGCATTAACGACGGAAATCCCGACTCCGTGTAACCCTCCCGACACTTTATAACCACCACTGCCAAATTTACCGCCGGCATGAAGTATAGTGAGAACGGTTTCGAGAGCAGATTTACCCGTGGTGGGGTGAACATCGGTGGGAATACCCCGGCCATCGTCGGTAACGCTGACGGAACCATCGGCCTTGATATCCACTTCGATATGAGTACAGTAACCCGCTAGGGCCTCATCGATCGAGTTGTCCACCACTTCATAGACTAAATGATGTAGTCCCCGCGGCCCAGTCGTACCGATATACATCCCCGGCCGCTTCCTGACTGGTTCTAACCCTTCGAGAACTTGTATCTGTTCCGCGCCGTAGTTACTTGTCATAAAATTTCCCTGAAAAGGCTGTGATCCCTGATTGAACCTAAATGAATGGCAAAATCTTCAAAAATTGTAGCACATAAGGGTTAAAGACTGCTTAAATGCCTTTAGGGAGAATTTTTTATTGGGGTTGGGGTGTTGGTCAGTAAACAGTGAGCAGTAAACAGTAAACAGTGAGCAGTAAACAGTAAACAGTGAGCAGTAAACAGTGAGCAGTAAACAGTAAAAAGGCAGCTGCGAGCTTGTCCCTTAATACTATTCACTGAAAACTCACACCTGAAAACTCGCACCTGATAACTGATAACTGATAACTGATAACTGATAACTGATAACTGATCAATAGTCTTTAAATAATGTCATCCTCAAATTTATAACCGACACCGACTACAGTTTTGATAAAGATCGGATTAGCAGGATCTGGTTCTACTTTTTTGCGTAAGCGTCGGATATGGGTATCTACTACCCTTTCATCGCCAAAAAAATCATTTCCCCAGAGATTATCGATTAATTGGGTGCGACTCCAGACGCGATTGGGATAACTGACAAAGGTAGCTAATAAATTAAATTCTAAGGTGGTTAAATCGAGGGTTTCCTCCGGCATTCCCTCCAATTTACGAAGAGCAGAATGTTGATCTAAGTCGATCAGAAAATGACGGCTGCGATGGAGTTGCTGGGGTTGACTATCGTGTCTTAAACTACGTCTTAATAATGCCCTTACGCGAGCGGTTAATTCCCGGGGACTAAAGGGTTTGACCATATAATCGTCGGCTCCCGTAGATAGACCGATAATGCGATCAATTTCTTCTCCCCTAGCGGTTAACATTAAGATATAGGGGTCTTTTGTCCCGGGTTTTTGGCGAATTCTAGCACACAATTCTAGTCCGTCTAATTCGGGTAACATTAAATCTAAAATCACTAATTCTGGTTGCTTTTGATAAAATAGTTCTAGTCCTACCCTACCATTATAAGCCAGATGACAAGTAAAGGACTCCCGCTCTAAAGTTTGCTGAATCAAATGGGCGATTTCAATTTCATCTTCGATAATAACGATATCCATACAAAGGAAAAAGTTTACAAATATCTAGGCATATTTTAACATATTAGCCATTCATTTCTTGCTCAGGGTTGAACATTGAAATAATCGTAATTTTTGCTCATTTTTTGGGGGGAGAGTTGGCAACTCTCCCGACTTTGGTGGACTAGGGACTTTTCAAGGTAAAGCGACAAACTGCTCACCGGAGGGAGTTGATTGCACTTGAATTAAGACCGGTTGACCAATGCGATCGCCAGTATTGGGATCAAAGCTAATTTTTCCGGTGGCCCCTGTTTGTTGAAAATTGCCGGAGCGCAGCCTGGACTGTAGGCCCTGACGATGGGTATTTTCCCTTAAACCGGCAATAATCACCCGTGTAGCGTCAAAACTGGTGGCCGTGCGCCAACTAACCGGACCGCGCCACTGTTCCTGCATAAGATTGGCAAAAGTCTGGTTAACTGAGGGGTGCCAGGGTGCGGCAAGGGTTAAACCTTGGGCGTTTTTGCCGCCATCTTCGAGGGTGCGAATATTGTAGAGGGTGGGACTACTAAACAGAGGCAAACGCTGACGATTGGAGCGAATGACCTCAAAAACGGGATCGAGGCGATCAACATGAGCGACGACAAATAGGCCGTTAGCACCCCCAGAAATCGCCTGATTAAGGGCTTGATCGGCCTTAAAATTGGGGACACTCAGATCACAGACAATCGGCACAATTTGACCGCCTTTTTTCGCCACATTAGCCATCAACTCGTCTTTAAAGGAAATATTATCAGGAGCTTGAGAATCGTAGCAAAAAGCAATTTTCTGGACTTTAGCAGTATTTACTATGTAATTTGCTAATTTTTCCGTAATTTTGCCGCTAGAAGCCACCAGACGAAAGATATAATTTCCCGCACCGGAGAGATTATTAGCCAGGGAGGTGGGAGAAATCATCACCAAACCGCCTTTTTCGTAGATGGGAGCGGCGGCTAAACTGGCATCGGAGGCATTATGACCGACAACAGCGATAATATCGGGATTTTTGACTAATTCCCTGGCTACCTCTTTCGATATCTGCGGCTGATTATCGTCATTAACCACGATAACCATCAGTTTTCTGCCGTTGATCCCTCCCTGTTGATTGATCTGGGTTTGTGCGCTGGCGACTCCTCGCAATATTTCCTGAGCGACGTTGGGATTAGTTGTCGCTGGCACAACAACGGCGATTTTGAAGGGATTTGAGCCAGTTTGCAGGTTGCTAAGATAAATTACGCTTTCGGGATCGTTGGGACGTTGAGCGAGGGATTTTTGCAGGAGTTGCTCTGCTTCTTGGTGATCACCTTGAGCAATGGCAGCGATCGCTGATTCCTTGGCGGCGTTAGAATTAGTTTTGATCAGCAGATGATTGCCGTAACTCATGCGGGGATTATTATCGGCTTTTGGGGCAAATATTGCCAATATTTGGGGAAAAAGCAACCAACCGATCAACCCCAGTAAAACATAGGAAATTGGCGGTAAACCCGCTTTTTTGCCAGTCTTTGTCATCGCTTTACTCCTTAACTTTGCTGATTGAATTCGGCTAAACGACGGTTAATTTCGTCATCAAGGCTTAAGAAATCGATTTCTTGAGCTAATTTCTCGCTATAGTTCTCGCTTAATTCACTATAGGCGTTTTCTTTTCGATAACGGTCGTTAATCGCTTCATTGGCATCCTCAAAGCGATCGCGGGAGGTATTGAGGTTGAGACTACTATCAAATTCGTTTATTTTGCCTAAAGCCTCATTCATGGAACTAATCGCTTTTAAGTTGCTCATTTCTAACTTATAATGCTCGATTTTTTCCTGCTCTTTACGAAGTTTTTCCTTAGCAGCAATGACCACTTTTTCGGCATTATCAACCCGATCTTTCATGGCGGGTAGAATTTTTTCTAGGGAGATAACCTTAACCATAGCCAGTCTTGCCGCTTCTTGAAGACCTTTTTTTTGAGCGGTGACAGCCTGTTGCAAGTAGTTTGTGTGTTCCTGTTTTTTTGCCTCGTATTGTGCTTGAGCCGATTGCTGGGCCGCTACTACTTTCGCCACCGATTCTGTCAATTCCGCTAGGGATTTTTGCATCAATTCTAGGGATTCTTTGGCCGATTCTACGGCAATTTTTCCGCCGGATTCGATAGGAATACCCCACAACCAATTCCAGATCGCAACGAGAGAATTTCCGGCCCTATCACCGATCAGCCAAAAAATCAAGGCCTTTGGGGTTAATTTTTTTAACAATTTCATGCCGTTTGTCTCCTAGAGGTGTTACCTGTTAATTAGGAGTGATGGCCGACTTTGATGCAGTGGGTAAGGTTAATTTTTGTAAAAAGTCTTGACAAGGATAGGAAGGTTTAGACTGGACCGGCAGATTTAATGGGAGCGAGGGGGACAAATTGACCATTTTTGACCTGTAGAATCAAGTTGCGGCGATCATCAGGATTATTATTCATGTTGCGGACACCATTCTCATCGAATCTAACAGTGCCAGTCATTCCTTCGATAGAAAAATCGTTTCTTAAAACTTGATTTAATGATTCTCGATCGAATTTTTGTCCTTGTTGGTATAACTGTCGCAAAGCGGTGAGGATAACTTTAGTCGCATCGTAGGCCATGGGAGTGCGCCAAACATTGATCTTATTTTGCCAAAAACTGTGGATATAATTATCTTGTTTGAGATCATACCAAGGCACGGTGATAACTAAATTTTCTACCCCCTGTTTACCTTCTGCAAGGGTGAGATAACTTTGAAAAGTGGGGGAACCTAAAGTTACTAAGTTTAACTGTTCTGCGGGACGTTGCTTAAAGATATTAGCGGCTCTTTTCAGATCGTTAATATAGGGAGCAATCATCAGGATATTTACTTGATATTGAGCAATTTTTTGATAAATTTCCTGTTCATCTAAATTAATTTTTGGTTCGATATTGCAGTCAAAATCTTCATCTTTAACGAATTTTTGAAACTGCTGACCGAGAAGAATGTTTCTATATTTTTGAGCGAAGTTAGTATTATCCCCAGAGCGATTATCATAACAAATTAAATTAGTGGGGTTTTGGATAATTAGCTTCTCAGTTTGTTCGCGGATGTATTCACTTAAGGTTGTGGCAAAAGTTTCCATCTCAGGAACCATTTTATATATATAGCCATTGCCAGAGATTTTCGGGGAAAAGCTGGTGGGAGATAGGGCAACAATTTTCCCTTGTACATAGCTATCTTTGGCCGCTTCACTAGCAGCAGAAGCATTATGACCAACCACTGCTATAATTGACGGATCTTTAACAAATTTTTCGGCTCGATCTTTGGCATCTACGCCACTATTATTATCATTAGCGACCACTACCTGTAGAAAGTGAAAATCGGGGTTTTTGGCCTGTTCATCGTTTAACTCCTGTTGGAATAAAGCAATACCTCGTAAAATTTCCTGAGCAGTTTCTGGATTATTACCAAGAGGAACACTGGTGGCAATTTTTAAGGGATTTTTGTCTTGAATTGCCGCACGAGCGTTATTATAATAGATGCGAATCTCTGGATTATTGGGCAAGCGATCAAGGGATTGTTTAAAAAGTTGAATTGCTTGTTTATATTCTTGGTTTTTAAAAGCTTGTCTTCCCCGTTCAATACTGTTATCTTGTCGGTTTGTCTTTAATAATATTTCTTCACCTAAGCTAATTTCTGGGTATTTACTAGCATCATCTCCCCAATATAAAACTGATAAAGTTACCAGAAGACTTAAAATAAATAACAGAGCTTGTTTCCAGCGACTAGATAGACGTAATAACCTTTTATTTTTAGGTAAAATCAACGGTGGTTCTTCGGGATTTTCTATCAAAAGAGGCAGTAAAGAAGAACCAGCAGCATCCTCCTCAAATCCGTGTAATTTTAATTCTTGCCGAGCGATTGTTAAGGATTCTTGTAGGGATTTATGTCCAAGAAAATTGGGAAGAAAAACTTCTAGAAATCTCAAAGCAACCCGCACAGCGATGGGTTCTTTCATAACAATAATATGCGGTACTCCGATATTAGCCAACTGACGACCAATACCCAACCCATCGCAGGAGTTACAGATAACAAGTTTTAAGCCTTTTCTAACAGCTATTTCTAGGGAATCTCTTAAGTTATCGTCAGCAGATAAAGCCGTATCATTATCAATGATAAAAACTCCATCGTGTCCGTCGCTACTGGTTTGACTATGACCTAAATAAACTACAATATCCCATGGATTTTTGATCAACTCATGGCGAATATTTTTCGGTGAAAGAGGAACTTTTAAACCTGGACTTAATATTTTGTGAATATTTTTCGGTGAAAGAGTATCTTTTAAACCTGGACTTAATATATACAGAGAAACCTTATCTTGGTTTCCTAGTAACGTTTGCAAACTGGATAAACACAGGGAAGTATGCTTGCTTTCGATGTCAATATTGCCCAAAATTACTAAAACCTTAATCGGAGGAGTAAGGTTAATTATCGGAGGATTTCTCTGGATAGTAAGAGCAATTTCCACATCAGGACACCATTCGTGTAAAAAATTCCAACACTCCCAGGGAATTTGTTGTAGATCAAAATGGTTAGTTTGGATAAAAAATCTTACTTCTGACTGATTACCTATATGGAACAAGATACGATTTTGTATCGAACTCAGAGAACTGGAATTTAGCCATTCATTTAAGCTATCTTTTAAAGTTTGAGTGGCTTTTCTGAGGTTGTCTCTAGGATCACCTACCGCTGCATGGGTGATCATACTATGAGGAACGGTAATTCCTAAACTGGGTTGACTTTCTACCCAATGATAATAAGCTCGACGATAATTTTGCAAAGCGTCAGCAATGTCAAGGTTAGGGACTAATTTCCCGTCAGCAAAAGGCGCTATCAAGCGATGATTGTCACGAATTTCTAGAGTGACGGAAAATCCCGTTTCAAAATTTCCCTCCCCAATTTTCAGAATCACAACTCTGCTCATGTCTTTACCCTTGACATTTTCTGCTATCTCTATTAAATCCTAAACTGCTCGGTAATGCTACTGTCCCCTAAACTTAGGTTAACATTAAAGCGATCGTCGGCATCAGCTAGAAAATAAAGCTGTAGATAGCTATCTAAGGGTTTCTCCCTTGCTCTTGCTTCTAAACCGGGGATTAATTGGCCTATTTCATCGCTAATTTGCAAAGATAAACCGGGGGGTAGCTTGGCAAAATTGTCCATGGCATAGGCACGAATTAAGACAGCAATTCTCTGGTGACTGGTCGATAAAACTCCCACCATTAAAGCGATTTTATAACCCATTAATTGACTACCCACATCGAGCATTTTGCGGATAGCAGCATTAGGATAATGAGGATCGATATTCCAGAGATATTCGGCCGCTTGCCAGCGAATAGTTTCATCTTGGGTTTGATGTTGCAGTTTTGCTAAAGCTTCCTCTGGGGTTAAATGTTCCGAAAATTCCACCTCTTTTTGACTAGCATACAGTTGTCTAATTTCTCGCTGAATATCTGTCAGAGATTCTCGGCTGCTGATTTTTTCAGCAGCCAACAAAAAACCCGGATTAATTGGACGATAATTGTCGATAGTGCTGAGGATTTCCTGCCATTTTTCGGTAATAATTCCCTGCAACCATTGACTAAGTTTGGTGGGGATTACCTCTAAACGCTGCTGATAAAGTTTTTCTCGCCATTGTTGATTATTCAACAAAGCTAACCACTGCTGAAAACTAACATCTAATCTCGGAGAATAGGGTGAAACTTGACCTAACTTTTTAATTAAATTTTCTGCTGTTGCTGGCGATAACTTTGCTAAAGATTCCAGTTTTCCTTTTTCACTCTCTCCCTCTAAACAACTCTGCCAAAGAATATCTAAATCATCAATGATTTGCTCACTATCCAAATAATATTGATGGTAAATTGGATCGTATTCTGCGAGATTTTTAACATCTTTTCTGGATATAAAACCCCAGATATTGAGGAATTTTTCTGCTAAATCTACCTGCACCCCTAGATAAAAATCCGCCGCTAAATCGGGAATATCAACCCATTCTTGCTCTATTGTCAATCCCTCAATGTCAATCGCTTGACTGGGAATAGTAGTAACTTTTTTGTCTTTAATCTGCCAAGTAAACCCGTTAATAAACTCCCAAAGATACTGATGGTTTTCAGGTATTATTTGAAGGGAACAATCAAGATTATCTTTCAGCCAATTGCTTAAGCATATTTGCACCAAGTAATTAATCAAAGCCTGATTTTTGGCGGTTTGATTAGAGTATTGACCGAGAATCGATCGAGCTTGTTTAATCTCTGTTTCCGAAAAAGTTAGCCAAAGGGATTTCGGGTTAATTTGTTGCAAAATATCGAGGTTGACTTTCATGGTATCTCCTAACAGATTAGATTTGAGTTAAGTAGGACTGACAAAAATATTCCAGATAAGCATCGATCTCTTGTTTTTGCCGAGATTGTAATTTAATCTCATTTAACAAAATAGGACAATCTTTGCCTTCCCTTGCACAGAGTAGCTGATAAATTTTTTTACATAATTGGGTTATTTCTCGACTAATAGTAGATGAGTGAACTCCCAATCGATTAGCGATCTGTGCTTGCGTCATCTTTTGATGATAGTAACAATATGCAATCTGTTTAACTTCATCCTCAAGAGTGATTAATAACTTATTAATATCTTCCTGGATTTCTTGCTGTTGTAGTAAATCTTTACTTGGCTTCTTGCTGGGGATATTTTCCCAAAAGTAATTGCTATTATCGTCATAATTAGTAGGCTCAAATTTAGAGTAAGGAGGATCGATATGATTACGCATTATCTCCCCTATTTGATTGAGTTTTGCTTGCACTTCCTCAACGGTGAGAATAACTTGCGGTTGTAACTGCTGTAGGCGATCGATTACTTGTTGCCAATCCTCCTCTTGCCACTTATCCAATGATCTAAGAGAAGCTTTTTTAACCTCTCGAAAACAGTTAAATATTAGCAGATGATTCTCGTTAAAGATACCCGATGTTCGTAAAACTTTTTGAATTTTATTCGCACTAAAAAGACTGACTATACCGAGATTAGTCCTGCCAATCGTTTTATACTCTCCTCGCAGAAAATTATAGAGAGTATTTCTCAATTTTTTATCTGTCCATTTTTCTAAGATTAAGCGAAAAAATCCCGGTTTGGTCTTGTTATCCTGAAAGTTACCGTAAAAATTGCGAGGATTGTTGGTGATTGCCGTGGCAAGCAAATTCAGCAAATAGTAGAAGAGGGTTTCATAATCAGCATCGATCCGATGGCCAACATTTTTATAGACCCTTTGAGTTACCATACAGGAGCGATATTGTAAGAAAACCATCCAATGGGACTTGACTAATTGGTTATTAGGATCATTCTGTAACCATTGCCACAGATAAAAATACACCGCTTCATCATCGGCCACGCTTCGAGCGATCGCATTGATCGATTTTCTTAATTGTGGCACTTCGCACCAGAAAACTCGATCGCCTTCAATGGCTTTAATAGTAGTATAAAAGTACCTAACGCTCATTTCTATCACCGGCTACAGGTATCTGATATCTGATTAGGTAAAAACCGAGGATTTTCTGCAAGAGTAGCAAACAAATTGAGCGATTGCCTTGCCAAGCGCACCTCTTTCTCTGACAATAGATGAGGGACTGATGAGAAATTATCAGTTATGCTGAGACAGCCTTAGCAAACCAGTACAAGACTCATAAATTCACTCTGAGCTGCCACAAATAGCCGTCATATCAACTTCTAGGACAAAAATTAGGAATGCGAGTAACTTTTACCGAAAATCAGGGTTTTAGAAAGGAATTGAATAAACGGGTTGATGCTTATTTTACCGAAAACGGCATCCCCACCAGAGATAATTTGGCCATGTACCTGAAGACGATCACGATTTTAACTTGGGTAATTGCCGCTTGGCTATTTGTACTTTTTGGTCCGGATATCTGGTGGCTAAAAATTATCGGTTGTCTGGTTTTAGGAGGAGGATTAGCAGGAATCGGTTTTAGCATTGGTCATGATGCTAACCATGGCGGCTATTCTAGTAAAAAATGGGTTAATTCTCTCCTTGGCATGAGCTACGATTATATCATCGGTACTTCCAGTTATCTCTGGCGTTTTCGTCATAATTATCTCCATCATACCTACACCAATGTTTTAGGGTACGATGTGGAAATTCACGGCGATGGTGTGGTGCGAATGACTCCCCATGCCGAGCATAAATGGTATCATCGTTATCAACATTTATTTATCCCGATTCTCTACGGTATAATTCCTATCTATTGGTCATTCTCCGATGTGCGCTCCATCCTCTTTCATCATCGTTTTGGCGAGATTAAAATTCCCAATCCTAAACCGATCGATTTATTCGTTTTATTGAGCGGAAAAGTTGTTTATCTCTTTTGGTTTATTGGCATTCCTCTCTTAGTTGGTTATAGTCCCCTAGAAATAGCGATCGGTTTTCTCATTGCTTTTATGACCTATGGAGTGCTTGCCTGTCATGTATTTATGTTAGCTCACGTTTTGGAACCCGCCGAATTTATTCAACCCTCGGCAGCTAACCAAATCGAAGACGAATGGGCAATCTTTCAAGTGCGAACTACCGTAGATTTTGCTCCTAAAAATGCCTTTTTAAATTGGTATTTAGGGGGATTAAATTATCAAGTTGTTCACCATCTTTTCCCGCAAATTTGTCATATTCACTACCCAAAAATTGCCCCAATCTTAGCGGAAGTTTGCCAAGAATTTGGCGTTAATTATGCCGTTTATCCCACCCTGCGAGGTGCTTTAACTTATAATTATCGTTGGCTCAGACAATTAGGCAATAAACAAAGTAATTTCGATCTCAAATTAGCCAGCTAGAATCAGTTATCAGTTATCAGTTATCAGTTTTAAGTTTTAAGTTTTAAGTTTTAAGTTTTAAGTTTTAAGTGAATAGTATTAAGCGACAAGCTCGGAGCTGCCTTTTTACTGATTACTGTTGACTGTTTAATGTTTACTGATTACTGATTACGGCTCTCTTATTCTTTGTGTGATAAGTTTAACTTACATTATGATCGATCAGTCTTTGTGTCCTCTGTGTCTTTGTGGTTCCTTCCACTCACTCGCTAGGAGGAATGTATCTTAGAATACATTTTACCCACCAAACCTAAGAGAGCCTGATTACTGATTACTGATTACTGATTACTGATCACTGAAAAATGAACCTACCCAACTCGATTACCCTATCGCGACTCTTGGGACTGCCATTAATTTTATACTGGTTGCACCAAGGCACAGAAATCGATCGCTGGTTAAGTTTAATTATCTTTCTGATTGCTGCCAGCACCGATTGGCTCGATGGTTATTTAGCGCGAAAATTGAATCAAATCACCGAATTAGGTAAATTTCTCGATCCTTTGGTCGATAAATTACTGGTTCTCGCTCCCCTCTTAGCTCTGATTGAAATGGATTTAATTGCTGCTTGGGGAGTATTTTTGATTCTCGCTCGCGAATTAGCGATCGCTGGTTGGCGTATTAATCCGAATTTAACGGGAAATAGCGACATAAAAGGGGCTAATTGGTGGGGAAAAAGCAAAACAGTCAGCCAAATTGTCGCTATCGCTCTCTTAATCGCTCCCTTGCCTTCTGAATATAACTTAATTGCTCAGGTGGCTTTTTGGCTATCGGTGACATTAACTTTAATTTCTGGGGTGATCTATATCACACCCAGCCAAAAATTAACCCAAAATTGATAAAAACTTAACCATTAGCAATAATACAGGAAACAAGCCTAGAAAACAGGGTTGTATTTTTTTTCTCGGTATATAATAATCAGGGGGAAGATTGTCAAACTCTTCAAATCCCAACAAATCATTACAAAGAGAAAATCATGCCCACTATAACTATATCATTCGCTACCTCTTCCACTGGTGTTAGTTTCAATCCTGCTGTGACTTCGACAGTTGCCGATTTCCTGAACGCCTATCCTACTGTCCCCATTAGTATATCAGCAACAGGCCTTGCCGACGATAATCTCACTTCCCTGGGCCTTTTAAAGGCGGGCAGCGATACAGTTTGGAGAATAGCCAAAGCAGGCGTTGCTGATAACACAGCAACCCTTTCCATGGTCGGTGGAGGCTTTTCTACGACCCTTTCCCTGCCAGCAGATAGCCTTACCTTTGTTAGAGCTTCGACTGCCGGCACTTATCAACTAACAACCGGCGGTGTTACTTTCACGAAAGCGTCGGGTCCGCAAATAGTAAGTACGATCGCACCACTCCCCCTCACTGATTCCTATTTCATCACAGGTAGTGCGTTCGACGATAGCCTAGTCGGTGGCGCTGTAAACGATACTTTAGTTGGTGGTGAGGGAAAAGATACTTTAGTTGGTGGTGCTGGAATCGATAGCCTAGTCGGTGGTGCTGGTGCTGACAATTTTGTTTTCAACAGTCCCAGCGAAGGATTTGATTGGATCCTGGGTTTTAACTCCTCTCAAGGTGATGTTATCAATGTTTCCGCCACTGGTTTCGGTGGTGGACTGACTGTTGGTCCTTTGGGTGCTGCACAATTCCGTTTTGGTCCGGGAATCAATACCGCTGCTAATGCAGATCAAAGATTTATCTACAATACTTCCAATGGTGCTTTATGGTTTGACGTAGATGGTGTTGGTGGCGCTGGTTCGGTTCGAATCGCAAATCTTCTTGGTATTCCAACCTTCAGTGCATCCAATATTGTCGTTATCTAATCTATCCCTGTCCATCCCCTGCGGTGAGTCGGACAATTGTTGATTTTTGCGGGAAAATTAACCACCAGAAATAATCGGTAGGGGTGTGTTAGCTAGGGCTAGGACACCCTTATTAGTTTAAAGCAGTTATCTTGATAGTGAGGTACGAAGTCTCTGGTTTTAGGGAACTCTGGAACAGGCAACGGGAAAAGTAGCTAGTCCTATTGGCATTAGTTTTGTGTAGTGATTAACTGACGGTGATAATCGCCCCATAACCGGGCTGCCTGTTGACTACTGCCGGAAGTGGGAGAATTGTTATCATTCCCTAACCAAATGCCTGTCACCCAATGGCGACGGGGAAGATAACCGATAAACCAGAGGTCCACATAATTATTCGTAGTTCCCGTTTTACCCGCTTCTCCCATGCCAACACTGGCAGCGCCTCCTGTACCATTAGTTATCACCCCCCGCAATAAGCTATTCATCGTCTCGGCGGTTTTAGGGGAGATTACCTGCTGATTTCTCTCGGTATCCTCGCCATAGTCATAAATAACCCGACAGGTACTCAAATCCTCCACATTTTCACAGTCGGAAGCGTCGAGAATGCGTTTAATAGCGTGGGGACGATTCCAGCGCCCACCGTGGTCAAAAACTGCGTAAGCGCCGGTCATTTCCAAGACATTTACCTCGCTTTGCCCTAAAATTAGCCCTGGTACAGGATTTAAAGGTGATTTCACCCCCAAACGTTCCGCCACATTGACCACATTGCTTAATCCTGCCTCGCGAGCAATGCGAAGGGCGACACTATTTTCCGATTGCGCTAAACCTTGAAACATATTGATGGCCCCGCTACTGCGTTCACAGGGAGAATAGGCCTGTCCTTGCCAAGAGAGTCCAGCGCAGGTATAGGTTTTATAGGGCGATATTCCCTGTTCTAGGGCGGCAGCATAAGCAAATACCTTAAAAGTGGAACCTGGTTGACGTTTAGCTTGGATAGCGCGGTTAAATTGGCTTTTTTGATAATCAACTCCCCCGACTAAAGCGAGAATTTCCCCGGTTTGACTGTTTAGGGTAACTAAAGCCCCTTGGGAGTATCGATAGCGGGGTCCTTGCTTTAAGACATTATTTTTTAAGCTTTTTTCTGCGATCGCCTGGAGCCGGCGGTCTAAACTGGTTTCAACGATAAAATTGCCCTCTTTAGCCACTTCTTCCCCTAAAAGGTCCTGTAATTCCTCGAAAACGTAACTATAAAAATATGGTGCAATCGTACTAGATAGGGATTTTTTGGCTTGGGGACTGATTTCAATGCGAGATCTGCGGGCGCTGGCCGCCGCTTCCGGGGAAATCATGCCTAATTGGGCCATGCGATCGATGACACGATTGCGTAATTGTACGGAAGTGTCGTAATCTTGAATGGGATTAAATCGATTCGGGGCGGGTAACATAGCCACAAGAGTAGCAGCCTCGGAGATATCTAAATCTCTAGCGGATTTATCGAAATAAAAGCGGGCTGCGTCTTCAAAACCGTAACCGGCCAGACCGAGATAAACTCGATTGAGATAGGTTTTGAGAATTGTATCCTTACTATAGACCGCTTCTAATTGTAAAGCGACCACAGCCTCCCGGAGTTTGCGATCGGCAGTATTTTGGCGACCGACTTCGGGGAATAAACTACGCGCTAACTGTTGAGTCAGGGTGCTGGCCCCTTGACGAATGCCTTGACCTTGCCAATTAATCATAACAGCCCGGACAATCCCCAAAGGATCAACCCCAAAATGCCAGTAAAAACGACTATCTTCGGAAGCGACAACCGCCTGGGGCAGATAGGGAGAAAAATCGCCCAGATTATCTAATTCTCGGTGAGTTTCCTGTCGAATGGGATTGAGGGGAGTTTGACCATCCCTAGGGTAAACCACCACCGGACCGCTCACCCCGGAAGGGAGTGGATAAACATTAACTTTGCGACTTTCCCAGATAACCGCTAAAACTAATAAACCGAAAATACCACCCGCACCATAGAAACCATAGCGCAAAAGTCGCGCCCACAGGGGAGGGGGACAGTAATAGGAGATGGTGACACAATTGGCTAAGTCTGGGGGGGCCAGGGTAAAGATATCACCATGACGCAGGGAAACGCTTTTGAGACGACGTTTACCCATATAAACCCCGTTGGTGGAGTTTTCATCTGTGAGCAGGAAATTATGGGGATTTTTCGGGTCACGCTGCAGGGAACAATGAATCTGACTGACCACGGTATTACGGATAGTAATATCACAGGAACTGGAACTACGGCCTAACAAATAGCGATCGCCGATAAGGGGATATTTGCTTTCCCCGCTGCCATTCTCGTTTTTAAGGCGTAATTCAGGAACTCTCGCCCCTTTTTTGAGATTTACCGCCTGAAAATTCACCTTTCCTTGCAATTTCTGCACGGCAACGGTGACAAGTTGACTAATTTGGGTTTTCGGCGACTGCTTAGACATAGTTTTTATCAGGGGATGGGGGATGGGGGATGGGGGATGGGGGATGGGGAATGGGGGATGGTGAAGTGGGGAATTTCAACTAAAACCCTAACATCCTAAAACCCTAAAACCCCAACACCCTAAAACCCTAACACCCTAAAACCCCAACACCCCATCTCCCCAATTCCCAATTCATCCCCAATATCCCTAAATTGACATTTTAGCCTCTAAAGCTTTGAGGTATTCCGTATTGACTCCCGACTCGCGAATCAGAGCAATTTTACCGGTACGGGCCACCTCGCGAACGCCAAATTTATTCAGCATTTGCATAATCGCCACCATTTTACCCGGATCCCCTACCACTTCGATGGTCAGGGTTTCCTCAGAAATATCCACAATCCGCGCCCGGAATACCTGCGCTAATTCGATCACTTCCGCCCGGCGCTCGGCGGTAGCATTAACTTTAATCAGCATTAATTCCCTTTCCACACAAGGGGTTTGGGTGATATCCTGCACCTTGAGGACGTTAATTAATTTGTACAGTTGTTTGGTTAACTGTTCGATGCTGTCCTCGTCCCCTGGTACTACCATCGTAATCCGAGAAACTCCCATCTGTTCGGCAGGACCCACGGCCAGACTTTCAATATTAAAGCCGCGACGGGCGAATAATCCAGCAATACGGGTTAAGACTCCCGCTTCATCTTCAACTAATACGGATAATGTGTGTTTCATGGCGCTCTATCTACACAACCTAGATTTCCCCATTTTGACACTCCCCGCGCTAAAGCGACGGGGATTCTTGGTTCCAAGAGATTACTTGCTTAGACAGAATTACTTCTGAAAAAGTAGAGGTATTCTCTCCCCAAGCGTTCATCGGGTCTAGCCCAAAAGTTCCCGTATGCCCTACGGTACTTAACCCTTTTTTAAGGATATTAATAGCGGCGTTTTCATCCCTATCTAAAACACACCCACACTTACACTGATGGGTTCTAGTCGATAAAGATTTTTTAACAACTTCACCACAGTTTGAACAGTTTTGGCTTGTATAGTTCGGTGGGACAGCAATCGTTATCTTGCCGAATTTAACCCCAAAATACTCCAGCCATTCTCGAAACTGATACCAGGCCGCATCATTGATCGATTTAGCTAAACAATGATTCTTGACTAAGTTCTTAATTCTTAAATCGACCTGGGCTATCACATCTAAGAAGCGAACTACGCACCTTGCTAACTTTACA
>VYLJ01000102.1_pt1 | contig 19755 bp, 19 predicted proteins | sample 5114331 | NCBI WGS metagenome assembly VYLJ01 (sample SAMN12291791, study PRJNA351875) | freshwater metagenome | isolation source: freshwater lake | place: USA: Michigan, MSU2 Lake | collected 2011-08-16
CGAGCAGCGCCATTACCCCGGTTGCAAGGCTTCCGGTGACAGCGGAAATCTGCCCCGCGAGATAGGGGCCGAGCGCCAGGCCGATCAGCGTCGTCGCGATGAAAAAGGTCGCTGTTGCTGTGCCGCGCATCCGGGGCAGTACCAGGTCCTGTGTTGTTGCAGCCGCCGCGCCAAGCGCCGCGCTCGCCAATACGCCCGCGATGAAGTTCCACGCGTAGAAGAGCATCGGATTGTCACTGGTAAAGCCCAGGATCGTCGGGATCACCGGCCCGACGGCACCAATGAGAACGACGAGCAGCCGCCCCGACGGGTGCCGCTTGCGCAACGCATCGGCAAGCCGTCCGCCCATGATGACGCCGAGGAATCCCGACAGCGCGCCCGTACTGCCGACCCAGAACCCGGCGATTGCCTTGGTCTCTCCAAGTTCGCGGATGACGTAAGGGGCTGACCAGAACGATTGGGCATAGGCGTTGAACGCGATCAGCCCATAGGCGATCGCGGTGCAGAGGAACGCCGAATTCTTCCAGATGAGCGTGAACGTCGCCGGATCGCGCACGCGCAGGGCCGAAGCCCATGAGAACACCGCGTAGACGCCGATTCCGACCGCGATCCACTGCGGCGCCGTGCCGGTGATCGAAATCAGGAACCACGCAAGCGCGGCGACACCGATCGCTGCACCGATATTGAGCGCCAGCGCGGACGCCCCCCGCCGCACCGCACCGATCAACGTGAACGGTGGAATAATGGTCACGAGCTCGCCGAGGAAGTCCTTGAACGGCGTCGGCGATGTAGCGGTCACGATACCTTCGGCAGCACCGCGGATCGGTTCGCGGATCGTGGCGACGAGGAGTGCCAGCAGAAGGCCGGGAACGCCGACCGCCATGAAGGCCGCCTGCCAGCCGACGAGACCCAGCGGCCCGCCACCCGGATAGGCCGCGTTCCAGCGTTCGACGATCAACCCGCCGATAAACAGCGAGATGCCGCCGCCGAGATACAAGCCGGACGAATAGATCGCGAGCGCCGAAGCACGCTTTTCCTTGGGGAAGTAATCGGAAATCAGCGAATAGGCGCACGGGCTGGCCGTCGCCTCGCCGATGCCGACGCCGATGCGCGCGGCGGCCAATTGGCCGAGGTTCCTGGAGAGACCGGACAGCGCGGTCATCGCCGACCACAGCGACAGACCGATGGTCATCAGCCGCACACGGTTCCAATTGTCGGCGAGCCGGCCCAAAGGGATACCGAACAACGCATAGAACACACCAAACGCGGTGCCGTAGAGAAACCCGAGTTCGGCATCGGTAATGCCCAGGTCGCGCTTGATGTCTTCGGCCAGGATGCTGATGATCTGCCGGTCGATGAAGTTGAAGATGTAGACGACGACGAGGATCGACAGGACGTACCAGCTGTAGCCCGGAACTTTCGCCTCGGGCGCCTGTGTCGTGTCTGTCATCGATCCTCCCTGTGCGCGTCACTCCGAATGGAACCGGGGCGCGGCTGCGCCAACGCATGGCGCGCTTTCGTGCAGTTGGCTAGGGTCTAAGCTGGGTGCCCAAGCGGAGATCGTGGAGATGAACCTTACCTTCTACACCAACCCGATGTCGCGCGGCCAGATCGCGCGCTGGATGCTCGAAGAAGTCGGCGAACCCTATGAGCAGGTGGTGCTCGACTATGGCACGACGATGAAGGCACCTGAGTATCTCGCAGTGAATCCGATGGGCAAAGTGCCTGCGATCAAACACGGCGACGTCGTCGTGACAGAGGCAGCGGCCATCTGCGCCTATCTGGCCGACGCGTTTCCTCAGGCGCGGTTAGCTCCCGATCGGCCGCACCGCGGCGCATATTATCGCTGGTTGTTTTTCGCCGCGGGGCCAGTCGAGACCGCCGTGACCGCGCGCGCCTTCGGACTCGAGGTGCCGCCCGAGCGCGCCATGTCCGCAGGCTATGGAAGCTACGATGCCGTGGTCGACGCACTCGAGCGTGCTGTCGCGGGCAAGCGGTATGTTGCGGGCGACCAGTTCACTGCGGCCGACGTTTACGTCGGGTCGCAGATCGATTGGGGCCTGATGTTCAAGACCATGCCCGACCGTCAGGCGTTTGAGGACTATGTCGGACCGCTGCGCGAGCGCGAGGCCTATAAGCGCGCCAAGGCGATCGACGTGGCGCTGATGCCCAAGCAGCCATGAAAAAGGGCCCGGCGGATCGCTCCGCCGGGCCCCAATGCTTTGCTCCTTCGGGCAGTTACTCGCGGTTGCCGAGGAACTGGAGGAGGAAGGTGAACATGTTGATGAAGTCGAGGTAGAGCGTCAGCGCGCCCATAATCACCGACTTGCCCATCATGTCCGTGCCTGCGACATAGAAGTACATGCTCTTGATCTTCTGGGTGTCGTAAGCCGTCAGGCCTGCGAACAGCAGGACGCCGATGAAGCTGATCGCCATCGCCAGCGCCGACGACTGGACGAAGATGTTGATGATCATCGCGACCAGCAGGCCGACCACGCCCATGATGAGGAACGTGCCGAACGCCGACAGGTCACGCTTCGTCGTATAGCCGTAGAGGCTCAGGCCCGCGAATGCCGCTGCCGTCGCGAAGAAGGTCGTTGCGATTGACGTCCCCGTGTAGACGAGGAAGATCGACGACATCGACAGGCCCATCACGACCGCGAACGCCCAGTAGAGCGCCTGTGCCGCGCCGGTCGACAGGCGGTTGATGCCGAAACTCAGCACCAGCACGAACGCCAGCGGCGCGAGCATGATCACCCAGCGCAGCGGGGTCGACAGAACTTGCTGTGCGAGCCCGGAATTGGCGAACAGCAATGCGACGATGCCGGTCAGCAAAACGCCCGACATCATGTAATTGTACACGCTCAGCATGTACTTGCGAAGGCCCGCGTCGCGGACGTCCGCCTGAATTCCGGCCGAGGCGGCGGCCGCCGCCGCGGTCGACCGTGGATCCCAATTGGCCATCGAAAGTGCTCTCCTTTACCCGGCCCATCTGCCGGATGACGCGAATATCGGTGTTTGTTGCCCGGGTTTCAAGCGAAACACGCCCGGCTTAGCGAAGGGCGCTGTAGTCCGAATACGTGGTGCGGGTCCGTATCGTCTGCGCCTTGCCCATGAAGGCGCCGCCGAACTCGGCAGTGTTGCCTTCTCCGACCGGGCGACCGTCGGGCATCAGACGCCAGCTAGCGTTGACGGTAAAGCGTTCGACCTTTGCAACCACGAACATCCGGAACGGCTTGGTCGAAGTGAAGCGCGCGCGTTCGACGAACAGTGCCTTTCCCGCCGTGTTGACGACCGCATCGACGGTCGTGTGTGCCGATGCGTCGTAAGGGCCGAGCTTGATCGAACCCTTCGGCAGGGTTGCGAAGCGATAGGTCACCGACGTCGGCGTAGTTGCGATGCGGGTCGCAGGCGCGCCAAACCATTCGGTAATGCGCGCATAGCTTGGCGTCTGTGCACGCCGCGCGATCTTCTTGTCCTGCTCGGTCTGTTTGGCTGTTGGCGGCTTGCCGTCGATCCTGAGGAGCGTCCAGCCGCGCGCGGGATCGTAACGCGACACGCGCTCGGTCGCCGGCGTCCCGGTGCGCTCGAAGCGCGCTGTTTGGGTGAAGGCGAAGTCGGCGGCGCTGACCGCCTTCGCGATGGCAAGCACCTGCTGCTGGAGCGCGTCGGCTTGCGCAACGCTTGGTGAGATCAGCGCAATCGCGACCAAGGCAGGCTTCATCCATTCATCTCCAACACGATTTTTCCGACGTGATTGCCGCCGTCCATCCGCGCGTGTGCCGCAGCGGCGTCGCCGAGCGGATAGGTCGAATCGATGACGGGTTTCAACCGCCCCGCCTCGACATGCGGCCAGACGGTGCGCGCGATTTCCTCGGCGACGAGCGTTTTGAAGCTCAGGTCTCGCGCGCGCAGCGTCGAGCCGGTGAGGGTCAGCCGCCGCGCCATGACCAGCGGGATGAACACCTCGGCTTTCGGGCCGTTCAACACCGCGATCGAGACATGGCGGCCATCATCGGCCAAGCACTGCAGATTGCGCGGCACATAATCGCCGCCGACCATGTCGAGCACCGCCGCGCAGCCCTTGCCGCCGGTGATCCGCGCGACTTCGGCGACGAAGTCCTGCGCCTTGTAGTCGATTGCATGCGACGCGCCGATCTCGAGCGCGCGGGCGCACTTCTCCGCGCTGCCGCAGGTGACGATGACCGTCAGGCCGAACAGCAGCCCGAGCGCGATCGCCATCGTACCGATCCCGCTGGTCCCGCCGTGCACAAGCACCGCGTCGCCTTCGACCGCATAGGCGCGCTCGAACAAATTGGTCCATACGGTGAATAGCGTCTCGGGCATCGCCGCCGCCTCGACCATCGACAGCGTGGGCGGCACGGGCAGGCACTGGCCCAGAGGTGCCACGCAGTATTCGGCATAGCCGCCGCCGGCGACCAGCGCGCACATTGGCTGCCCGACGAGCTCGGGCATGACGCCGTCGCCGGTCGCGACGATTTCGCCCGCGACCTCGAGGCCCATGATCGTCGGGGCGCCCGGGGGCGGGGGATACATCCCCTTACGTTGCAGCACGTCAGGCCTGTTAACGCCAGCCGCGGCAACCCGGATCAGAACTTCGCCGGAGCCGGGTAGGGGCACAGGCCGTTCGACCACGCAAAGGACTTCGGGTCCGCCCGAAATCGCCGGGTCGATCGCCAGCATCATATGTGGTACTGCCAATTTCATTAAACCCCACGTCGCCATTTGCTTATCGAGACGGGTGTCGATGAGGTCAACACCGGCGGATCGCGGGCAGAGGCCCAAACCCATACTTTTCTTTACTTGGAGTTCACGCAGAGCAGTAAAAGGAGCGTCACACCGTAACGCCTGCACCGGAATTGCCTACATGGACGACTATATCGACACGAATCCCAGGCTGAGCGAATTGCGTGCCCGGGCAGACCAGCTCGCCAATGACCTGGAGGCGGAGGGTTATGATATCGCGGCAGCGCTCGCCGCGCAGATCAACGACCTCCTCGGAGGCGCCTATACCCGGCAAAATGTGATCGACTTTCCCTTGGGTCAGACCTCGTAAAACTTGTTGACGATCGTATCAGTGATTTTTGCCATGTGTGCGCTTGCGTGATCGGACAGCTTGACGAAAATCCGACGCTTGTCGTTGGGGTCTTGCATCCGCACCACGTAGCCGCGCGCCTCCAGGACTTTCAGCCAGCGGAGACCGGTTGTGGGCGGTCCGCCGGATGCATTGCAGGCATCGCTGACCATGACCCTGCGCCCTTCGAGCTCGCGCTGGTAAAGATCGAGCAGCATGTTCCAGGCAGGATCAAAGAAGATTTCGTCGCCGAACACTCGGTCGCGATAGGCCCTGATCTGAGACAAGTTGTTCAGCGAAGCGGCACGCAGGTCATCGCCTCGACGCTCGATCGTGTCGCGCAAACCGGTCGCCACGAGCAATTGCGTCACCTTGTCGGCGGAACGCCTGATTTCCCCCAATGCAGTCTTAAGTTCTGCAACCGAATCCGATGATGCATCGCCCTCACAAGCAAAACCGATATATGCGCTTGCCACCTGATGAAACTTCCTTGTGCGATGGGTGTCAGTCGACCGTAACCATAATTACTCCACACAATATGTTACATCGTAATCAATTTCATTTTGGATGTAAAATGTAGATGCCAGCGATTGAACTGTTCTGGCGCATCATTTCGATCCTGTATCGAAATTCATTCCGGTACAACAACGACGTTTTACAACTTGACTGTAAAGTGATGAGATCTCGAACTCAACATTCTGAGCAGTCTCGACCATCCGGTTCGCGTATTGCCGTTGACAGCGGCAGGCGCGACGCGCGAAGTTAACGCCATGGACACCGACGACATCGCGCCGCCGCCGCGTGCCGGAGACCTGATGGTGCTGCTCGGCAAACAGGACCTCGATCCGCTGTCGGTGGCGGAACTCGATGCGCGCCTCGCGGCTTTGGAAAGCGAGATCGCGCGGACGAAAGAAAAGCGTGAAAAGGCCGTTAACCATCGGGCAAGTGCCGATGCGATATTCAAGCGTTAGGGACCGACCTGCTTAGGTCGTTCTTTGCAACCGGTCTTGTCGGGACGTCCCGGGCACCCGACATTGAGGTCCAAGTGGGGCCGCGCCCGTCGGCTCCGATAGGAAAGTCCGATGCCAAGTTTTGCCCGCGAACTCGAAGCTACGCTCCATAACGCACTCGCCGCCGCGGCGGGTCGCAAGCATGAATATGCCACGCTCGAACATCTGCTGCTCGCGCTGATCGACGACGATGCGGCGTCCGCCGTGATGGTCGCGTGCGGCGTCGATACCGGCGAGCTGAAACAGACGGTTACGCATTATCTCGATACCGAGCTCGAGGCGCTGCGCGTCGAGGGGAACACCGACCCGTCGCCGACCAGCGGCTTCCAGCGCGTCGTCCAGCGCGCGATCCTGCACGTGCAGTCGAGCGGACGCGACGAGGTGACGGGTGCCAATGTGCTCGTCGCCCTCTTCAGCGAACGTGAGAGCTACGCGGTCTATTTCCTTCAGCAACAGGACATGAGCCGCCTTGATGCGGTGAGCTACATCAGCCACGGTGTTGGCAAGGGCGGCACGCCGCCTGCCGAGGCGACCGCGCCGAAGGGTGCCGAGGACGAAAAGCCGGCGAAGGCCGAGAGCGGCAAGAAGAACGAGAGCGCGCTCAAGCAGTTTACCGTCGACCTCAACGAGAAGGCAAAGGCCGGGAAGGTCGATCCGCTGATCGGTCGCGGGCCGGAGGTCGACCGTACGATCCAGATTCTGTGCCGCCGTTCGAAGAACAATCCGCTGTACGTCGGCGACCCCGGCGTCGGGAAGACCGCAATCGCCGAGGGTCTTGCGCGCAAGATCGTCGAGGGCAATGTTCCCGACGTTCTGAAGCCTGCCGTCATCTACTCGCTCGACATGGGCGCGCTGCTCGCGGGCACGCGTTACCGCGGCGATTTCGAGGAGCGGCTGAAGGCAGTCGTGTCCGAACTCGAGAAGTTGCCACACGCGGTGCTGTTCATCGACGAGATCCATACCGTCATCGGTGCGGGCGCGACGAGCGGCGGCGCGATGGATGCGTCCAATCTGCTGAAGCCGGCGCTCTCGGGCGGCTCGATCCGGTGTATCGGGTCGACAACTTACAAGGAGTTCCGCAACCACTTCGAGAAGGATCGCGCACTGCTGCGGCGGTTCCAGAAGATCGACGTGAATGAACCCACCGTCGAGGACACGATCAAGATCCTCGCGGGCCTGCGCAGCGCGTTCGAGAACCACCACAGCGTCAAATACACCCCCGACGCGATCAAGTCGGCGGTCGAACTCAGCGCGCGCTACATCAACGACCGCAAGCTGCCCGACAAGGCGATCGACGTGATCGACGAGGTCGGCGCGATGCAGATGCTCGTGCCGCAGAACAAGCGCAAGAAGGTCATCACCCCCAAGGAGATCGAGCAGGTCATCGCAACGATGGCGCGCATCCCGCCGAAGTCGGTCAGCACCGACGATACCAAGGCGTTGGCGAACCTCGATACCGACCTGAAGCGCGTGGTGTTCGGCCAGAACGAGGCGATCGAGAAGCTGTCGTCGGCAATCAAGCTCAGCCGTGCGGGCCTGCGCGATCCCGACAAGCCGATCGGCAACTATCTGTTCACCGGTCCGACCGGCGTCGGCAAGACCGAGGTCGCGCGCCAGCTTGCCTCGATCATGGGCATTCCGCTCCAGCGGTTCGACATGTCGGAGTATATGGAGCGGCACAGCGTCAGCCGTCTCATCGGTGCGCCTCCGGGCTATGTCGGGTTCGACCAGGGCGGCTTGCTGACCGACGCGATCGACCAGCAGCCGCACAGCGTGCTGCTGCTCGACGAGATTGAGAAGGCGCACCCGGACCTGTTCAACATCCTGCTCCAGGTCATGGACAATGGGCGGCTCACCGACCAGCACGGCAAGAGTGTCGACTTCCGGAACGTCATCCTGATCATGACGACGAACGCCGGCGCGAGCGACATGGCGAGCGAAGGCATCGGGTTCGGCAATGTCTCGAAGGAAGACGCGGGCGATGAGGCGGTGAAAAAGATGTTCACCCCCGAATTCCGCAATCGTCTCGATGCGATCGTGCCGTTCGGCTATCTCCCGACCGAAGTCGTCGCGCGCGTCGTCGACAAATTCATCTTGCAGCTCGAATTGCAGCTCGCCGACCGCGACGTGCACATCAAGCTCGACGAGAAGGCGAAGGATTGGCTGACGGCCAAGGGCTATGACAAGCTCTATGGCGCACGCCCGATGGGCCGGTTGATCCAGGAGAAGATCAAGCAGCCGCTCGCCGAGGAATTGCTGTTCGGCAAACTCGTCCATGGCGGCGAGGTGGTCGTCGGTCTGAAGGACGACGACGGCAAAGCCTCGCTGACATTTGAGGTGACGCCCGCGCCGCCGAGAAAAGGCAAGAAGGGCGGCAAAGCGAAAGCCGACGTCGGAGCCTAGGCTCCGACGTTCGCTGTTCATCGCGGCGCAAGATCGGGTTGGTCATTGTCGTAACGAAACGCTAGGGGAATCGGCCATGCGCAACGGCACGACATTCGCATTTCTGATTGCGCTCGTGTTGCTTGCCGCGGCATCGTTCGGGAACGGAGCGCAGCTTCGGGTCGCGCTTGAGGACCGCGCCGACCAGAATCCGCGCCAGGTGGCGCTCAGTGTCGAGCTGGCGGGAGCCGCGACCGGCTTTGTCATCAGCTGGACGCAGCGTCTGAACTGATCTCCGGCCCCTTGTCGCTTAGCGGCACGTTCTTGTCCGGAAGGAGACGCGCAATGAGTGAAGACAAGCTCCCGATGCCCGCCGACGGGCGGTCGTCCGTCGCGAATGCCTCGGACCCCGACGGGGTCAACTCGGCTGCAGACGGCGCGCAGGGCAACGCCTATCCGAACCCGCACAGCCGCAAGACCGAGCGCGGAGAGGGCGGCAAGCTGTCGTCGCCGCTGTCGCACGGAGGGCAGAGCGAGATTGGCTACCATGGCAGTTCGCAATCTGATGACGATGACCCGACGGGTGATGACGTTAACGCGATAACGCGAGTGGATTGATCGCGATCGGCTCCGTTCACCGCAAAGTCACTCATTTTGCGTGACAATGTTCGTACTTCTCCGCAGATTCGGCGGCGGGGCAGTGGGGATGCATCATGTACAGGCAGGCGGACGCCGGCGGAGCGGTCGGCGAAGCGACAAACGCAGGGCGCTGGTCGGCGGCGCGCATCGCGAAATGGTATGCGCGGCAACCTTGGCTGCTCGGCGCGAACTATGTTCCCGCCTCCGCGAGCAATCAGCTCGAGATGTGGAGCGCCAGGAGCTTTGCGCCTGACGAGATCGATCGTGAGCTCGGATGGGCGTCGATGCTTGGCATGAATACGATGCGCGTGTTTCTGACCGACCTGCTATGGTCTCAAGACGCGGACAGCTTTGCCTCTCGGATCGACACCTTCTTGGGGCTGGCATCGCGCCACGGTATCCGACCGATGTTCGTGCTGTTCGACAGCTGCTGGCACGACGCGCCGTCAACGCCCGCCGCGCCGCAGCCGGGCGTGCACAACTCGGCCTGGCTACAAGCGCCGGGCGAGCCCGTGCTGCTCGACCCGAGCGAATGGCCGCACCTGCGCGCCTATGTTGAGGGCATCGTCGGACGCTTCGCGCGTGACAAGCGCGTGCTCGCCTGGGACTTGTGGAACGAGCCATGCAACCCCGGCAATCCGCACCGGCCAAATCGACGCGCGCGGGAAAAGTTCGACGCGGTCGCAGCGCTTTTGCCGCAGGTATTCGATTGGGCCCGCGCCGCGTCGCCGGCGCAGCCGCTGACGGCAGGACTATGGCAGCATGACGACTGGTCGCCCGACGCCGCGCTGACCGAAGTTGAGCGCGTGCAGATCGAGCGCTCCGACATTTTGAGCTTCCACGATTACGGCAATGTCGAACAATTCGCCGCGCGTGTCGCGCAATTGAAGGCTTGGGGCCGCCCGGTCCTCTGCACCGAATGGCTCGCGCGGACAGCAGGGTCCACGATCGACGCGATTCTTCCCGCGGCCCGTCGGCTCGACGTCGGCATGATGAATTGGGGCCTCGTCGCCGGGCGGACGCAGACGACGCTGCCCTGGGACAGCTGGGTGACGCCTTATGCCGACACGCCAGAGGTCTGGTTTCACGACCTGCTCCGCCCCGACGGCACGCCGTTCTGCGAGGTGGAGGCAGCGATGATGCGCGCGCTCGCGGCGCTCGACTGCGCCCCGACAGCAGCGAGAGCGGCGGTCAGACGCACACCCGCTTACGCGGCCGGTGCCCGCGCGCGCAGATCGGCGCGGACGAGTTCCTCGTAAGTCGCGCCCGCCTTGCCGAGGTGGCTTTCGAACAGTGCGAGATGATCGACGACAAACGGCGGCGCGGACAGCGTCGCGTACAGCGTAATCCAGCCTCCGACATTGCTCGCGCTCCGTCCGAGGCGCGCCAGGGTGATATGCGGGTGATAAGCGCGGCCTTCTGGCTTTAGCCCGAGGCGCACCAATGCCGTGTCGACCTTGCGATGCAGCGCGGCAAGCGGCTCGCGCGGGCCGACGCGCGTGTGCAGATTGTCGGTGCGTCCCTTGCGCTCGAAGGTACCGACGCCTTCGACACAGGCGGGAATGGCCGCTCCGGATAAGCTCTGAACCATCGCGGCGATATCTTCTGCCATCGGCAAGTCGACGTCGCCAATGAAGCGCAGCGTCAGGTGAAGCTGATCGTCATCCTGCCACCGCGCGCCCTCGACGCTCTGCATGGCGTCGAGCAGGGCATCGCGCACGTACGGCGGCGGGCGATAGGCGACGAACAGGCGCGGCATAACAGGGGTCTAGCAGACGTTTCGCTGTTTTGACTGCAGCGTATTGCGCTGCAACCCGATCGACCTCTCCAGGCGTCCGCCCTGCTGTTCTCGATTTTTGGCGAGCGGCTTAGCGTCGCGGGGGCGGTCCCTCGGGAACATACCCTTCGGGCGGCGTTGCGACACGTCCACGGATAGCGTCGATTTCGGCTTGGCGGTTCCGCAGATAGTTTGCCCGCGCGGCGGCGTAGGGGTTGGCCTCGGCCGCGATCTTGCGCAGTTCCGCGTCGTATTCCGCGCGATAGTCGATCGATCCCACGATGGTCGCGCCGATCGCGTAGGCCGGGGTGTTGAACGGCTTGCCAACCAGTGTCGGCACAACCATGCGGTCGAGTACGAGGCCAAACAGGTCGCGGATCGTCGTCGGCCCGATCAGCGGCACGAACAGGAACGCGCCGGCCTTCACCCCGTAATGGCCGAGCGTGTTGGCAAAACCGTTGCGCCGATAGGGGATGTTGATGCCCGGGCGCTTGGCGACGTCGAAAAGCCCGACAACGCCGACGGTCGAATTGATTGCAAAGCGCGCGAGCGTCTGCGCTGCGCGACCGATTTTCAACTGGAGCAGGTCGTTGATGAAGACGACCGGCAGCGTGACGTGGTTGAAAAAGTTGCGCACCCCGGCGCGTATCGGGGACGGGATGACGCTCGAATAGGCTCTGGCAGCGGGCGCGACGATTGCGGTATCGAGTGCCTGCGTCGCCGCGTAGGTCTGCGTGTTGAGTGCCTGCAGCGGATCTTCGCGCGGTGGGCGACTTGTGCCCGACACCACGATATCGTCCGGCGGCGGGGCCATCGCTATGCTTGCCTCGACCACCGCTGTCGCAATCGCCTGGCTCGCCTGCGCGGCGTCTTCACCGGGCAGCGGTGCGCTCGCCGCAAGCCATGCTGCGACCGCCGTCGAAATATTCATCTATAGTGCCACCCTCACGCAACCCGTCCGCCGCAGCGCCTTTCCCGAGCGCGTGGCCGACAAATAATTGATTAAATTAGGTTTTGCGGAATAGCAAGTGCGAAACGATCATGCAGTAGCTTCGAGCGCCTCGCTAGCGGCCAGCCAGTCCGCCTCGGCTGTTTCGAGCTTCGCCTCGATGTCGGCGCGGCGCTTCATCAGCTCGGTCATGGTCAGCTTTGCATAGTCCGGTGCAGCGGTGGCAGGATCGAACATCGCGCGCTCGATGGCGCTGCGTGTGGCCGTGAGCTTTGCCATCGCAGCCTCGGCGTCTTTCACGGCGGTTCGCAGCGTCGCGTTCGCTTCACGCGCGGCCGCTGCGGCTTTCCGGTCGGCTTTTTTGTCAACCTTCTCCGTCTTCGGCGCTTTGCCGAGAATCAGGTCGGTGTAGTCGTCGAGCGAGCCTGCGAACTCGGCCGCCGTCCCGCCATCGACGAGCACGAGACGGTCGGCGGTCAATTCGAGCATGTGCCGGTCGTGGCTGACAAGCACCACCGCGCCTTCATAGGCGTTCAACGCCTGCACCAGCGCCTCGCGCGCGTCGACGTCAAGGTGATTGGTCGGCTCGTCGAGGATCAGCATATGCGGCGCGTCGCGGGTGATCAGTGCGAGCGCGAGCCGCGCACGCTCACCGCCGGAGAGCTTGGCGACCTGCGTCGTCGCCTTAGCGCCCGAAAAGCCAAACCGGCCCAGCTGCCCGCGCACGGCGCCCGGCGTGCTCCCCCGCATCGCGCGGGTCATGTGCTCGAGCGGTGTGTCGGCACCGTCGAGCTCTTCGACTTGATACTGCGTGAAATAGCCGACGCGCATCTTGCCCGCCGCGTTCATCGCACCCGCCATTGCGGGCAGCTGCGCCGCGAGCAGCCGCGCGAGCGTCGTCTTACCGTTGCCGTTGCGGCCCAGGAGCGCGATTCGGTCGTCGGGGTCGAGACGCAGGTTGAGTCGCTGGAGGATCGGCGTGTCGGTATACCCAACCGCTGCCATGTCGAGCGTGACCAGCGGCGGCTTCAGCTCGTCAGGGCTGGGGAAATCGAAGCTCAGGGTCGGATCGTTCGCGACCTCGGCGATCGGCTGCATCCTTGCGAGCGCCTTCACCCGGCTCTGTGCTTGCTTGGCGGTCGAGGCGCGGGCCGAGTTGCGCGCGATGTAATCCTGCAGCTTCTCGCGCTGCCTCGCCTGCGCCGCGCGCGCGCTTTCAAGCTGTGCCAGCCGCTCCGCGCGCTGCCGCTCGAAGGCGTCGTACCCGCCCGGGTAAAGCGTCGTCTTGCCGCCCTCGAGGTGCAGGATATGGTCGACGACGTTGTTGAGCAGGTCGCGTTCGTGGCTGATCACGACCATCGTCGCGCGATAGGTCTTGAGGAAGCTCTCGAGCCACAGAGTCGCTTCGAGATCGAGGTGGTTCGACGGCTCGTCGAGCAGCAGCAGGTCGGGCTCGCTGAAGAGCAGTGCCGCGAGCGCGACGCGCATCTTCCACCCGCCCGAATAGCTGTCGAGCGGGCGGTGCTGCATGTCCTCATCAAAGCCGAGTCCGACGAGAATGCGCGCCGCCCGTGCCGGCGCGGCATGCGCGTCGATGGCGATCAGCCGTTCGTGAATTTCGCCGATGCGATGATCACTCGCGCCCGCTTCTTCCTCGGCGAGCAACGCGGCGCGCTCGGTATCCGCCGCGAGCACCGTCTCGAACGGCGTCGTCGTCCCGCTCGGCGCTTCCTGCGCGATATAGCCCAGCCGCGCGCGCTTCGGCATGTCGACCCCGCCCTCGTCGGGCTCGTACAGGCCGGTGATGACCTTCATCAGGGTTGTCTTGCCCGCACCGTTGCGGCCAATCAGCCCGACGCGCGCGCCCGTCGGCAGCGCGGCAGACGCGCGGTCGAGGATCGTGCGTCCGCCGAGGCGCACGGTGATGCCGTTCAGGTTGAGCATGGGCGCGGCGCGTAGCAGGGCGTTGCGCCTTTGTCAGCTTCGGCGTCGACACGCCTGTGCCGACAAAGAGCGCTCGACGCTGCACCTGCACTTGCGGTAACCAGATGCACGGGGAGCAATCATGACCGAAACGCTGATCCTTCACGAATATGCGCTGTCCGGAAACTGCTACAAAATCCGCCTGACTGCGGCGCACCTCGGGCTGGTGCTCGAACGGCGCGAATACGACATCATGAAGGGCGAAACGCGGACTCCCGCGTTCCTTGCAACCGTGAGCCCCAACGGCCGCATCCCGGTGCTTCAGGTCGGCGACCGCTTCCTGCCGGAAAGCAACGCTGCGTGCTGGTATCTCGCCGACGGCTCACACCTCTTGCCCGCCGACCGGTTCGACCGCGCCGACGACCTGCGCTGGATGTGCTGGGAACAGTATAATCACGAACCCAATATCGCGACGCTGAGGTTCTGGAAGGCGTTTCTGGGCGAGGACAAGCTGAGCGAGTTGCAGCGCGCGCAGCTTGAGGGCAAATGGATGGCCGGACACGATGCCCTGTGCCTCATGGAGCGGCACCTCGCCAAAAACGACTGGTTCGCTGGCGGTGCGTTCAGCCTCGCCGACATCTGCCTTTATGCCTATACCCATGTCGCGGGCGAGGGCGGCTTCACCCTGTCGCGTTACCCCGCAGTCGAGGCATGGCTGGCGCGCGTGGCGGCACAGCCGGGGCATGTCACAATAGATGCGTAAAAGGTGAAAGCCGCTGTAACATAGCGATGCGATAGGGCTTAACGGCAACAACATGATGTGTCAGGGAGCCGCATGGACGCCATAACTCGTCTTCCGTTCGATACGGACCTCGCGGAGTTTTCCACAAGTACGCCGTCGATTCCCGAGCCGAAGCGCGGCGGTCGCGCGCGGCGCAGGTTCCGGACGATCTGGATCAGCGACGTTCACCTGGGCACCAAGGGGTGCGCGGCGGACTTGCTCATCGACTTCCTCGATTCGACCGACAGTGAAACGATGTACCTCGTCGGCGACATCATCGACGGTTGGCGGATGAAGAAGAAGTTCTACTGGCCCGCCAGCCACAACGACATCGTGTGGCGCGTCCTCAAGCGCGCCAAGCGGGGCACGCGCATCGTCTATGTGCCGGGCAACCACGACGAGATGTTCCGCCAGTACGCAGGCCTCAACTTCGGCGGCGTGGAAATCCAGCGCCAGGCGATCCACGAGACGGCCGACGGCCGTCGCCTGCTCGTCGCGCACGGCGACGAATTCGACGCGATCATGCTCAGTCACCGCTGGATCGCGTTCTTCGGCGATCAGCTCTACCACCTGATGATGCGCGTGAACCACGGCGTGAACTGGGTCCGTTCGCGGCTCGGTAAGCCCTATTGGTCGTTCTCGAAAGTCGCAAAGCAGAAGGTCAAGAACGCGGTCGAGGTGATCAGCCAGTTCGAGCACTCGGTTGCGGCAGAAGCCGCGCGACGCGGGGTCGATGGGGTCGTGTGCGGTCACATCCACCACGCCGAGTTCCGTCCGCTTGCAGGGGTCGAGTACTACAACGACGGCGATTGGGTGGAGGGCTGCACGGCGCTCGTCGAGCATTTCGACGGTCGGATGGAGATTCTGCACTGGGTCGAGGAAATGGCCAAGCGCGACGCGGCGCGGCCGGTGCTCAAGATCGCGGCCTGAGTGGGGAGTGAGGCGACGATGCGGATTGCCATCGTCACAGATGCCTGGGAGCCGCAAGTCAACGGCGTCGTCCGCACCCTGAAGGCGACAAGGGCCGAACTGGAGGCGCGCGGACACGAGGTCCTTGTGGTGTCGCCCGACCTTTATCCCAGCCTGCCGTGCCCCACCTATCCCGAAATCCGCCTTGCGGTCGCGGGTCCCGGGAGCGTCGGCGAGCGGTTGCGGCGGTTCGCGCCTGATCATGTGCATCTGTCGACCGAAGGCCCGCTGTGCCTCGCCGCGCGGCGTTGGTGCATCCGGCGCGGGTGGCGGTTCACGACTGCGTTTCACACGCTGTTCCCCGATTACTTTGCGGCGCGCACGGGAATCGGTGCTGATTGGGTCTGGCCCTATTTCCGCTGGTTCCACGACGCCGCGCACGCGGTGATGGTGTCGACGCCGTCGGTCCGTGCGCTGCTCGCACAGCACGGTGTCGCGCATAGCGTGCCGTGGAGCCGGGGCGTCGACTTGTCGCTCTTCACGCCTGCTGCTCCGCCGCATCGGGCCTTCGCTGACCTGCCGCGCCCTATCCAGCTCTACGTCGGGCGGGTCGCGGTCGAAAAGAATATCGAGGCTTTCCTCGCGACCGCGCACCCCGGCACGAAAGTGATCGTCGGCGAAGGGCCTGCACGCGCGCTGCTCGAAGCGCGGTATCCCGACACGCTGTTCCTTGGCGCGCTGTCGGGCGAGGCGCTCGCAGGCGCCTATGCGGGTGCCGACGTTTTCGTTTTCCCCAGTCGCACCGATACCTTCGGCCTCGTCATGATCGAGGCGCTGGCGAGCGGCATCCCTGTCGCCGCTTTCCCCGTCAGCGGCCCGGTCGACATCGTCACCCCCGCCACCGGCGCGCTCGACGACCACCTCGACGCAGCAATTGCCCAGGCCCTGACCAAATCGCGCGACGATTGTGCGCTGTACGGGCGGACCTTTAGCTGGGACGCGAGCGCCGACCAGTTCCTTGCCAACCTTGTCACCGCGGAGCCGCCGCTGGCGCGCGCCGCATAATGCTTGCCCATCGGGGCACTTCGGATTAGACCGTTTGCGACAGGCCGCTCCGTGAAGGGGCGGCCCTTTCTGTATCTGCGAAAGACCTGAGCAATGGCCTACCCCCTTATGCCCCATGCGACCGCGAGCTGGCTGGTCGACAACACGGCGCTGACGTTCGAGCAGATCGCGGAGTTTTGCGGGCTGCACATCCTCGAAGTCCAGGCGATCGCCGACGACACCGCGGGCACCAAGCTGACCGGTCGGGATCCGGTGCGCGCGCATGAATTGACGCTCGCCGAGATCGAGATGGGGCAGAACGACCCCAAGCACAAGCTGCGCATGGACCGCGAACCCGAAGGCGCTGCGCGCACCAAGGGGCCGCGCTACACGCCGGTCAGCAAACGCTCGGACAAGCCCGATGGCATCGCCTGGATCGTTCGCAACCATCCCGAGGTGACCGATGGGGCCATCGGCAAGCTGATCGGCACGACGCGCAACACGATCTCGGCGATCCGCGACAAAAGCCACTGGAACATTCAGAATATCGTGCCGAAGGACCCGGTGACGCTGGGCCTGTGCTCGCAGCGCGACCTCGACGCAGCGCTCGCCAAGGCGGCGAAGGCGGCGGGCCTCGCCCCGCAGGTCGACACCCGCTTCGAGGGCGACAAGTCGGCGCTCATCGACCAACTCCGCCACGAGCGCGACGAAGCTGCGCGGGTCGCCGACGCGATCGCGCGTGGTGAGATGGAAGCGCCCGCGATGATCGGAAGTTTTGTCGATCCGTTCAAGCGCTGATAGCGCACGCCAATAGCTGAGCTAATCGCGAGACGCGCAGCGCCGGACGGCGGCTGCTGGCCGACCGACGACACGGGCTTGCGCGTGGCGCAACTCAGCGGGGCTTGATGATATGAAACTCCCGCTGCCGCCCGTCGAGCCAGCGTACCCTCTGGCCGTCCCACCACGCGTCTTCTTCGGTGCGGAATGGCACGACCTGTCCGCTCCATTCGGGCACGGCGACTTGTGCTGACAGTTCGATCGACCAGGCCGTGTTCGCGCGCAGCCTGTGGTCGCCGCGCGGGGACGGATTCTGATCGTCCCAGAAGCCGATCGCAGCCCCCGCCGCATGGCCGTGATAGCCGATCGGGTGCGAATAGATCGTCGGGCGGAGCCCCTGCGCGATCGCCTTGCGCCGCGCCTCGAGCAGGATGTCGTTGCCGCTGAGCCCCTCGCGGAATGACGAGGTGACCGCGTCCTGCACCGCGTTCGCTGCCGCCAGCCCTGCGCGTAACCCGGCAGGCGGCTCGCGTTCGCCGGGGCGCAGGACATAGGCCAGGTGCTGTGTGTCGGTGTTGAGCGCCAGGTAAGTGATACCGAAATCGGTCCACAGCATATCGCCTGGCTGGATGACCGTGTCACCGCCCATCTCGGCCGCAACACCTTTGCGGAAAATCGCGACCGAGGGCTGGAACCAGGTCTGGAGCTTCAGCCCCGCGATCCGCTCGCGGTACCACCAGACGACGTCTTTCGCGGTCGTCTTGCCCGGCACGATGACGCGGTTCGAGAACCCTTCAGCGATGATCGCATGCGCCATCCGCACGATGCCGGGATAGGCGGCGAGCTCGGCCATGGTACGCGTTTCGAGCCAGGCGACCGCGAGCGGCTCGCTCGACACGATCCGGCTTGCGAACGGGCCAAGTGCCGCGCGCAGCGCCTCATGCTGGCTGTGCGACAGCCCGTCGGCGAGCGCGGTCGCTGCAGAGCTGTTGACCGCAATGCGCTTCGGGTTTCGCTCGGCGACGATCTCCGACAGACGCTTCCACTGGTCCGGCTGGCTCTCGGGCGTCCACACCGGTGTGAACAGCCCGCCGAGGCCGTAACGGCTGACGGTCAACCGCTCGACCGGCTTGCCCTCGCCGGGGTCGTAGAGGACAAGGATCGTCCGCCGCCGCGCGTGGAAGGTTTCGGCGTCGAACATCGTCGCGAGCACTGGATCCTCGGCATATTCGCGCGCGACGAGGATCCACATGTCGACGCCCGCCTCGCGCATCAGGCGCGGCGCCAGCGTGTCGAGCCGGTCGCGCAGCCAGTCGTTCCGCACCTTGGCCTGTTCGCGCAGGCTGAGTAGTGGCGGCATTTCGGGCGACAGCGTCTCGGCGTCGTCGGCCAGCGCGGGCGCGCAGAACAGCAGGAGCGGGGCGAGCAGCGGCGCGAGGAGCTTCATGTCTTCACGCTATGCGGTCGCCACTGTGCCGCCAAGCCCCGCAACATCCGGGCTTTGTTCGCCTGCGCCGCTGTGCCAAAGCGTTGCAAATGGCAACCGCTCCGGCTCCCGACGCCTCGCTCGCCGATCACGGCCCGCAGCCCCTGGAATCGCGCGGGCTGACCTACCCGCTCGGCAAGTTCGCGCCCGACTATGGCGATGTGCACATGCTGGCGGATGGGCTGGGCTGGACGCGGCTGCCGGTGCCGGGATCGCTCAGGCACATCAACGTGTGGCTGCTGGAGGAGGATGGCGGCATCGCGGTCGTCGATACGGGCATGCGGCTCGACGCGACGAAGGACGCGTGGACCAAGGCGCTCGACGGGCGGCGCGTGACGCGCGTATTCGCGACGCATTTCCACCCCGACCACCTGGGCATGGCGGGCTGGCTGTGCGCCGAACATGGCGCGCGGTTGTGGATGAACCGCGCTGAATATCTGCTCGCGCGGATGCTCGTCGCCGACAAGCGGCCCGAGCCGCCCGTCGAAGCCGTGGAGCAGGTCGTGGCGGCGGGCTGGGCCGACGAACAGGTCGCGGCGATGAAGGCGCGCGGATGGGGCAATTTTGCAAAGATCGTCTATCACCTCCCGCTCGGCCACGTGCCGATCCGCGAGGGCGATACGATCCGCATCGGCGCGCGCGACTGGCAGGTTTGGGTCGGCAGCGGCCATACGCCCGAGCACGTCTGCTTCGTCGACTTGGCGGGCAAGGTGATGATTGCGGGCGACCAGGTCCTGCCGCGCATCACGTCGAACGTGTCGGTGACGATCACCGAGCCCGAGGGCGATCCGCTCGGCGACTGGCTTGCGTCGATCGCGAAGTTTCGCGCGTTGCCCGACGATCTTCTCGTCCTGCCCGCGCACGGCGAACCGTTTTACGGGCTGCACGCTCGCCTCGATGCGCTGGAAGAGGGGCATGTGCGCAGTCTCGACCGGCTGCATGCACTGCTGGCCGAGGAGCCGCGGCGCGCGGTCGACTGTTTC
>VYLJ01000142.1_pt1 | contig 19608 bp, 26 predicted proteins | sample 5114331 | NCBI WGS metagenome assembly VYLJ01 (sample SAMN12291791, study PRJNA351875) | freshwater metagenome | isolation source: freshwater lake | place: USA: Michigan, MSU2 Lake | collected 2011-08-16
CTCGATGCGCTCGAGGAAGTGCTGATCGCCGCAGACCTCGGAGCCGAGACGGCAGGCCGGATTCGCGCAAAGCTCGCCGACCGCGGTTTCGTACGCGGCGTCGCCGAACAGAGCGTGCGCCGCGTCGTGGCCGACGAGATCAAGGCGATCCTCGCACCGGTCGCAAAGCCGCTCGACATCATCGCTTTCCCGCGCCCGCAGGTCATCCTCGTCATCGGCGTCAATGGGTCGGGCAAGACGACCACCATCGCGAAACTCGCGCACAGCTTCATCGAGCAGGATTACGGGGTGATGCTCGCCGCGGGCGACACCTTCCGTGCGGCCGCGATCGGGCAGCTCAAGGTCTGGGCCGAGCGGCTGGGCGTGGCGATTGTCAGCGGCCCTGAAGGGGGCGATGCGGCGGGAATCGTTTACGACGCGGTCAAGCAAGCGACGGCGACCGGCATCGATGTGCTGATCGTCGATACCGCGGGTCGCCTGCAGAACAAGCGCGAGCTGATGGACGAACTCTCGAAAATCCGGCGCGTGCTCGGCCGCCTCAACCCGGCTGCGCCGCACGACGTCGTGCTCGTGCTCGACGCGACGACCGGCCAGAACGCACTCAGCCAGATCGAGGTGTTCCGCGACACCGCAGGCGTCACAGGGCTGGTCATGACGAAGCTAGACGGCACTGCGCGTGGCGGTGTTCTCGTCGCGGCAGCGGCGAAGTTCGGGATGCCGATCCACGCGGTCGGGGTCGGCGAGACGCTCGACGACCTGCGCCCGTTCGATCCCGGAGAGCTCGCGGACGCGATTGCAGGAGTGCAAAGGTGAGTGAAGTCAAGCCTGGCCACGGGGGCCTCAGTCTGGCGATCGACTACGGTCCGCTGCTCGCCTTTTTCGTCGCGTTCAAGACGTCGGGCGTGTTCTTCGGGACTGGCGTATTCATGGCCGCGACGGCTATCGCCGTCATTGTCTCGAAGTGGAAGCTTGGCCGGGTGTCGCCGATGCTGTGGCTCTCGGCGATCCTCATCGGCGGCTTCGGCGCACTGACCCTGTGGTTCCACGACCCGAAGTTCATCCAGGTCAAGCCGACAATCATTTACACCGGCCTCGGCGCGCTTCTGCTCGGTGGCGTTGCGATGGGGCGACCGCTGCTGCGCTACGTCCTCAAAGCCGGGTTCGAGGGGCTGAGCGACCGCGGCTGGATCGTCATCTCGCGCAACTGGGGGCTGTTCTTCCTCGCGATGGCTGCGCTCAACGAGGTCATGGTCCGTACCCTCAGCTTCGACATGTGGCTGACGCTGAAGCTGTGGGCGCTGGTCCCGCTCTCGGTCGCCTTCGGCCTCGCGCACGTCCCCTACATGATGAAGCAGGGTCTGGGCCGCGAAGCCGAAGTCGCGACGCCGCCGGCTGACTAGGCCGACGCCATCTCGCGCGCGCGCTGATCCGCACGGCTCGCACCCTCGCCGTCGAGGTTCTGCGCGACGAAATCCCAGTTCACGCAGTTCTTCAGGATCGCCTCGACGAATTTCGGCCGCGCGTTGCGATAGTCGATGTAATAGGCGTGCTCCCAGACATCGAGCGTGAACAGCGGCGCGACACCGCCAGAATAGTTGGGCGCGACGGGCGTGTCGGCGTCGTGATAGGACGTCACCTTGATCGTGTCGCCTTCGAGCACAAGCCATGCCCAGCCGCTCGCGAAATGCGCGACCGCCTCTGCCGCCAGCTTCTCGATCAGTGCGTCGTGCGAACCGAAGTCGCGGGTGATCCGCTCGGCCAGTTCGCCTGACGGTTGCTGGGCTCCAGGCGAGAGACACTGCCAGAAAAAGCTGTGGTTCCACAGCTGGGCGGCGTTGTTGAACAGCGGTCCCTTCCCGGCCGCCTCGATCACTTCGAGCAGCGATTTGCCGTCCAGACCCTCCTTTGCGACCAGTTCGTTGGTCTTGTCGACATAGGCCTTGTGATGTTTGCCGTGGTGGAACTCGAACGTCTCTGCCGACATGTGCGGCTCGAGGGCGTTCGGTGCGTAGGGCAGGTCGGGAAGCGTGAAGGGCATGATGCGTCTCCGGCTGGAAGGGTCGCTGCGCGAACGCACCAGACCCGTTTCGGTCGCATCAATTCGTCTTGTCGAGCATCCCGTGTCGCCGAAGCGCATGACGCAGCTGGTCGTAACTGAGCGACAGTGCCTTGGCAGCGGCACGCTGGTTGAAGCGGGCCTTCTGGAGCGCGCCGGACAACACCGTCCGCTCGAACGCGGCGACAGCCTGGCGAAAATCCGTTGCGGCGTCCACGGGCGGATCCGCGGGCAACGGATCGCCCGCATTTGCGACAGCGGCAGGCGCAGCTGGCGTGACCAGAGATACGGGCACCCAGGGCGACGCGAATGGATCGAAGTCGATCTCGCCGACCGGCTCGTCGGGACGCTCCCAGCGATAAACCGCGCGCTCGACTGTATTGCGCAACTCGCGCACGTTGCCCGGCCAGTCGTGGCTCTCGAGCACGACCGCCGCCTCGTCGGAGAAGCCGGGCCATTGGCTCCACTCGAGCTCGGCCGCCATCCGTCGTCCGAAAAAGTCGGCGAGCACGGAAATGTCGCCGTAACGGGCGCGCAGCGGCGGGAGCGTGATCACCTCGAATGACAGCCGGTCGAGCAGGTCGGCGCGGAATTTGCCCTTGCCGACGAGTGCGGGAAGGTGCTCGTTGGTGGCGGCGACAATCCGGACATCGACGGTCACGGCCTTGTTGCTCCCGATCCGCGTCACCTCGCCATACTCGACCGCACGCAGCAGCCGCTCCTGCGCCGCTGCCGACAGCGTCGCGAGCTCATCGAGGAACAGCGTGCCGCCGTCAGCTTCCTCGAACCGCCCTTCGCGCGCTTTGGTGGCGCCGGTGAAGGCACCTGCTTCGTGCCCGAACAGTTCCGCCTCGATCAGCGTCTCGGGGAGCGCGGCGCAGTTCATCGTGACCAGCGGCGCCGCCCAGCGCGGGCTCAGCCGGTGCAGACGCTCGGCGACGAGCTCCTTGCCCGTGCCGCGCTCGCCGATGACGAGCACCGGGCGGTTGAGCGTCGCAGCACGACTCGCGCGCTCGATCGCGTCGAGAAATGCGGCCGACTGGCCGACGACTTGCGCTGCCCGCTCCATTCGCCGCCAGTTGGCATATCTCACCAAGTCTTCGCAAGAGATGAAAAGTCAGCGCGAGCAAAAACGCTGGATTTCCGCCATTTCACGATTTGGCACGGTCCCTGCAAATCCATTCATATCCGGCGCGATGGTCGCTCCGGCAGACAGAAGAAGCCAGGTTCAGGGAGTTTCCGCCATGTTCGTTTCCGCCCCCACTTTCCGCACTGTCGCTACCGCACTTGCCGGGGCGACGATCTACACCGCGCTGCTCGTGGCCGTCTCGGCCAGCCCGGCCTATGCCGCGACGACCGACCGTCAGTTCGTGACCAAGGTCGAGCGGCAGATCGCCGAGGCTGACGCCGAGGCACCGACCGGCCGCGGCGTCGCCACGCTCGCCGTCAAGGTCGACGCGACGGGCAGGATGACCGACCTCGCGATCGTCGGGTCGACGGGCGACAAGCACCTCGACGCCGACGCCATCAACGCGACGAAGGCGCTCGACTGGCCCGCGGGTCGCGCCCGGACCGTCGCGGTCGTGCTCACCTATGGCGGTGCCAAGGCACCGGCGCAGACCGAGAGCATCGCCCGCGTCAACCGCTACACCAACGCCAAGGGCGAAGCTCTGGCCGAGGTTGTCCCCGCCCCGAATGCCGGGTGAGGGACGTCGCCGGGGCGGGGCTTGCCTAGACCCCTCGCCCTGCCCCGGCGGCATGTTACAAGAGTGAAGTCGAAAGAAAGGTCAGTTACTACCATGGGTATCTTCTCGCGCACCCGCGACATCGTCGCCGCCAACTTCTCGGACCTGCTCGACAAGGCCGAAGACCCCGCCAAGATGATCCGCATGATCATCCTCGAAATGGAGGAAACGCTCGTCGAGGTCCGCGCGACCGCCGCGCGCAGCATCGCCGACCAAAAGGAAATGCGCCGCCACATCGGCAAGCTCCAGACGCTGGAGCTGAGCTGGGAAGAAAAGGCTGCGCTCGCGCTGTCGAAGGACCGCGAGGACCTTGCCAAGGCCGCGCTGGTCGAAAAGCAGAAGGCGACCGACATGATCGAACGGCTGACTGCCGAGATCGAAGTCCTGGACGACGCGCTGAAGGCGTCGGAAGGCGACATCGCCAAGCTGCAGACCAAGCTTCGCGACGCGCGAGCTCGGCAGGCGTCGATCGCAACGCGCATGGAAGCCGCATCGACCCGCATCCGCGCCCGCGAGGCGTATTCCGGTCAGCGCGTCGAGGACGCCTTTGCACGGTTCGAAGTGCTCGAACGCCGCGCCGACCTGGCCGAAGGCCGCGCCGACGTGCTCGGCATGGGCCAGACCAAAACGCTCGAAGAAGAAATCGCCGAGCTGAAGAACGAGGAGAAGGTCGAGGCCGCGCTTGCCGCGCTCAAGGCCAAGACCGGAAAGGCGGGCTGAGATGGAGGACGTCTTTCTCCCCATCATCATCGTGGGGATGCTCTTCATCGGCCTGCCGTGGCTGATCCTGCACTACACGACCAAGTGGAAGCAGGCGAAGACCCTCACGGTCGATGACGAGAACCTGCTCGACGATCTGCACGACACCGCACGCCGCCTCGAAGAGCGCGTCGTGACGATCGAGCGGATTATGACCGCCGACAATCCTAACTGGAAATCGGGCAGCTGAGACTGCCGCCGGGAGACCCGAAATGACCGACCGCCGCACGACCTTCTACCTCGACAAGCTCAATGCCAAATGGCTGGGCGTCTGCTCGGGGATCGCCGAATACACCGGCTTCGACGTCACGATCATCCGTCTCACCACGATCGTGCTGACGTTCGCGACGTTCCCGATGTTCCTGTTCGTCTACCTGATTGCGGCCTGGCTCGCGCCGGTGAAGCCGGTCGGGCTCTACGACAGTCCCGAGGACGCAAAGTTCTGGCAGGGCGTGCGCGCGTCGCCATCGCGTTCGACGAGCAACGTGCGCGCCAAGTTCCGCGACCTCGACCGTCGCCTCGCCGACATCGAGACGCACTACACGACGCGTAACTCGAGCCTCGCCAACGAAATCGACAGCCTGCGCTGACACGCGGCAGAGGGGAGACATGACATGCAAAACTTGCTGACCGAGCCCGCCTTCATCTTCGTCGCGGTGGTTGCGATCGGAGCGTGGGTGTTCACCACCTGGCTTAAGGTCAAGAATGGCTATCCGCTGGAGGGAAGCTGGGGCAACGCGCTTCATCCAAAGCACGATCAGAAGGCCATCGAGCGAATCAAGCTGCTGAGCCAGGAGAATGCGCAGCTTCACGCCGAGCTCGGTTCGATCAAGGACCGGCTGGCGAACGTCGAACGCATCGTCACCGACAGCGCCCACGGCCTAGACCGCGAGATCGAGGCGCTGCGCGGCAAGCCCGTCAACTAGGGGAAGGACCAGATGAACGTGTCACCGATCCTCATACCGATCCTTGCGCTGTCGATCCCGATCGTCGCGATCCTTGCTGGCATCGCGACCAAGTGGATGAAGATCAAGGAACGCCAGATCGAGGCGCAAACCTCGATGACGGCCGAGAAGACCGCGCAATATGCGGCGCAGACTGAACGGCTGGAGCAGCGCGTGCGCGTCCTCGAACGCATCCTGACCGACAAGGGCATGGACCTTTCGGACGAGATCGAGGCGCTGCGCGACCAGCCACTGAACTGACACCAAAACATCTCAGGGAGATACGACATGGGGCCTTTCGAAATGGTCGTCGCCATCGTTGCGATCGCGATGGTGGGGAGCATCATCAAGACGCGCGTCCGCGCCCGCCACGGGATTGCCGAGGGTAGCGACGGCACCCAGCGGCTGATCGCCGACCCCGACGCGGCACGACTGCGCGAAGAGGTGAAGACGCTGAAGGACCGGGTCGCCGTGCTCGAACGGCTCGCGACCGACAACAACCGCGCGCTCGACCTCGACCGCGAGATCGAGCGCCTGAGGAGCTAGGACGATGGACAGCCTCGTGCTTCAATTCGGCATGTATCTGACCGCGCTCGCTTGCTGCACCGTGCTCGGCGTGATCGCCTTAAAGGGCTGGCGCGCCTGGATCGAGCTGGAGCGCGCGAGGCTCGGGATCTCCGCCGCACACGCATCACCTGCGCCGGTCGCCGCACGGATCGACGTCGCCGACCTCAAGGAGCGCGTGCGGCGGCTCGAAGCCATTGCATCGGGGGTGGATATCTGACGCCTCCACGGTAGAGCGCGGGAATGACCCTGCCCGCGCTCGCCGACCTTCGCGACGAATACGAATTCCTCGATGCCGACGACCGGTACCGGATGCTGATCGACCTGGGGCGTACGCTCGACCCGATGCCCGACGCGCTGAAAACCGACGCGACGCTGGTGCGCGGGTGCTCGGCAAGCGTCTGGGTCTATCCGACCGAGGACGACGGCAGGCTCCACTTCATGGCCGACTCGAACGCGGCGATCACCAAGGGGATCATCGCGCTGGTGCTGGCGACGGTCCAGGACCGCGCCCCGCGCGAGGTCGCCGAAACCGACATTGCCGAAGCGCTCGCGCCGTTCGACCTGAAGAACCAGCTGAGCTCGAACCGGACGCAGGGCATTCCGAACATGATCGCGCTGATCCAGTCGACCGCGCAGCGCTATCTGGTGTAAGATCACGCGATGAGCATCGCCGCCCTTCTCGCGTTCGCGCAAGTCGCCGTCGGCGGGGTCGCGCTAAAGCCCGCCGACTTCCTCGACGGGCGCGCAATCGCCAGTGGCGCGGGTCAACCGGTCGTGATGCTCACGCTGACACCTGCCGCCGCAGCGCGCCTGAAGGCGCAGGCGGCCGTCACGCTCGATGGCAAGCCGGTCGACGCACGCATTGCCGAGAACACGGTCGAAATCGACGGCCAGCCTGACTTCGCCGCCGCCGCAAGCCTTGCGCGGGCCATTACGGGCAAGCCACCTTTGCCCGACTCGATGGACGATTAAGCGGCGGCGCGGCGCTCTTCCGCTGTCCGCAGCACATCCCACGCGGCCTGGATCTCACGGAACCGCTTGGCGGCCTCGGCATCATTGGGCTTGAGATCGGGATGATTCGCCTTGGCAAGACCGCGCCAGGCGATACGGACATCGTCGAAGCTCGCATCCGCCGCACAGCCGAGCACGCCGAGCGCACGCATCTCGTCGCGCGAGCGGGTGCCATCGCCCGGCCCTCCCCATTGCTGATACGCGCTCGTCCGCCAGCCGCTCGCATCGCGCGTCTCCTCCGCCTCGCGCGCAGCGGCGTCCTCGGCGCTCAGTCCTTCGAAATAGTCCCAGCCGGCATTGTATTCGGCGGCATGGCGCTCGCAGAAATACCAGCGCTCCCGGCTGTTCGGCGACTTCGGCGCGGGCCGGTCGCCCACTGCGTCGCAACCATGCCGGTCGCACAGCTTGACCGTCGTTGCCGCCGTATCTGCGCCATACTCGCGCCAGCGCGGAAAGCCCCAATCGAGCGAGCGGGTGGTGCGACGGGGCATCCCGACCACCCTAACATTCCAACGACGACCCCGCCAGCGTTCAGGCGGGGAAACGCGACGTGAAATCCTTCGCACTGAACGATCCGTCGCCTTCGTTCATCGTCGCTGCCAGAATGCGATTGCCGTCGGTCCGCACGTTGACCAGGCCATAGACGAGCTTGTGCATGACCCGCGCCCGCGATCCCGGACGCTTGCCCTTGATCGCGCCGATGCCGCCCGGGGGCATGTAGCTGTAGGACAGGTCGACATCGGCGAGCGCCGCACCTGAGTGGGCCGTGCCGCCTGCGCGGGTCGTGTCGACGCCGGTGAGCCTGCCGACCGCAACCGACCGCGCGGTTTCGGTCGCATAGACGAGCGGCGTGCGCAGCCTGTCGCCGTCGAAGGTCGCGTGACCCGACAGTCCGCTCGCAGCGACGACGACGGCACGCGGATGGTCATGGCCCTCGCCATCGCCCGAACTGATGACCGTGCACCCCGCCTCCACATGGCTGAGGAAGGCGAACGAGACGTCCTCCGATCCGTGGTGACAGCATTTGGCGATGTCGACCGCGAACTCGGTCTCGCGCCCGGCATAATGCGCGAGCAGCGCACGGTGCGCGTTGGCATTGAGGTCGCCGGTCAGCAGGGTTCGCGTGCGACCGTAATCGAAGCGGAGGAGCACGCTCGTGCCGTTCGAGTTCTGGCCGGGATCTGACGCGAGCCGCATCACCGTCGGCACGCCGCCAACCGGCGGCCCCTCGATCGGCCCGAGCACGCGCACGGGGAGCCCGCTGCCCTGCCCGAAACCAGGGAGCCAGCCGGTGTTCTGGCTCAGCTTCACGATCGCGGTCGGCCCGCCGTTCGCCGCTTTTGCCGCGAGCACGTTGCCGATGAAGCCGCCCCATTCGCCGCGCAACTGCGGCCCTGCCCCGCCGGTTGCCGCGACCGCAGACGCGCGGTCGGTCAACAGACGCGTGAACCACTTCGCGCCACCCGCCGCCACGAACGGGCCGAAACCCTTGGGCGATCCCGGCGATGCCGCCCAATGCGCAAGGCCGCTGTGGTACATGACGTCGAGGCTGATCGACTGGCAGTCGAGTTCGGCCGTCTGCGCGACGTCGAGCAGGTCGTCGAGCCCGCCATAATGGTCGTAATCAATGTGCGACGCCACCATCGCGTCGAGGACGATCGCGTTGTGCCCGTAATCCTTGGCAAATTTCCAGTCCACGAAATCGGCCGCACTCTTGCCGGTCGGCTGCGCCTTGCGCGGATAGCCGCCGTCGATCAGCACGTGGCGGAAGTCAGGCGTCTTGACGAGCACGCCATCGCCCTGCCCGACGTCGATGAAATAGAATTCGAGCAGCGACGCTCCACCCAGCGCTGCGTTGTCGATCCAGCCGGTCTGCCCGCGCACCTTGACCTGGGTCCGCGCCGTCCCTTGTGCCAGGACGCGGACGCCGTCGCCCCAGAGCACGAAACACCGCGGTGCCTTGCCAGCGGCGTCGTTTTCGTTCGCAAAGACCTTTGCGGTGTCGGCTTTGACGAAATCGTCGAACTGCGGGTCGAACGGCATAACGCTTCCCCTCGTTACGCGACCGTCACCATGATGATCACGCGCGGTGTCGAAAATGTGACCGCAGGACCGCGAGGCGAAAAAAGGGCCAGAAGGTCTGTAAGCCGGGTTCTGTCCTCCCTTTCGGGATAGGCGACCATTCCTCTACGAGCGCCGTCGCCGACGCTCTCTAGCAACCAACCCGGACGACAGAGCCGAGCAGGCCCGTGCGCCGTCCCTATTCGGTCTTGCTCCCGGTGGGGTTTGCCGTGCCGACGCTGTTGCCAGTGTCGCGGTGCGCTCTTGCCGCACCGTTTCGACCTTGCCGGGCCGAAGCTGTGGCGGTCTGTTTTCTGTGGCACTTTCCCTGACCCCGGACTTTGATCCGGGGCCGCCGGGCGTTACCCGGCACCGTTGCTCTGCGGAGCCCGGACTTTCCTCGCGCGGCAAGCCGCCCGCGGTCGCCCGACCTTCTGGCGACGTGACCATAGCGCGCATCAAGCCGATTGGCGAGGCCGCACCGCCTTGGCCAGTTTCATGCTCGGCCACCAGACAAGCCACGCCTCGACCACCAGGATCGGCACGACGAAGCTGAGCCATTCGGACGACACCGAACGCACATTGTCTGACGCGATGAAGAAGAACAGTTCGTCGTAAAACAGGGTGATTCCCCTGATCCAGACGAATGCGAGTGCAACTGCGAATCCCCTGATGACAAAGGCGCGATGCGTCGCGAAATCGCGCCTCACCGCCGCCTTCCACGCCGCGATCGAAAAACCGAACCAGACGATTGCGAACAGCGCGAGCGGGATCTGGCGACCCTCGCCGTCGATGGTAAGGCCTAGCCAGAAGGCCATCACCGCTGTGACCAGCGACAGGATGAGATACGTCCGACCGGCCACCCTGTGTACCTTGGGGAAATTGCGACGGAGGCGCCCGCTGAACTGAAGCGGACCAAGCACCAGCAGGGGGAGTGCAAGCGCGGCATGCGCATTGAACCAGAACAGGCGGTTAAGCCACGTTTCGCCGGGCCGAAGCTCGCGCTCGGGCAGGTAGGGCAGCGTATCGATCAGGAAGAACCCGATCACGAAGACGAGCAGCGCCCAAAGCGCATAGCGCGTGAGCGGCTGCGCGTGGTCAGTCATCGCCCTGCGGCTTGGGAAGCAGCAGCGCAAGGAGGAGGCACCGGCACTCCATGTCGATCGTCCCGTCGAGCAACTCGGGCCGAAAACGGCGCTGAAACGCAACGACCGCGGCGAGCGGATCGGTTACGTCGTAGCCGAAGCGCTCCAGCGCGAGCAGGAACCCGGCATCGGTCCAGCCCGGGTCCATCAGGTTCTTGGTCGGACGCGGGAGCGCGAGCCGGCGCTTTGCAAGCGTCGCCCAGGGGAACAGCTCGCCCGGATCCTGTTTGCGCGCCGGCGCGATGTCCGAATGGCCGACGACATTGCCGCGCGTGATCGCGTGGCGATCCTTGATGTCGGCGACGAGCCGGACGACCGCCTCGATCTGCGCGTCCGGGAACGGGCGGTAGCCCCATTCATGGCCCGGATTGACGATCTCGATGCCAACGCTCGCCGAGTTGACGTCCTCTTTCACGTCGCGCCAGCTCGACTTGCCCGCATGCCAGGCGCGCTTCTCTTCGGGAACCAGACGGAGAATCTGGCCGTCCTCGGCGACAACATAGTGCGACGAGACCTTGGACTCGGGGATCGTCAGTTGCCGTATCGCCGCTTCCGCGGTTTGCATGCCGGTATAGTGGAGCACGATGATGCTGACGGGCGCGCGCCGTTCGTCGAAGTTCGGCGACGGCGTTTCGATGATCCCCTCGATCAACCCTGTCTCTCCCCGGCGCGCGCGGTGCGTGTCGTCACAATGGCAACGCCCGCAAGCGCGACCACGCCGCCGAGTATCATAGCGGGTGTGAGCGGATTGCCAAAGGCGATGCTCGCCGCCGCAACCGCGATGACGGGAGAGGCGAGCGTCAGCGGGATGACATCGGCAATCGGATGGCGCTGGAGCAACCACGCCATCCCGCCTGCGCCGATCAGCGTCGAGCAGAGCGCCGAAAAAACGATGGCGAGCAGGGCCGTCGGCGGGATCGCCGCGACCCCGCGCATCGCATCGGGTTCGAGGACGAGCGCGGCCGGCCCAAGGAGGATCACACCGCCGAGGCCGACCCAGGCATACATGTTCGGCACCGACACGCCGACAAGTCGCCGCTGGATGAGAGATCCGACCGCCCAGAGAAACGACGCGCACGCGGTGAGCAGCAGTCCGGGGATCTCGCGCGCGACGCCGGGATCGAAGACCAGCATTGCGCATCCACTCACGGCAAGCGCCACGCCCGCGACACGGATGATCCCCACCCGCTCTTTCAGGAACGCGACCGCGAGCAGCAGCGAAAACGGTGCGCCGAGCAGGTTCGCGATGGCGAGCGCGGCAACATTCGACGTGATCGCGACCGAGATGTTGGTGATCGCGAAGAACAGCCCGCCGATAACCGCCGACAGCAGCGCCAGTTCGCGCATACGCCCCGGCACGACCGCCATCCAGGGCAGGCATGCGACAAGCACGATGGCCTGCCGGAGGAAAGCTGCAGTGAAGGGGGGAACCTCGTTGACCGAAACCTTGATCGCGACGATGTTCAGGCCCCAGACGAGGTTCATCGCGATTGCGACTGCCCAGTCGCGTGCCTCGAATCGCGTTGCCATTGCCTCCGCTTAGCCGGAAGCTGCGCGCTTGCACTCCCTCGATACCTCATGGGCGGCAACATAAAGCCCGCGCATGCCCGGATGCGCCGCGAAGCGGTCGGTCTGGCCGATCACCGTTTCCCCAGCACCGAGCACCAGCACCCCGCCGGGGTCGAGCGCGTCGGCGAGCCGGTCGAACACCTGCGTTCGCAGCGGTACCGCGAAGTACATCAGGACGTTGCGGCACAGGACCAGGTCGAAGCGTCCCGGTGCAGCATTACGGATATCGTGCGTCGCAAAGCGGAGGTCGCGCTGGAGGTTCGGGTTCGCGACCCACTGCTCGCCCTCCTCGCGAAACCAGCTGAGCATCGTGCGCACCGGCAGACCGCGCTGGATTTCAAATCGGCTGAAGCGACCTGCCTTTGCACGAAGGACCGCGCTCGCCGATATGTCGGACGCGAGGATATCGAAGCTCCACCCCGCCCAGCGCGCTGCGTTCTCGCGCAGCAGGATCGCGAGCGAATAGGCTTCCTGCCCGGTCGAACACGCCGCCGACCAGATGCGTATGCGCCGCTCCGCTCCGCGAGCCGAGCGGATCGCGTCCAGTGCCTCCCGGTCGATCTGTTCGAACACCCCCGCATCGCGGAAGAACGAAGTTTCGTTGTTCAGCAGCGCATCGACGACCTTGCCCGCGAGGAGCTTGTCGCGCCCGGCAGCCAGCCTGCCGACCAGCGCATCGACGCTTGCCAGCCCCTCATCGCGGAGCACCGCTTTCAGCGAAGACTCGATCCGCCACCGCCGTGCGGGCGACAGATGCTGTCCGGTGCGCGCCTCGACAAGCGCGGTGAGCACCTGCGTCGCGGCATCGTCCGGCGCGCTCATGCCGCACCTCGTGCCGCGAGGTGGCGCGCGAGGTCTGCGGGCGACCCGACAACGCTCGCGAGCCCGTCGCTCACGACCGATCCCGGCATCCCCCAGACGGCACTCGTCGCGCGGTCCTGTGCGATCACCGATCCGCCCGCGTCGATAACGGATTGCGCGCCGATGCGGCCGTCGCGACCCATGCCGGTCAGAACGACGGCGGTCGCGTCCGCTCCGGACGCTGCCGCCACAGATTGGAACATCGGGTCGACCGAGGGGCAACAGCGGCTAGGTGCGGCTTCATGCGAAAGGCGTGCGCGAAGAACGCCGTCGCCGCGATCGGCGCAAAGGTGCGCGATGCCGGGCGCGACCAGCACGCAGCCCCGCTCGATCCGCTGGCCGTCGAACGCAACCATCGCGGCACGGCCCGACATCGCTGCCACTTGCTCGGCGAAATAGGGCATGAAGCTGGGTGGCAAATGCTGGGTGAGGAGGACCGGCGCGTCGAAGTCGCGGGGAAGCGCAGCGAAGAAGTCGGCCAACGCAGGCAACCCGCCGGTCGACGAGCCGACTGCGACAAGCTCGACCGGCGCGAGCGCAGGCGCCCGAAGCCGGTGGAGGTCTACTCGACCGGATCGCGCCCGCGCGTGGCCCAATCGCCGGATGCGCTCGTTCAAAACTTCGCCGAAACTCTGGTTGAGCTGCCCTGCCTCGGGCTTGGCGAGCGTGTCGGCAGCGCCCAGCGAGAGCGCGCGGAGGGTTGATCGCGCGCCCTCCCGCGCGGCCGATGCCACCACGAGAACTCGCGCCCCGCCGCCTGCGGCAAGCAGGCCGGGCAGCGCATCGAGGCCGCCCAAACCAGGCATTTCCAGATCGAGCAGCACGACATCAGCAGTGTTTGCACGCAGCCAGTCGATTGCCGCAAGCGCGCTGCCGACACTTGCCGACACCGACAAGGCAGCGTCGCTCTTGACGATCCGCTCGAGCGCCGCGCGCGCGACAACCGAGTCGTCGACGATCAGGACCGAGACGGGCCGCCTGGCGTTACGGTCTTCGGAACATCGGACGACGGCCTGCGCCGTCATGTCAGGCGAATCCGACGAACTGGAGCTTGGACGCGAGGGTATCGCGATCGAACGGCTTCATCACATATTCGTCGGCACCCGCGTCAAGGGCCGCGCGGATATGCTCGGTGCCGTTTTCGGTCGTGCAGAACACGACCTTGGGGCGCGGGGTCACGTCGGATGTGCCCAGCGCGCGCAGGAATTCGATCCCCGTCATCACCGGCATGTTCCAGTCGAGCAGCACGACGTCGGGCGGCGTTGCCTCGCAGTGGCGCAGTGCCTCCTGCCCGTCCTCGGCCTCCTCGACCGAGAAATCGAGAGTCTCGAGAATGTGGCGCGCGACTTTGCGGATCACTTTGGAGTCGTCGACGACCAGGCAGGTGCGCGCCATTCGGATAACCTCGTTTTGAGTACAGTCCCGAGCCTAGGCGCGAGGCGTAAGCAGGCGGTTAATGCGGGTTTGAAACAAGCGCGGCCGGATCGAGCGCGAGCGCAAAGCGGTCGCCAAGGTCGATCCGACCAGTTGCGACGCGGGTCCAGCCCGTGCCGCTTTCTCCGGATATCGGCTCGACCTCGTGCGCGACCACATCGTCGATCGTGTCGAAGCGGATCGCATAGCGGTGGCCGTCGATCGTGCAGATGGCGGCACGTCCGTCGGTAGGCAGCGGTGCACCGCCGACGGCGATGCTCGCATCGATCACCGTCAGTGTCTGGCTGCGAATCGCCGCGATGCCGCGGATGTGCGGCGGCGCGAACGGGACAGCGACGATGCTGTCGATCCGGGCGACGCTTTCGACCCTGGTTGCGTCCAGCGCCACTGCCTGATCGCCAATTCGGCCGAGAAGAACCAGCTCGCTCATGCGGCCCTCCGCACAGCGTCGATGGCGGACTGCAGCGTTGCCCGGTCGTAACGCGCAACGTCGACGTCGCCGTTCCGGTGACGTGCAAGGGTCAACCTCGCGTCCGCGTCGTGCACGTCATCCTCGAAACAGACGACCAAGTCGGCTGAAGCGGGTCGGTCGTAACGGACGTCATACCCACTCGCGGCGAGGAGTGGCGCAAGGATGCCGCGTACCCAGGGTGTATCGTCCAGCGCGATGCTCGCGATGCCGCGCACTACGGTCTCGCGAACTGCCTGGTCGAGAAGCGCATCTGCATCGAGCAGCTCGACGTCGCTGCCCTCGATGCGCATCAGCCCCTCGACGCCGGCCTCCCCGACCGGCACCACATCGGGACAGGGGACGAGGTCGTGAACCTGGGCGACAGGAATCGCCACACGACGCATGCCGTCGGCGACGAGCATTGCCATGACCTCGCCCTCGGCGGGAAGCGCGCCGACCATGGCGACGCCGATGTGGCGTCCGTCGAGCGCGAGGAAGACACGGGCGCCAATGTTCGACCAGTCGCTCCGGGGAGTCGCGACGAGGCGCTCGACCAGCATAGCGCGGATGCCGATTCGCCGACCGTCGAACGCGGTCGCGCACAGGATCGATGGTGCCCGGACCGCGACTTCGGGTTCAGCTTCGGCCTTCCGACGTTCAACGCGCGCCCGCGCCGCGAGGCCGACCGCATCGAGGACAAGGATCGGACAGCCGTCGTCGCCCAGGCTTTGACCCGCGAACAGGCCGCTGCCGACGAGTTGCGGCGCCATCGGGCGGACGACCAGTTCCTCGTGGTCCTCGACCGCGTCGACGCCGAGCGCAAACCGCCCGCCGGTCGCGGTCGAAAGGAGCACGGCAAGCCGCGAAGCGACACGCGGCAGGTTGAAGGTTTCGGACAGGACGAGCGCCGGGCATGGGTCGCCGCGCACGACTGCAACCGTTCCTGCGCCGACCCGTTCGATACGCGCCCTGTCATCGCCGAGCTTCACGATTTCCTCGATGGCACCGCGGGGGATCGCGAAGCGCTGATCGCCGGCACGGACGATGAGGGCCGTGACGATGCTGAGCGTCAGCGGCGCGCGCAGCGTCACCGACAGGCCCTCCCCGGGCCGATTGGCGAGCACGACTGACCCGCCGAGCCGTTCGATATTCGCGCGCACGACGTCCATCCCGACACCACGCCCCGAAATTTCGGTCACGTTGGTGGCGGTCGACAGGCCGGGTTCGAAGATCAGTGCAGCCGCCTCGTCGTCGTCGAGCCGCGCAGCGCGGGCCGGGTCGACGACCTTGGTCGCAACCGCCTTTTCGATCAGCTTCGTCGTGTCGATACCGCGTCCGTCATCCACGACCTCGACACTGACCTGGTTGCCCGACTGATACGCGATGACGCGCAGGACGCTGGTCGCGGACTTGCCCGCCGCGGCACGCGCGTCCGGATCCTCGATCCCGTGGTCGATGGCATTGCGGACGATGTGAATCAGCGGGTCGCGGATCGCGTCCACCATTTCCCGGTCGATTTCGACGTCGTGGCCGACCAGCTCGAGCGCGACCGGTTTGCCGCACGCACGCGCGGTGTCGCGGACAAGGCGCGGGAGCGTTGCGAACAAGCGATCGATCGGCTGCATCCGCGTCCGCGTGACGCTCTCGCGCAATTCGCCGACGATGGTGCTCATCTTCGAAAATCCGGCGTCGAGCTCGGTCTGGCCCGACAACCGCACCGTGCGCGCCATTTCGTTGCGCGCCAGCACGAGTTCGGACACCTGCGTCATCATCGTTTCGAGCAGCGGTACGGCGATGCGCACTGTCCGGTCGGCACGTGCAGGCTCGGCCGCGCTGTCGTTCCCGACAAGCTCTTCCCCGCGCGCGACCGCGGCAATCAAATCGGCATCTTCGTCCGGAAGGCCGCTTACGGGACCCTCGAGTGCATCGACGAGCTTCGCGATCCGGTCGATCGCGGCGAGGATCGCGGCAACGAGCGGCGCGGTCGGTGCGCGGGTGCCGCTGCGCACCTCGGCCAGTACGCTTTCGGCGGCATGCGCAAGCGCGGCGATACGCGGCAGGTCGAGGAAGCCGCAGCTTCCCTTCACGGTGTGGACGAAGCGAAAAATCTCGTCGAGCTGGACGGCGTCGTCGGGACGGATTTCCCACGCAATGAGCGCGCCCGCGATGCGCTCGAGCGTCTCGCGGGTTTCGGTGACGAAGTCGGCCGTCAGTTCGTCCATGCGTCGGCTATGCCGCGCGATGGTTAAGGAGAGTTTAGGACGCGATCAACGTGGCCCCGAAGGTCAGGAATTCGGCGTCGGACGGCGAAACCATCACGCTGCCGCCGCTGCCGGACGCGATCGTGTGAACGAGCCAGGCTGCCGCCGCGCGCGGAGTCAGCGCATCGTCGCCGGTCTCGCCCGTCAGCGCCTTGCGAAGTTCGGGGTCGAGGACCAGGCGTGGCCCTTCGGCGCGCACGACGATTTCGGTACGATCGCCGACCGCCTCCGCGCCGACGTCCAGCCGCCCGCCCCGCACCAGTGCATCCCCCCCGATGAGCACGAGGTTCAAAAGCACCTTGATCGCCGGCTTCGACAGCACCGCCGCATCGACCATCCAGCCGATCCCTTCGATCGCCGCCTTGGCCTCGCGCGTGTCGACCGCCTCGCCGAACCCCCCCCGCCGCGCCGAACGCGAGGCGAAAGAACTTCAGCTTGTTCGCCGACACCCGCGCGCTGTCGGAGAGCAGCTCGATGCACTTGGCGCGCATTTCGGGGTCGGTCTCGTCGGCGAGCAACTCGAGCCCGTTGTTGAGCGCGCCCACGGGGCTCAGCAAGTCGTGGCACAGGCGCGAACAGAGGAGGCTGGCGAATTCGACCGGCGCGATACTCATGCGAAGGTTAGGCTCCTGAAGCTGACGTCATGCCTTTGGCGGACGCGAGTCGCTCACGCAAGCACGAGCGTCTCCGCTTCGAACGAGCGGGCGTCGGTCGCGCGCCATGCGGTCAGCGCGCGATGTGCGACGATCAGCCAGATTTCACCCGGGGCGCCGATCATCGCGGCGTCGGTTGCGGAAGGCCGCGCGAGGCCCGACGGGTGCGAGTGATAGCTGCCGACGACCGGCAGCGCACCGTCCCGTGCGGCCCGGTACGCATCGAGCAGGACGCGCGGATCGACCTCGAAACGGGTGGCGGGGGCGGCGGCAACGTTTCGTGCGGGAAGGATGGCGTCGATCGAGCTGGCAGTGCCGAGAAGCAGTCCGCAGACTTCGACGTCGGGAGCGGCTGCGGCAAGCCCGACGATCTCGTTTGCCAGCGCGCTTGATATTGTGACCGCCATCGCCACATGCGCTAGCCGATGACCCGGGGGGTTTCCACAATCGCCGTCACGCTGCCGCCGGAGGTTGCGGGCTGGCGGCTCGACCGGGCGCTTGCGAGTGTCGCGACGACGCTGTCGCGCGAGCGGATCAAGGCGCTGATTTCCTCGGGCGCGGTGCGGTCAGGCGAAACCCTGTTTCGCGATCCGGCGGTCAAGGCACCGGGCGGCGCGGTGTTCGAGATCTCCATCCCCGAACCGACGCCGATGGCGAACGAGGCGCAGGACATCCCGCTCGGCATCATGTTCGAGGACGATCACCTGCTGGTCGTCGACAAGCCTGCAGGGCTGGTCGTGCATCCGGCGGCGGGGAATCTCGACGGCACGATGGTCAACGCGTTGCTCCACCATTGTGCGGGGCGGCTGTCGGGCATCGGCGGCGTCGCGCGGCCCGGCATCGTCCACCGGATCGACAAGGACACGTCCGGGCTGCTGGTGGTCGCGAAGACCGACCGCGCGCACGAAGGGCTGGCAAGGCAGTTCGCAAATCACAGCATCGACCGGCGCTACGACGCGATTGTCGCAGGTTTGCCGGACAAAGTCGGCAAGGTCGATGCGCCGCTTGCACGCAGCCCGCACGACCGCAAGAAAGTCGCGATCCAGGCGCGGGGCAAACGGGCCGTCACGCACTGGACGCTCGTCAGCCCGCTCCGGCATGCCGCGCTGGTCGAGTGCCGGCTGGAAACCGGACGCACGCATCAGGTCCGCGTGCATATGGCCTCGATCGGTCATCCGCTGCTCGGCGATCCGGTCTATGGGCGGAACCGGCCCGAACACCGCGACGTTCTTCGTGTACTGGGTTTCCGGCGTCAGGCGCTCCACGCGGCGCGGCTCGGCTTCGTCCATCCGGTGACAAGCGCGGCTATGGCGTTCGAAAGCAAAATGCCGCAGGATATGCACGACCTGTTTTCCGCGCTTCGTGTATAGATCGTTTCAATTCCGTACCCGTATGGTCGGGACGGCAGGGAGTTTCGACACGTCATGGCTGGCGACAGCAATCTGCCCGCGACGATCCCGAGCCTCGGTACCGAGGCGGGTCTCAACCGCTATCTCTCCGAGATTCGCAAGTTCCCCCTCCTCACCCCCGAGGAGGAATATATGCTCGCGAAGCGCTTTCAGGAACATCAGGACCCGGAAGCCGCCGCGCGCCTCGTCACCTCGCACCTGCGCCTCGTCGCCAAGATCGCGATGGGCTATCGCGGCTACGGGCTGCCGGTCAACGAGCTGATTTCCGAAGGCAACATCGGCCTGATGCAGGGCGTGAAGAAGTTCGAGCCCGACCGGGGTTTCCGGCTTGCGACCTACGCGATGTGGTGGATCCGTGCGTCGATCCAGGAATTCATCCTGCGCACGTGGAGCCTCGTCAAGATCGGCACGACCGCGAACCAGAAAAAGCTTTTCTTCAACCTCCGGCGGATGAAGGCGCGGATCAACGCGTTCGACGACGGCGATCTCAAACCCGAGGACGTGACCAAGATCGCGACCGACCTGGGCGTCACTGAGGACGAGGTCGTCAGCATGAATCGCCGCATGGCGATGGGCGGCGACACCAGTCTCAACGTCAGCTTCAACGAAGACGGCGAGGGCCAGTGGCAGGACACCCTGATGGACGAGGGTGCGTTGCAGGACGAGACCGTCGCCGACAGTC
>VYLJ01000107.1_pt1 | contig 19441 bp, 19 predicted proteins | sample 5114331 | NCBI WGS metagenome assembly VYLJ01 (sample SAMN12291791, study PRJNA351875) | freshwater metagenome | isolation source: freshwater lake | place: USA: Michigan, MSU2 Lake | collected 2011-08-16
CTTCGGCAACGGCGGCAACACCGGGGGCGGTGTCGTGCCGCCGCCGGTGTTGCCGCCGTTGCCGAAGTTGCCCTCGCCCGGCGAGGCGACTTCAGCGCCGCCGCCGCACGCGGCCAGCGCCAGGACGGCGCAGCCGGCCATCAGAAACTTGGTCAGTCGAAGCATCGATGTTTCCCCATCGCTTGAAGGATCGGGTCACCGCGCGACGGACGACGCACCCCAGCAACCCCGGGGACGACTGACTAGACCTTGTGTGTAATAGAGGCGTGACAATGGCGGTAATGTTGCGTCACAATCCTTGTTCGGATCGACCGTAATTGAATAGGAACATATCTGTTGCAAAAATTACATTCTGTATTCTGTCTATATACAGGAGCCGCAGAGCCTCGCACCGCTTGCGGCACCCAGCCCCGCTAGCGGCCGTGCGAGCCCCCTTGCGAGGGCCGCGTCGTCCGGCTATAGCCCCCGCTCCCGAACCGGAACGGCCGGACCGCTTGGCGGACGCGTAGCTCAGCGGGAGAGCACTACGTTGACATCGTAGGGGTCACAGGTTCAATCCCTGTCGCGTCCACCATTCTTTTCAAGCGGTTATGCTCGTCCCTGCTGGGGCACCCCCCCTGTTATCCCCCCAGATATCTACGGCGAAAGCCCGATCGCGGGCCGTGGAGGGCTGCCGTGCTAGCCATGCACACCTATCCGCATTTAGGCCATCGGCCCACTCAATGTGGGGGAGCTGGCGGCTGGGGGCGGGCTCGGGCGCGCACCCACGTGGTCGGGACGACCGGTGAAGCTGGTAGTGTGAGCCCCAAACTCCGCGTGGTTCCAGCAGCGGCCGCTGAACCCCAGCGCTCATGTTTAGGGCAGCCAGCGAATTGTCTTGTCGGCCCACCGCGAGCTCGCGTGATTCTGCTTCATGCATTCACAGTGAGGACGCATGGACACTCTGAACAAGCCCACGACCGAGGTGCTTGACGCGGGGGGCCGTCCTGTCGGCGCGCAACGACGCCCTGGCCAACATCGCCATCATCGGCGCGGGACTGGTTACCGCCTTCGTCTGGCGCTCGGCGTGGCCGGACCTGATCGTCGGCCTGGCGATCGCCGCCCTCAACGCCGACGCCGCCCGGGAAGTCTGGGAGGCGGCGCGTCAGGAGCATGACGCGGCCGCTTGACGTCAGGAAGCGGGGGCGCTGGCAACAGCTTCGGTAATTTGCCGCTCAGTGCGTCATTGATTTTCAGACAAACTGTCAAGAAGCGCCCTAACTATATTTACTGACCTGCGCATGAATGTCTTTGTTTCAACAATACAAGAATCTTTTCATAGGTGTTTTCCAGAAATAGATCACAGAGGCGGGCAGATCACCAGTTGTCGCTTTAATGACTTGCTAACCCTAATTTTCACCACGGTCCCGTGGGAAGGTTGGTTCGCAGCGGTCCATTTCGGGCAGTCTGCTTAGGCGGGGTTAGCCCCCCGGAAGGGATCAGTCATGCAGATACAAGCAAGCCAGGGGCCTTCCCCTGGCGGGCCAGGGCAGATGCTCTCGGCCCTCTTGGGCAAGGCCGGGGGCGTAGGTGCCACCGGACCTGCCGGAGCCCAGCCGCCACAAGGTGGACCGGGCGGAGCGGGGCCCACAGGCGGTCCGCAGGGCCAGAAAGGACCACCGCCGGGTCCGGCGGGCGGGCGGCTGACGTCCGGTACGATGTCAGCACTCTTGAGCGCTCAGGACATTGGCCCCGACAAGCTCGGGGACGGCGCGGATCCGGTCAGCAAGCTCTTGAAGGCCGCAGATGCCGACGGGAACGGCGGTCTCAGCACTGAGGAGCTGAGGTCGATGCTCGGTGACGAGGCTGCCGATGACATCAGCGAGAGCCTCGCCAGGATCGACCGGGACGAAGATGGTGAACTGAGCGCCGAGGAAATCGGCGGCGCCCTCAACGAAATGCGCAAGGGCGGACCTGAAGGTGCCGGATCCGAGTCAGCCCCGAGGCCGCCCCCGGCAGTCGGGGGCCTGCAGAACCTCCTGACGGCCACGGTCCCCGATGACGCGGACAACAAATTGGGATGGTGGATGACGGCGGCCTGATACTCCCCGGGCTGAACCCCGGCGGCGGGACCTCCTCAGCGGTCGCGCCGCCGGTCCGCGTGGCGAGTCTTCAGGCGGCGAGTCCGGAGGGCTTTACCGATCTTTAATGCGTCGGCGATGATGCGACCTATATAAGCCGAATCCGCAAAGACCCGACCGTCGAACACGGATTATCGATGTGGATCGTATCGGACAATCTGCGCAAAGGGGCTGCGACGAACGCGGTCCAGATCGCGGAGGTTCTGCTGAACCGCTATCTCAGAAAGGCGGCCTGAGTACGGCTGAGGGGTTAGGCCTGGCCATGCTCTGCCCGCCGGGCATAGCCCAGCAGAACAAGCGCCAGCAGCACGAAGCCGGACAGCATGAGGGCATAGCGGGCAAGACTGAGGGCTGGGCGAAACGCGTCCGGCCCGGCATAGATCAGAACGCCCACAGGTGGCAGCACCAGGCGAAGGCTCCAGACCAGAATGGCGCTCGCTGTGCCATTGACCGGAATGACGAAACTCAAAGCCAGCAGCGCCCCATAGGCGACATGCCACTTGAACATGCTTGCCCACATTTGGCCCGCAATCGCGCCCTCGCTCAAAGCACCACCTGCTGAGAGCGTGGCATAGAATGTGAGAAAATTCAGGTTCTCCGCCAGATCCAGCAATCCCGTTGCCAGCATTCCGGCAATTGCAAGATACCCCGCCACACGCGTGTCTGCCTGCATGAGGGTCCCGGCGCTCATGGCAATCGCGAGCGTATAGGCCATCAAGAACAAATTGTCGAAGATCAGAGTTGTCGTGATAACGGATTGCGCGGCCAGGAACTGCGCTTGATACTCCGCAAGCGGCATGAAGTGTTCGAAGCGCTGCTGCGTGATACCGCCGGAATGGATGGCAATGCCCAGCATCACGAGAAGCAGGATCGCCGCCACCAGCGAGAGGGCCGCTGCAGCCGTCAGTGTCCGCGCCATGTGACACCAAATGATATCTTTATCATCTAAATAATGTTTATATCACTTCATGACCGCCGTCAAATCTAAAGCAGCGGCCACGGCCAAGCTGGGGCGCAAACGCGATGCCGCCGCCACACGACAGGCGCTGGTCGAAGCGGCTGCCGTGGTTTTCAAGTCCGGATGTCCACGGTCTTTCCTCATTTCGCGCCCAGGATGATGTTAGCGCGCCTTCAAGGGAATACGCGGAATGAGGCTCCGCCTCGCCCATCAGGTGTTTCTGCTGATCATGGTCGTCGCCGTAGGGACCACGACGGTCATGGCCCTGGCGTTGGCCCTGAACCTGAGACAGGGTTTCCAGGACTATCTGCTTGCGCGGGACCTCGCTGACCTCAAGGCCTATGTCGCCAACCTCGAGCGCAGGCTCTCTGCCCTGCCAGGTCCGATCAGACTGGCCGACCACCCGGACCTGCTCCGGGGCCTGCCCGGTCTTGACCTGCCCATAGAGAACCGTCCGGATCCGCCGCGCCCAATCCCAGGGTCGCCTGAACGACTCGCCCCACCCATGGAGTTCGCGTCGCGCCTAGTGGTGCTCGATGACCAGGGCCGGACGTTACTGGGTCCCTCGGGCGCGCTTTCGATCGCCGATCACGCCGTACTGCCGAGGGCGCCCATTGTGGTGCGGGGGATGCAGGTCGGCGAGGCCCGCCTCATCCTGCCGCCACGACTGTCCACGCCTGCCGATGCTGGCTTCCTGGAGCGCCAGCTGAGGCATGTGATCCTGGCCGGCGCATTGATCCTCGGGGTGGGGAGCCTGGCGGCGTTCTGGATCGCACGGGCCGCGGGAGAAAGCCTTAGGGAGATCCGGCGGGTCACCGACTCCATTTCCAAGGGCGAATTCCGGACCCGGCTCCGGGAGCAAGGACCCGTCGAAGTGGCCGAGACCTTGGGCAACATCAACAAGATGGCGGCGGAGCTCGAAGCCATGGACGCAGCGCGGCGACGCGGGTTGGCGGAGATCTCGCATGAGCTGCGCACCCCACTCACCGCCCTTCGCGCCGAGATCGAGGCCCTGCAGGATGGCGTTCGTCCACTGACGCCAGACGCCATCAGATCCCTGGCCGAAGAAGCCGCCCGCCTTTCCGGGCTCCTGGAAGACCTGCATGTCTTCGCCGTCGCCAGATTATCCGGGACGCCGGACCGTAGCGACTGGTTCAACCTCGCCGCCCTTCTTAATGAGGCTGCAGAACGTTTCGATGTCCTTGTGCAAAGCGCGGGCCTGACTCTCACCATTGATCTCGGAGGGATTCAGAACGCACCCTGCCGGGGAGATCGCCGGGCGCTGGAGCAGATGATCGGGAACCTGCTGACCAACAGCGTTAAGTACACGCGGTCCGGAGGCCGAATCCTTATCGCCCTTCGACGGACCGAGGGACAAGGATTCACCATTACCGTGGACGACACGGCCCCCGCCCCCCCGCGGGATGCCCTCGAGCGCCTGTTCGAACCCCTTTACAGGGTTGAGCCGGACCGCAACCGCCAGGCTGGCGGGAGCGGCATGGGGCTCGCCATATGCGAGGTGATCGCCCGCGCCCATGAGGGCGCTATCCGCGCGCTGGCGTCAGAGCTCGGAGGCCTGAGGATCGAAGTCAACCTGCCGAAAGGGGCGGCGGCGTGAGCGCGCCTGGATCCACCGCCTGCATCTATGTGGTCGAGGACGATCCGAAGATCAGCGCGGTGATCGCCGACTATTTGCGCGACGCCGGGCATGAGGTGCGGTCCTACCGGGATGGAGGTCGAGCCCTGGGAGCTATGGAGGATGAACCCCCGGACCTGGTCATCCTCGACTGGATGCTTCCCGGAATGGAGGGACCGGCCGTCTGCCGGCAGCTTCGCGGGTTCTCCACCGCTCCGGTGCTGATCCTTACTGCAAGGGCGGAGGAGGCGGACAAGGTGGCTGGCCTGGAAGCGGGGGCTGACGATTATGTCTGCAAGCCCTTCGGAACGCGGGAGCTTATGGCGCGGGTCGCCGCCCTCCTGCGCCGGTCCAGGGGCAGGGTGGGAACTGACCCGGCCGCCGACCCTTATGTGGTGGATGCGGCGGGCCGGCGGATCGCCTGGCGGGGCCGCTGGCTCTCCCTTTCAAGTTCGGAGTACCAGATCCTCGCCGCCCTCATGCGCCGGCCGGGCTGGGTGTTCACCCGGGACAGCCTTCTGGACCGGCTGGGTGCAGAACTCCGCGATGTCAGCGACCGTTCGATCGACAGTCACATCAAGAACCTGCGCCGGAAGATCGCCAAGGTCGATCCTCAGGCCCGGTGCATCGTCTCTGTGTACGGGGTGGGCTACCGCTTCGAGGTCTGAAACCCTCGGCGCGCGCTCCGGATTCAGCCGGAGACCAGGCGCTCCACCGTGAGGGCAAGGCCGAAGACCAGGGCGAGCGCGGAGGCGACGGGCGACGCCGCAGCGCGAAGGGCACCTGGCGCGCGCCGCCCCACGAGATGCCCCGCGAGCAGGACGCCGCCAGGAAACACCAGCTGTCCGACCTCAACGCCAAGGTTGAACCCTGCGAGGGTCGAAAGTCGAGTCGAGGAATCGAGGGGCAGGGCGCCGAGGCCCGAGGCGAACCCCAGTCCATGCAGCAGGCCGCAGCCCAAAACCAGCACCAGCCCAAGACCGACGGGAGGGGTCCGTCCTGCGAGGTTGATCCCGGCCATCAGGACCGCCCGCTCGCGAACCTCGGGCGAAAACTTGTTCGTCGTCTTGCTTGTCATGGCCTCTTCCTCTCAGGAGTTGAAACCTCCAACAAACCCGGGGCGGTTCACATCGAGCGCTTCCACAATCCGACCCGCCGCCACTCGACCCTCGGCTATCTCAGCCCGATGGACTTCAAAAGGCAAGCGGTTGTAGCTTGACCCGGTGTCCACGAAACCGGGTGCAGGCCAGGGTAGCCGGGCGAGATACTAGCTTGTGGCGCGGTCGGTGATGAAACCGGCATAGAATTCTGGTCGTTCCTCCAACCGGGAGATCGGGTGGAGTTGAAAGTGGAAAGGATCGGCGTGTTGTCCAACACAATCGGTCCGCAAAGCGCGCACGCGCCGCTCTGACCAATCATATAGAGCTCGTCAGGGACCAGACTTCAGATGACCAATAAATCATTAAAGTGGACTGGGAAACCAGGCTCAGGAAACCTGTGGTCCTAGTCTCGCCTCACCTCCACGCGAACATTTCGCGCAGGCCAGGTCCAATCGACATTCAGGGATTCACGGATCGCCGGATGCGTGATTCACAGGTCTCCGCCTTGGCGGAGGTCTGCGATGGGCGTTAAGCGTTATGAACTGGACGAGGCGCAGTCGGCTCGTATCGAGCCGCTGCTGCCAGGGAAGGCATCAGACCCGGTCGGACGGGGGCCGACAACCGGCTGTTTGTGAACGGGGTGCTCCGGGTGCTGCGATCCGGCGCTCACTGGCAGAACCCTCCAGAGCGCTATGGCAAGTGGAAGACGGCGCATAAGCGCTTCAGCCGCTGGGCAGCGGCGGGGGTCTGGGAGAAGGTGTTCGACGATCTGATCAGGGACCGGGACAACCAGTACCTGATGCTGGATTTGACTGTTGTGCGGGCCCCGATCCCCCACGATCCGCTCGTCTACCGGCTCCGCAACCGCATCGAATGCTGGTTGAACAAGCTCAGGCACTTGCGCCGCTTCGCAACATGCTTCGACAGGCTTGCGAGCCACGACCTCGCCTTCGTCCACATGGCAGCTTCCATGCTCTGGATGCGCTGAATGTCGTTTCGTCCTGGCCCGGGGGTGACGGGGTCATGGGGGCACGACCTCGTCAGTCGGCACCATTCACCGGCTCCGCCGCCAGGCCCCGACGGCGAACACCAGGGCCCCGCCCCAGATGAAGGCGAAGCTGAGCCCCCGCAGCGGCGTGAAAGCCTCGCCGGCCAGCACCCCGATGCCGAACTGCAGGGTCGGAGCGAGGAACTGGATGAAGCCGAGGGTCGACAGTGGAAGACGACGCGCCGCGAAGGCGAACAGGGCCAGTGGAATGACCGTGGCCGGACCGTTCAGCAGGGCCCAGCCGGCGTTGCCCGGGGTCTCGAGCGCATGGCCGGCCCCCGACGCCTGCAGCCACGCCACATAGGCCACCCCGAACGGGATCAGGATCAGGCACTCGATCAGCAGGCCGCTCTGGGCCTCGATCGGCACTCGCTTCCGGATCACCCCGTAGGCTCCGAAGCTGAGCGCCAGCACCAGTGAGATCCACGGCGGCCGGCCCAGCGCCAGGGCCTGCAGGGCCACACCGGCCGCGGCCAGCGCGATGGCCACCCAGCCCCAGCGGTCGAACCGCTCCCGGAACAGCCACAGCCCGACCACCATGTTGAGCAGGGGATTGAGGTAGTAGCCGAGGCTGGCCTCCAGCGTCGCCTCATGGGTCGTGGCCCAGACGTAGACGCCCCAGTTGATGCCGATCAGGCCGGTCGACAGGCTCAGCCAGCCGAGCAGTTTCGGCTGCGACAGCGCCGCCCGGACCTGCCCGCCCTGCCGCGCCAGCCAGACCAGGGCCGCGGCGAAGGGCGCGGCCCACAGGGCCCGGTGGGCGAGAATCTCCAGCGCGCTGAAGCCCGCCTCGGCCTGGCCCATGAACAGCAGGGGCATCAGCCCCCAGATCACATAGCAGCCGAGGGCCGACGCATAGGCGGGGCGGACCTCGGCGCTCACGCGGCTCTCCCGGGGCAGGCCCGCGACCGGCGGGCCATGCGGATCAGACCGTCAGGGTGCGATAGCCGCTGGTCGGCTGGATCACGCCCTGCTCGTCCAGCAGCTGGGCGATCTGCACCGCGTTCAGCGCGGCGCCCTTGCGCAGGTTGTCGGACACGACCCACAGCGACAGCCCGTGCTCGACGGTGTGATCCTTGCGGATGCGGCTGACATAGACGGCGAACTCGCCGGCCGCCTCGACGGGAGTGGCATAGCCGTCGGCCTCCTGCTTGTCGACGACCAGCACGCCCGGGGCCTCGCGCAGCACGGCGCGCGCCTCTTCCGGCGAGATCGGGCGATCGAACTCCAGCGTCACCGCCTCGGAGTGGCCGACGAACACTGGCACCCGCACGCAGGTCACGGTCAGGCGGATCGAGGGGTCCAGCATCTTGTGGGTCTCGTTCCACATCTTGGCTTCCTCGTCGGTATAGCCGTCGTCGCGGAACGCCCCGATGAAGGGGATGACGTTGAAGGCGATCTGCTTGGGGAACTTCTTCGGCGTGGTGTCGCCCAGGCCATAGACCGCCTTGGTCTGGTTCCACAGCTCGTCCATGCCGTCCTTCCCGGCCCCGGACACGGACTGGTAGGTCGACACCACGGCCCGGCGGATGCCGGCCGCGTCGTGCAGCGGCTTCAGCGCCGTGACCAGCTGGATGGTCGAGCAGTTAGGGTTGGCGATGATGTTCTTCTTGCGGGCATCCCGGATCGCTTCCGGGTTCACCTCCGGCACGACCAGCGGCACGTCCGGGTCCATGCGGAAGGCCGAGGAGTTATCGATGACGATCGGGCCGGCGGTGCCGATCTTCTCCGACCACGCCCTCGAGACCGTCCCGCCGGCGGACATCAGCACCACGTCGACCTTCGAGAAGTCGAACTGATCCAGGTCCTCGCAGCGCACGGTACCATCGCCGAACGCCACCTCGACGCCTTTCGAGCGGCGCGAGGCGACGGCATGCATCTCGGCCACCGGGAACTTGACCTCGTCGAGAATAGCCAGCATTTCGCGGCCGACGTTTCCGGTGGCGCCGACGACGGCGACGCGATAGCCCATGGCGAGGTCCTTCGGCGAGAGGCTGGCCGCCGCCAGGCGACCGCGCAAGGTTCTGTAGAGGGCTTCTGATGTAGGCTTTCGCGTCTGCGAAGCAACGATTTTTCACCGCGCCCAGCGCCCTTCAAGCCCGGACCATGCCCTCCGCCCTCCGAAAGGCCTATGCCGAGCGACTCGACTCCGGTCGCCTGAAGCACGATCCGGCCCAGACCGCCGCCCTCGACCATCTCGAGGCGCTGGAGACCCGGCTGCGCCGGCGCGATCTGTTCGGCGGCCGCCCTAAGGTGCGCGGCCTCTACCTCTGGGGCCCGCCCGGCCGCGGCAAGTCCATGCTGATGGACCTGTTCTACGCCGGCGCGCCCGAGCTGCGGCGCAGGCGGGCCCACTTCCACGCCTTCATGGCTCGCATCCACGACCTGATCCGCCAGTGGCGCGAGGGTGACGCCGCCGCCCGCCGGCGGGTGTTCGGCCGGCATCGCGGCGATGATCCGATCGGGCCGGTCGCCGACCTGATCGCCCGCGAGGCCCGGCTGCTGTGCTTCGACGAGCTGCAGGTCACCGACATCGCCGACGCCATGATCCTGGGCCGCCTGTTCGAGGCCCTGTTCGACCAGGGCGTGGTGCTGGCGGTGACCTCCAACCGCGAGCCCGGCGACCTCTACCGCGACGGCATAAACCGCCAGCTGTTCCTGCCCTTCATCGACCTGATCCGCGACCGCTGCGAGGTGGTCGAGGTGGCCGGGCCGCAGGACTGGCGCGTCGGGCGGCTGGGCAGCTCGCGCGTCTGGTACGCGCCGGCGGACGACATGGGCCGTCGTCAGGCCTTCGACCACCTGTGGCAGGATCTGCGCGGCGACGAGCCCGAGGAGCCGGCCGTGCTCAGGGTCGACGGCCGTCAGGTGGTGATCGACCGCGCCGTCGGGGGCATGGCCCGCGCCAGCTTCGAGGCCCTCTGCGACCGCCCGCTGGGCCCGCACGACTACCTCGCCCTGGCCGAGCGCTTCCACACCCTGTTCCTTGAGGACCTGCCTCTGCTGGACGAGGGCCGGCACAGCGAGGCCCGGCGACTGGTGACCCTGATCGACGCCCTCTACGAGGGAAAGGTGCGGCTGGTGACCCTGGCCGCCGCCCTGCCCGAGGCCCTCTATCCGCGGGGGATCGGTGCCTTCGAGTTCGAGCGCACCGTCTCGCGCCTCAACGAGATGAGCAGCCGTGCCTGGATCGAGCAGCGCTCCGGCGAACGGCCCCCGGTCTAGCCTTCGCCGTCTTTCAGTGCTGCAACAGCGGCATGACCCTGCGCCCTGCCCTGCTGTCCGCCCTGTTCCTCGCCGCCCTGGCCGCGCCGGCTGTCGCGCAGGAGGGCGTCTCCGTCGCGGACGCGCGCGCCTGGCTGATCTCGGTCGGGGCGGAGGTGGGCGAGCCCGTGGTCGACGCTGACGGCAAGCATCTGCAGGTGCGGGACGGCCCGCTCAACTGGCGGCTGGCGTTTCCGGGATGCACGACGGCGGTGTGCGGCGATGCGCAGTTCTCGGCCCGCTTCACCGCACCGGGGGCCACGGCGGAGGCGGTCGCCGCCTGGAACCGCGACCAGCGCTTCCTCAAGGCCTGGGCCGCGGACGGCGCGGCCACGGTTCAGTACGACCTGATCCTCGACGCGGGGGAGCCGAACGCAGCCCTCGGCACCCCGACCGCCCTGTGGGTCGAGGGCGTCCGCCGCTTCGCCGTGCACGTTGGCTTCGCGGTGCCAGCCCCTTGAAGACCGTGCAGCCGCCTTACGCCAGGCTGGGGTCGATCTGCTTGCAGGCCTCGATCAGGCCCTTCACCGAGTCCACCGACCTGGCCAGCATGGCCTTCTCGGACTCGTCGGTGCTGAACTCGACGATCTTCTCGACGCCCGAGGCGCCGATCATGGCCGGCACGCCGACGTACAGGTCCGACAGGCCATACTCGCCCGACAGCCAGACGGCGCAGGGCAGGACGCGCTTCTGGTCCAGCAGATAGGACCTGGCCATGGCGATGGCGCTCTCGGCCGGCGCGTAGAAGGCCGAGCCGGTCTTCAGCAGGGCCACGATCTCGCCGCCACCCTTTCTCGTGCGCTCGACGATGGCGTCCAGCTCGGCCTGGCTCATGAAGCCGGCCTTGACCGCGTCTGGCAGCGGCAGGCCGCCGACGGTCGAGTGGCGCACCATCGGCACCATGTCGTCGCCGTGACCGCCCAGGGTCCAGGCGTGGATGTCCTGAACCGACACGCCGGTCTTCTCGGCCAGGAAGTAGGCGAAGCGCGCCGAGTCCAGCACCCCGGCCATGCCGACGACCTTCTTCTTCGGCAGGCCCGAGAACTTCTGCAGCGCCCAGACCATGGCGTCGAGCGGATTGGTGATGCAGATCACGAAGGCGTTCGGGGCGTGGGCCTTGATGCCCTCGCCGACGGCCTTCATGACCTTCAGATTGATGCCCAGCAGGTCGTCGCGGCTCATGCCCGGCTTGCGCGGCACCCCGGCGGTGACGATGCAGATGTCCGCCCCGGCGATGTCGGCATAGTCATTGGCGCCCTTCAGGGCCACGTCCTGGCCGAACACGGCGGTGGCCTCGGCGATGTCCAGCGCCTTTCCCTGGGGCGTGCCCTCGGCGATGTCGAACAGGATGACGTCGCCGAGCGCCTCTCGGGCGCAAACGTGGGCGAGGGTGCCGCCGATCATGCCGGCGCCGATGAGGGCGATCTTCGCGCGAGCCATTTGAGGCCTCCGGGGTCGTGGTGCGTTGCGAAAACGGATGCCGCGGGGTCTAGACCCGGCCGGGGCGGGGAGCAAGCCGCCATGCTTCCTTCTCCCCATGGGGGAGAAGGTGAGCGCCGCAGGCACCCGGATGAAGGGCCCCGGCGCACACGTCTTGCGTTAGCCTGCGCCCATGCTGAAGTCGTGCCGTCGCCAGCGCACAGCGGCCAGCGCATCCCGCGCGGCACCCCGGGGCGCTGACACCCCTCATCAGCCCCCTCTCCTCCCCCGCTTGCGGGGAGGGGGACCGCCGAAGGCGGTGGAGGGGGCGACCGCAAGCGCCGCGTCTTGTCCCTCGCCCCCTCCACCACGCTGCGCGTGGTCCCCCTCCCCCACACGCTTCGCTATGGGGGAGGATGAGGGAGCTACCGCGCCGCCGCCGCGAGGATCCTGCCGTCGGCGCGGCTCTGCACCAGGACGGCGACGGCGGTGTCGGGCCCGGTTTCGGGCAGGGGGAACAGGGTGGCGCGACCGCGCCAGGTGCCCAGGGGCTGCAGCCCCTTGACCACATTGACCTGGCGCAGCTCGCGGCCGCGGTTGTCGCCGGCGCCGACCTCGACCGTCTGCGGCCCCGGCTGGTAGATCACGGCCCAGACCTCGGCCCCGCCCTCGGGGACCCGGCCAGATCCTATGCCCACATGGGCCCCGGACTGGCGGAACTCGATCTCCGGAGGAAAATCGCGGTGCCCCGCCGCCGCCTCGACTGCCGCCCCGACCGCCCCGGCGTCGACGCCGGAGACGGCGCGGCGCCCGTCCACCACGATCTGGGGAGTATAGACGCCCCGCAGCCGCAGGGCCTGCTGATAGGCGCGCTGGCGCTCGACGAACTCCGGCTTCGCGAAGGTGTCGGCCCAGCCCTGGTAGTCCCAGTAGTCGACGCCATAGGTCAGGGCGATCACATTGGGGGCCCCGGCCAGGGCCTCGACCGTCCGGTCGGCCTCCGGGCAGCTGCCGCAGCCCTGGGCGGTGAACAGCTCCACCACCACCGTCTCGACCGGCGCCACGGTCAGGGGTGACGAGCGCGCCGGCTGGGCCGCCGAACCCGCAGTGAACGCCAGCGCCAGAGCGCCTGCCCCGGCCGTGATACAGCCCCGTCTGATCATGGTTGACCTTGTAGGCCGGGCGCGGCCCCGCCGCCGCTCATATCTGCGTGAAGCGAGGCGGGGCAGCCCTCAATCCATCAGCTGCTGCGCCAGATAGACATAGTGCCGGGCCCAGCGCCGGGCGTTGGCCACCGGATCGGCGTCGTTGGAGTGCCCGCCCGCCGTGTCCTCGAAATAGAGGTGGTCGTACCCCATCGCCCCCAGCCGCGCCGCGAACTTGCGGGCGTGGGCCGGGTGCACCCGGTCGTCGAGGGTGTTGGTGGTGATGTAGGCCCGGGGATAGTCGACCCCCGGGGCGAGGCGCTGGTACGCCGAATACTCCGCGATGAAGGCCGCGTCGCCCGACACGCGCGGGTCGCCGTACTCGCCGATCCACGAGGCCCCGGCCGGCAGCAGGTGGTAGCGCAGCATGTCGACCAGCGGGCTCTCGATCACCACCGCGTCGAACAGGTCCGGCCGCCGCGTCATGGCCACGCTGGTCAGCACCCCGCCGTTGGAACGGCCGTAGATGCCCAGATGATCCGGCGTCGTGATGCCCCGGGCGATCAGGTCCTCGGCCACGGCGATGAAGTCGTCGAACGACCGCTGGCGATTGCCGCGCAACGCCGCCTGGTGCCAGCCCGGCCCGAACTCGCCGCCGCCGCGGATGTTGGCCTGGACGAACACCCCGCCGTTCTCCAGCCACAGCTTGCCCATCTCGGCGCGATAGGCCGGCGGGAAGCTGACCTGGAAGCCGCCGTAGCCGAACAGGATCGTCGGGGCCTGGCCGTCCCGGGCCAGGTCGCGCGGCATGACCACGAAATAGGGCACCCGCGTGCCGTCGGCCGAGGTCGCCTCGTACTGCTCGACCACATGGGTCGAGGCGTCGAACTTCGGCGTCGCCGCCTTCAGCGGTTGCGGCGCGGTGGCGTCGGCCGGCAGCAGGCCCAGCGACGGCGGCGTCAGGAAGCCTTGGGAGGTGACGAACACCCGGCCGCTCGACCGGGCGCTGTCGCCCAGGCCAATGGCGCTGTTGGCCGGGACCTCAAGCGTTTCGGCCGCCCAGGCGTCGCCGCCCGTCGGCGAGAACCGTCGCAGCGTGCCGACCACATTGTCAGCCACCACCGCCAGCACATGGTCGCGCATCACCGCCACGTCTTCGACCGACTGGCGCGGGCCGGGATCGAACAGCGTCTGGACGCTCGCCCCCGCCGCCCCGGCGCGCAGGCCTGCGAGATCGACCGCGATCAACGTCCCGGCCTCGACCGCGGCACCGCCCACGGTCCAGTCCTGCTCCGGCGTCACCACCAGCGCCCCGCCCAGCACGCCGTGGATGCCCACCCGCTGCGGCAGGTCCAGCCTGACCGCGCGGCCATCCAGCCACTGCCAGGTCTCGGCGCGGAAGGTATCCAGCGGGCGGCGGAACAGCACCGCCTCGACCGCCCCGGCCGCATCCCGCAGCACCACCGCATTGACGCCGTAGCCCCCATCGGCGGCATCGCCGCGATAGACTTCGGTCGCCTGCGCCAGCGCCTGGCCGCGGCCCAGCGCCTTGACGATGTAGGGGTAGCCCGACTCCGTGAGCGTCCCCGACCCGAAGTCGGTGGCCACCAGCAGGGTGTCGGCGTCCAGCCAGCTGATCCGGTGCTTGCCCTCCGGCAGGCTGAACCCGCCCTCCACGAACGCCTTCGTCACGGTGTCGAACTCGCGCACCACCACCGCGTCCTTGCCGCCCTCGGACAAGGAGACGAGGCAGCGCCGGTCATCAGGCGCGAGGCAGTTGGCCCCCTTGAACACCCAGTCCACGCTTTCAGCCCGGGCCAGGGCGTCGATGTCGAGCAGCACTTCCCACGCCGGTGCCTCGGTGGCGTAGCTGTCCAGCGACGTGCGCCGCCAGACGCCCCTGGGATTGGCGGCGTCCTGCCAGAAGTTGCCGACCCCGTCGCCGAGGAAGCTCGGACTGGGCAGCCGGTCCTGCGAGGTCAGGATGGCCTCGGCCTCGGTGCGAAAGGTCTCGTAGCGCGGGTCCGTGGTCAGGGCCGCCAGCGCCCGCGCGTTCGACGCCCGCACGAAGGCCATGGCCTCGGCACCCTGCACCTCCTCCAGCGCCAGATGGTCATCGGCGGCGGCGATCCCTTCGGGCGTCAGGGCGGCCGGAAAGTGCGGCATCGCCTGCTGGGCGACAGCCGGGCCCGTGAGGACGAAGGCGGATGCGGTGAGCAGCAGCAGACGCATGGCAAGACTCCGAAGGTTCAGACTCTCCTCCCCCGCATGCGGGGGAGGGGGACCCTCCGGAGCCGAAGGCGAAGGAGGGTGGAGGGGGCGAGGGACGGGGCGCGGCGCTTGAACCCGCCCCCTCCACCGCCTTCGGCGGTCCCCCTCCCCCTCTGCGAGGGGGAGGAGATCCGGTTCACTCCGCCATCAGGCGGCGCGACAGATATGTGTACTCCAGCGCCAGCCGGCGGGCGGTCTCGCGCAGGTTGGCCCCGGCGGCGTGGCCGCCGTCGGTGTTCTCGTAGAACAGCACCGGATAGCCCAGCTCCTCCAGTCGCGCCGCGGCCTTGCGGGCATGGCCAGGGTGCACCCGGTCATCCTTGGTCGAGGTGTGGATGAACACCTCCGGATAGGGCTGGCCGGCGCGCAGGTTCTGGTAGGGCGAATAGGCTGCAATCCAGGCGCGCTCCCCGGGGATGTCCGGGTTGCCGTATTCGGCGATCCACGATGCCCCCGCCAGCAGTCGGTGGTAGCGCAGCATGTCGAACAGCGGCACCTGGATGACCGCGGCGTTGATCAGGTCCGGACGCTGGGTCAGCATCGCCCCCATGAACAGGCCGCCCTGGCTGCCGCCCATGATGCCGAGGTGCGGCTGGCTGGTGATGCCCCGGGCGATCAGGTCCAGCGCCACGGCCTGGAAGTCCTCGTGCGCCCGCTGGCGGTTCGCCTGCAGCGCCGCCTGGTGCCAGCGCGGCCCGAACTCGCCGCCGCCGCGGGTGTTGGCCACCACATAGACGCCGCCGCGCTCCAGCCACAGCTTGCCGACCGTGGGCGAGTAGCCGGGCAGCATCGACACCTGGAAACCGCCATAGCCGTAGAGCAGCGTCGGGGCCGAGCCGTCGGTCGGCAGATCCGAGCGGCCGACCACGAAATAGGGGATCATCGTCCCGTCGGCCGAGCGGGCCTCGAACTGGCGCACCTCCATGCCGGTCGCGTCGAACTTGGCCGGCAGCGACTTGACCGCCTCGGCCTGCAGCGTGCCGGCATCGGCCAGGAACAGGGTCGAGGGCGTCAGATAGCCGTTGACCGAGACGAACACCCGGTCGTCCAGATCGCTGGCCGAACCGAGCCCGATCGACACGTTACGGGGCAGGTCCATGCGCTCGCGCGACCAGCCGTCGGCGGTCGGTTGATAGACATACACCCCCCCGCGGACGTTCTCGTAAAGTGCCACCACCAGGCGGTTGCGGGTGATCTGCACCCCCTCGATGGCCTCGCGCGGACCCGGCCGCAGGATCAGCTGCATCGGCGTGGCCGGATCGGCCAGCCAGGCGTCGAGATCGACGCTGAACAGGTCGCCGGTCTGGAAGCTCTGGCCCGGCCCGGCCGTGAAGTCCTCGTCAGTGGTCAGGATCAGCCGGTCGCCCAGCAGGCCGGTGATCGAGGCCTTCTCCGGCAGGTCCAGCTTGCGCGTCGAGCCGTCGGCCTGAACCAGGCGATACTCGCGAGTGTAGAAGGTCATGGCCCGCGAGATCAGGGTGGCGCGTAGCCGCCCGTCGGGATCGCGCAGGGTGAAGGCATTGACGAACACGTCGTCGATCTCGCCGCGGAACAGCTCCTGCGCCTGGTCCAGCGCCTGGCCGCGCGCGAGGCGCTTCAGAATGCGCGGATAGCCGCTCTCGGTCAGGCTGCCGGCACCGAAGTCCCGCGCCACGATCAGGGTGTCCGCATCGATCCAGGTGGCCGACCCCTTGGACTCCGGCAGCACGAAACCGCCGTCCACGAAGGTCCGGGTGACCCGGTCGAACTCGCGCAGGGTCGAGGCGTCCTTGCCCCCGTCCGACAGATCCACCAGACACAGCCGGCCCGCCGGCTCGAGGCACGACGCCCCGCGCCACACCCAGTTGGCGTCCTCAGCCCTGGCCAGGGCGTCGAGATCGAGCACCGTCTCCCACACCGGTGCCTCGGTGGCGTAGCTCTCCGGCGTGGTCCGGCGCCACACGCCGCGGATGCTGCTGGCGTCCTGCCAGAAGTTGTCGATGCCCTCGACGCCCTCCACCCGGCGGAAGACAGGGCTGGGGATCCGGTCGCGCGACTCCACCAGGGCCAGGGCCTGGGCGTGCAGCTGGTCGTACAACGGGTCGCCCTGCAGCCGCCCCAGCGAGCGGGTGTTCTGCTCCGCCACCCAGGCCAGGGCCCGCTCGCCCTCGACCTCCTCCAGCCAGACGTAGGGGTCGCTCTCCATCACCTGCTGCGGGGCGGCGACAGGGGTGGGCAGCCGCGCCTGCGGCTCCTGGGCGGTCTCGGACATGCGGGTCTCGGCAAGGGCCGGCGTCGCCAGCAAGGCGGCGAGCACGGCGAGGGAAGCGACGCGGGTCATCAGGGGTCCCCAGGCGACAGACAGGGCGACCACAGTACCGGGGTCAGGTCCGGGATCAATCGGACAAATCGGCGGGGGAGCCGAGCGCCTCTCCTCCCCATGCAATGGGGAGGTGGCCGGGCGCGCAGCGACCGGACGGAGGGGCGAACGCTCCCCCTACGCCACCATCTGCATGCCGAGCCATTCGGCGATCAGGGCGGGCTTGTCGCCGCCCTCGATCTCGACGGTCAGTTCATGTTTCAGCAGCCAGCGGCCGCCGCCCTTGTCCTCGACCGACAGCAGCCTGAACCGCCCCCGCACCCGCGACCCGGCCGGCACCGGGGCGAGGAAGCGCAGCTTGTCAAAGCCGTAGTTGACCCCCATCACCACCCCCTCCAGCGGCGGCAGGGCGTCATAGCTCATGGCCGAGGCGAGGCTTAGGGTCAGGAACCCATGCGCGATCGTCCCGCCGAACGGCGTGGCCTTCGCCGCCTCCGGGTCGATGTGGATGAACTGCCGGTCCTCGGTGACCTCGGCGAAGGCATCGATACGGGCCTGGTCGACTTCGATCCAGCGGCTGATGCCGACCTCCCGGCCAACCAGCTCGGGAAGACGGGAGACGGGGGTCGGGCTCATGCGGGTGCTCCGGTGATACGATCCGCGATCATGGCCGAAAACAGCTCCGGATCAACATTGCCGCCAGACAGGATGACGGCGGTGGTGCGGCCGCGCGTCTCGATCTTGCCGGCCAGCACGGCGGCCAGGGCCGCCGCCCCGCCGGGTTCGACCACCAGCTTGAGGGTGCGGAAGGCGTAGCGCACGGCCGCGGCGGCCTCCAGGTCGCTGATCGCCAGCGCTCCCTTCAGGACCCGCTGATTGATGGGGAAGGTCAGCTCGCCCGGGACCGGCGTCTGCAGAGCGTCGCAGATCGACGGCGCGGCCGGCGGATGGCCGACCCGTTCGCCGGCGGCCAGCGAGCGGGCCGTGTCGTCGAAGGCCTCCGGCTCGACCGCCCAGCTGTCGGTCGCGGGGCTGCGCGCCTCCAGCACCAGATTGATCCCGGCCATCAGCCCGCCGCCGGAGCAGCAGCAGACCAGCTGGTCGATCAGCCCGTCGGCCTGCTCCAGCAGCTCCAGCGCCGTGGTACCCTGGCCCTCGATGATGAAGGAGTCGTCGAAGGGCGGCACCAGCACGGCGTTGCGCTCCTCGGCCAACTGCGCCCCGATGGCCTCGCGGCTCTCGGTCCAGCGGTCGTACAGCCGCACATCGCCGCCGAAGTGGCGGACCCCGGCGACCTTGATGGCCGGACTGTCGGCCGGCATGACGATGGTCGCCCGCGTGCCCACCAGCGCCGCCGCCGCGGCCACCCCCTGGGCATGATTGCCGGACGAGAAGGCCACCACCCCGCGCGCCTTTTCCTCATCCGTCAGCCGGCTGATGCGGTTGTAGGCGCCGCGGAACTTGAAGGCCCCGGCGACCTGGAAGGTCTCGCACTTGAGCAGGACGCGGCCGCCGAGCCGGGCGTTCAGCGCCGGATGCTCGATCAGCGGCGTGCGGACGGCGGCGGGGCGGATCTGGCGGGCAGCGTCGAGGACGCCGTCGAAAGAAGCGGTGCGCATACGTTCCCCTTACCCCGGGGCCGGACCCTTGCGTAAGGTGGGGCATGGACCCGCTGATCCTCAGCCTCGACCAGGGCACTACCTCGACCCGGGCGGTGGCCTTCGCCCTGTCGCCGGACGGGGCCCTGACCCCCGTCGCCACGCGTCAGCTGGAGCTGACCCAGCACTATCCCGAGCCGGGGTGGGTCGAGCACGACTCCGCCGAGATCCGGGACGCCGCCTTGCAGACCTGCCGCGAGGTGGTCGACGCCGCCGGGGGCGTCACCCGCTTCGCCGCCATGGGCATCACCAACCAGCGCGAGACGGCGGTGATCTGGGACGCGGCCACCGGCGCGCCCCTGCACCGGGCCATCGTCTGGCAGGACCGACGGACAGCCGAGACGACCCGCAGTCTGGCCGCCGACGGCCACGAGCCTGCGGTTCAGGGTGCCACCGGCCTGATCCTCGATCCCTACTTCTCCGCCAGCAAGTTCGCCTGGCTGCTGGACGCCGTCCCCGACGGCCGGGCCCGGGCGGCGCGCGGCGAGGTGCGGCTGGGCACCGTGGACGCCTGGCTGATCGA
>VYLJ01000108.1_pt1 | contig 19429 bp, 15 predicted proteins | sample 5114331 | NCBI WGS metagenome assembly VYLJ01 (sample SAMN12291791, study PRJNA351875) | freshwater metagenome | isolation source: freshwater lake | place: USA: Michigan, MSU2 Lake | collected 2011-08-16
CGAGGTCGAACGCCTGTTGTCGCCGTGGCTCGGCAGCGAAGGGCTCGACGCGGACCTTCCCGTCCCCGCGCTCATCGACGTCGAGGTGTCGAACCCCGCTCCCGCGACGGTCGACGAGGTCCGCCGCGTCGCGCAGGGGATCGCGCCGACTGCGCGGATCGACCGGCACGCCGACTGGATGGGCCCGCTCGGCGATCTGCTGTACACGCTGCGCTGGATCGCGCTCGCGATGGTCCTGCTGACCGCGGTCGCTGCCGCTGCCGTCGTGATCCTGGGCGCGCGCGCAGCGATGGAGCAGCACCGTGGCACGATCGACGTCATGCACTTGATGGGGGCAACCGACCGCCAGATCGCGCGGCTGTTCGAGCACCGCGTCGCGCAGGATGCGATCTCGGGCGCGGCGCTCGGGTTCGTCGTCGCACTGGGCGTATTGGTGGTGCTGGTCTGGCGGCTCGACAGCGTCGGCGCGGCGCTTGCCTCGGGCGGGGGGCTTGGCGTGTTCGATCTGGCGCTCATTGCGCTCATCCCGCTCGGCGGTATTGGCCTTGCGATTCTCGCCGCGCGGCTGACTGTGCTCAAAGCGCTGGCGCGGACGCTGTGATGCGCTGGCTGGTCCGACTGGCGGCGGCGGGGCTGCTCGCCTGGGCGCTGGGCTTCGTGGGCTTTACGGTCTTCCTGCCCAAGCCGGCGCCCGACACGCTGGTCACCGACGCCATCGTCGTTCCCACCGGCGCGCCCGGCCGCATCGCGCGCGGCGCGGAGCTGCTCGCGAAAGGGCGCGCGAAACGCATGTTCATCAGCGGTGTCGACCGCAGCGCCGGCGCGGCATCGATCGCACGCGTCGGTGGGCTCGACCGGCAGCTGTTCGCAACTCGCGTCGATGTCGGCCATGAGGCGAGCAACACGCGCGCGAACGCCGAGGAGACCCTCGGCTGGCTCCGCGCAAAGCGCGCGACGTCGGTGCGCCTGGTCACGACCGACTGGCATATGGCGCGCGCGCGATTCGAGCTCGACGAAATCGCGCCGAACGACTTGAAGGTGTTTAACGATGCCGTGGTCAGCAATCCCGAATTCGGCGTGCTGATGCGCGAGTATAACAAGTATCTGCTGCGGCGCACCGCCGCGCTGGGGGGCTGGTGAGTTTCTTCCGTTCGGTTCTTTACACGCTCGTCTTCTACCTCGGCAGCGTCGTTTACACGCTTCTTGCCTATGCGAGCATTCCGTTGGGTCGGCCCGCCGTTCTGTGGGCCCCGCGCGAATGGGCGCGGTTCCACCGCGTCTGCGTACGCTGGATCCTCGGCATCCGCATCCATGTGGATGGGACGCTGCCGCAGAGCGGGGCGATCGTTGCCTTCAAGCACGAGGCGATGCTTGAGACGACCGAGATCCTGCTGCTCTTTCGCATGCCCGCCGTCGTGTTCAAGGCGGAATTGCTCAAGATCCCGTTCTGGGGCCCGGCCGCGGTCGCGCACGGCGTCATCCCCGTCGAGCGCGAAGCAGGCGCCAGCGCGCTCAGACGGATGCTCAAGGCGGCGCGCGACGCCATTGCCGAGGGCCGCCCGATCGTGATCTTCCCAGAGGGCACGCGCGTGCCGCACGGACAGCGCGCGCCGCTCAGGCCGGGGATCGCCGGCCTCTACAAGTCGCTGGGCTTGCCCGTCGTGCCGGTGGCGCTCGACAGCGGACGGCTTTGGCAGCGGCGCCAATTCGTGAAGCGCGCAGGGATCGTCACCTTCCGGGTCGGCGAAGCGATCCCGCCAGGGCTGCCGCGCGACGAGATCGAGGCGCGCATCCACGCCGGGATCAACGCGCTGAATCCCTGACCCTCAGTGATCCGCACGGCCGAAGTCGGGCCGCGCGTCGTCTTGCCCTTCCTCGATGATCGATCGCCGGATCGTGCGCGTGCGGCTGAACAGGTCGTGCAGCGCGTCGCCGTCGTCCCAGCGGATCGCGCGCTGGAGTGCGGTGAGGTCCTCGCTGAACCGCTGGAGCATCTCGAGCACCGCGTCTTTGTTCGACAGGAACACGTCCCGCCACATCACCGGGTCCGACGCCGCGATGCGCGTAAAGTCGCGAAAGCCCCCGGCCGAATATTTGATCACCTCGCTGCGCGTGACGCTTTCGAGGTCAGACGCGGTGCCGACGATCGTATAGGCGATAAGGTGCGGCAGATGGCTAGTAATCGCGAGCACCAGGTCGTGGTGCGCGGCGTCCATGACCTCGACCTTGGACCCGAGCCGGGTCCAGAACTCGGTCAGCCGGGCGACGGCAGCTTCAGGCGCGTCCTCTGCGGGCGTCAGGATGCACCAGCGACCCTTGAACAACTCGGCAAAGCCCGCCTCCGGCCCGCTGCGCTCGGTCCCGGCGACCGGATGAGCGGGGATGGTCGTCGTGCCCGGCAACGCGCTGGCCAGGGCGGCCGCGACACCTGCTTTCGACGATCCGACGTCGCTGACGACGGCCTCCACAGGCAAATCCGCCGCGATCTCTGCCGCCACCGCCGCCATTGCGCCCACCGGTACGCATAGGATGACGAGGTCGGCATCGGTCACCGCTGCGCCCGCGCTGTCGGCGACATCGTCGCACAGCTTCATCGCACGGACCGTCTCGCGCACCTCGGCGCTGGCGTCATGGCCGGTCAGGCGCACCGTCGGCATGGCGTCGCGCACCCCGCGTGCGACCGACGATCCGATGAGGCCGAGGCCGATGATGGCGATGCGTTCGAAGGGGAGCATGATCCGCGCGCTTGCCGCCCGCCCATCCGCTTGGCAAGGGCGGCCCGATGGACGACCGTTTCGGCCTCAACCGGCGGGTGACGCTGGCGCAGCACCTGCCGCTCGATGGCGGGGGCGCGCTGTCGCCTGTCGAGGTTGCCTACGAGACCTACGGCACCCTCGCACCCGAAAGCGACAACGCCATCCTGGTCTGTCACGCACTGACCGGCGACCAGCACGTCGCCTCGCCCCATCCGATCACCGGCAAGCCCGGCTGGTGGGCGCGGATGGTGGGGCCGGGCAAGCCGATCGACACCGACCGCTTCCTCGTCGTCTGCGCGAACGTTATCGGCAGCTGCATCGGATCGTCCGGCCCGTCGAGCGTTGCCGACGACGGCAGGCCGTATGCGATGCGCTTCCCCGTCATCACCATCCGCGACATGGTGCGTGCGCAGGCGATGCTGCTCGACCACCTCGGCATCGCGCGGCTTCATGCCGTCGTCGGCGGGTCGATGGGCGGGATGCAGGCGCTCAGCTGGGCGGCGACCTATCCGGAGCGCGTCAAGGCCGCGCTCGTCATCGCCTCGACCGCGCGGCATTCGGCACAGAACATCGCCTTCCACGAGGTCGGCCGACAAGCGATCATGGCCGACCCGAACTGGCGCGACGGCGATTACTATGCCGACGGTGCGTCGCCGAGCGCGGGCCTCGCGGTCGCGCGCATGGCCGCGCACATCACCTATCTGAGCGAAAGCGGACTGACCGAGAAATTCGGGCGGCGACTCCAGGCGCGCGAGGCGAAATCATTCGGCTTCGACGCAGACTTCCAGGTGGAAAGCTATCTGCGGCATCAGGGGCTGAGCTTTACCGATCGGTTCGACGCGAACTCCTACCTCTACATCACCCGCGCGATGGATTATTTCGACCTGGCCGAGGAGCATGGCGGCGTCCTCGCCACTGCCTTCAAGGCGTCGCGGACGCGCTTCGCGCTCGTCAGCTTCGACACCGACTGGCTCTACCCGACGTCCGAATCACGCAATGTCGTGCACGCGCTCAACGCCTCGGGCGCGGCGGCGAGCTTTGTCGAGCTGTCGGCGCCGTTCGGCCACGACAGCTTTCTGCTCGACGTGCCCGCGCTCGACCGCGTTGTGGCAGGGTTTCTGGGCGCAGGTCGATGACGCTGCGGCCTGACCTCGCCGTTATCGCTGCGCATGTCGCCAGCGGCGCGCGCGTCCTCGATGTTGGCTGTGGCGACGGCGCGTTGATGGCCGAGCTGACGGCAAAGGGCTGCGACGCGCGCGGGATCGAGATCGACGGCGGCGACGTAACTGCGGCGCTCGCGCGGGGGCTGTCCGTGGTGCAGGGCGACGCCGACACCGACCTCACCGACTATCCCGACGCGAGCTTCGACTTTGCGATTCTCAGCCAGACGCTGCAGACGACGCGGCGGCCGGATCTGGTTATCGCCGAACTGCTCCGCATCGCCCCGCGCGCGTTCGTGTCCTTCCCCAACTTCGCGCAATGGCGCATCCGCATGGCGCTGATGTTCGGCGGCACGATGCCCGTGACAAAGCAGCTGCCTGCGCGCTGGTACGACACGCCCAACATCCACCATGTCACCGTCGACGATTTCCGCGCGCTGATGCGCGAGCGCGGCTATGCGATCGAGCGACAGTGGTTCCTGCGCGGCGACAAGCGCATCCGCGACGCCTCGGCGAACTTTTTCGCCGAGCACGCGGTGTTCCTCCTATCGCGCTAGGCCGCGGGCAAGCAGGCCGTTCGCTGTGTCGGCGACCGCCACCAGATCGGCGTCGTCTGTCATGACGCCATAGCGCAGCCCAAGGAACACGTTCATTCCCATGATCGCCCAGGCTTCGACCTCGCCCAAGCCTGCGCGGAGTTCCCCCTGTGCAGCGCCGTCACGCAGGCGCGCGCCGATGCGGATTGCCGCGTTCTCATAATGCCCGCGCCAGCTCTCGGGGTCGACGAATTCGGCTTCGTCGATGATCCGGTAGAGCTCCTTGTGGTCGCGCGCGAACGCCATGAAGTCATGTAGTACCGCGCGCTCGCCCGACAGCGTGCTGGCCGCGCTACCGACCGCCGCCGCGCCGACCGCGCCCACACGCGCACTCATGTCGTGCACGAGCGCGCGGAACAGCGCCTCTTTCGATTCGAAATAGGTGTAGAAGCTGCCGAGTGCGACACCGGCCGCCTGGGTGATCGCGACGATGGAGGTGTCGTGGAAACCGCGCGCGCCGAACTCCGCCGCCGCCGCATCTAGGATCGCACGCCTCGTCTTTCGGCCCCGCTCGGTCCGGGGAACGCGATCGGGTGTGGCGTCGACGACACGCTGCGCCGTGATCTCTCCCATCGCTCGCTCCTAACTTGAATAGTGGTTCAACTTTCAGTAATGTCCTAGTCAGCGCCGCGCAAGTTAGTCGCGCCAGACGCATTTTGGGGAGATGTTTCGATGGGCCACCGCATCCGCACTGCCATGTTCTCGACTGTCGCGCTCATCGGCCTCGCCGCGACGCCGGTGTTTGCACAGGCTCCGGCCGGGGGCGCAAACGAGGGCGGCGACATCGTTGTGACCGCGCGGCGGCGCGAGGAGAACCTCATCGACGTGCCGATCGCGATCTCGGCGATCTCAGGAACACAGCTCGAGCAGCGCGGCGCGATCGACATCACTGACATCGGCAATACCGCGCCCAACGTCACGCTCGAAGTGTCGCGCGGAACCAACTCGACGCTGAGCGCCTTCATTCGCGGCGTTGGCCAGCAGGACCCGGTCGCCGGTTTCGAGGCGGGCGTTGGACTCTACCTCGACGACGTCTACCTCAACCGTCCGCAGGGTGCGGTGCTCGACATCTACGATGTCGAGCGGATCGAAGTGTTGCGTGGGCCGCAGGGGACGCTTTATGGCCGCAACACCATCGGCGGCGCGGTCAAGTACGTCACGCGCCGGCTCGGCACCGACCCGACGCTTTCGCTGCGCGGTGCCTATGGCAGCTACAACCAGCTCGACGGCGTGGTGTCGGCAAGCGTCCCTGTCGGCGACGGAACGCTCCGCTTCGGCGGCGCCGTCGCGCGGCTGACGCGCGACGGCTTCGGGCGCAACCTCACGACCAACCAGCAGAACTACAACAAGAACGTGCTCGCCGGCCGTCTGACGGCCGAGGTGCATGGCACCGGCATTTTCGCGCGGCTTGCCGCCGATTATACGCGCGACAAGAGCAACACGCGCGGCGGCCATCGCCTCATCACCTCACTCGCGAGCGGCGCCCCGGTGCTCGCCAACGTCTTCGACAGTCGGGGCGCGCTCATCGCGCCGACGCAGGACGTCGAGGCGTACGGCGTTTCGCTGTTCCTCGAGGGCAAGCCGACCGACTGGCTGACCGTCCGCAGCATTACCGCCTATCGTCAGGATGATTCGGCAACGCCTATCGATTTCGACGCGCTCCCCGCGGTCGATGTCGACGTGCCCGCGTTCTACAACAACAAGCAGACCTCGCAGGAGCTGCAGTTCCTGATCGATGCCGGGCGGTTCAACGGGTTGATCGGCGCATATTACCTCAACGCAAAGTCGCGCACGGTGTTCGACGTGCGGTTGCCCGGCACGGTCACCGCGCTGACGTTCGGCAATGTCGCGACCGATACGGCGGCGATCTTCGGCGACTTCACCTTCGACCTGACCGACCAGCTGAGCCTCTCGGCGGGCGGGCGATACACCTGGGACCGGCGCACATCGCAGATCCAGCGCAACGTCTACCTCGGCGCCTCGCCCTTCTTCGGCGGCACCAGCGCGCCGATCGTGCGCCAGACCGACTTCACCGGCTCGGCCGACTTCAAGCAGTTCACGCCACGCGCGTCCGTCAGCTTCAAGCCGACGCCCGACCACAACATCTACGCAAGCTACTCGAAAGGTTTCAAGGGCGGCGGCTTCGACCCGCGTGGCGTCGGCACCGCCGCGCCCGACCTGAATGGCAACGGCATCGGCGGCGCCGGCGGCGACCAGGCCGACATCTATGCCTTCCTGTCGTTCCGGCCCGAAAAAGTCGACAGCTACGAAATCGGCTGGAAGGGCGCGCTGTTCGACCGCGCGTTCACCTTCGCGCTGACGGGGTTCCAGGCCGATTACACCGACGTGCAGGTGCCGGGCTCGGTCGGCGCGGTCGTCGGCGGGGTGCAAACCTTCATCGGTATCACCACCAACGCCGGTCGCGCGCGCTTCCGCGGCGTCGAGTTCGAGGGCAATCTCGTCGCACGCGACGCCTTCATCGACGGTGCGCGACTGGGTCTGCAGTTCGCGGTCGGTTACATCGACGCGCGCTACACGCGCTTCATCGACGCGCGCGGGATCGACGTTGCCAACCGGCGCCGCATCCAAAACACGCCCGACTGGACGATTTCGGAGACACTTTCGTACAATGTCCCCGTCGGCAGCGGACGCCTCAACGCTTCGGCAACGCTCGCCTATCGCGGCGATTCGCAGCAGTTCGAGCTGGCGACGCCGGGCCTCGACCAGCGCCGCTACGCGTTGTTCGACGCGAGCCTTGTCTATACCGCCGAGAACGACCGCTGGTCGGTCGGCATCCACGGGCGCAACTTGACGAACCGGCGCTACATCGTCGCAGGCTACAACTTCCTGTTCCAGAACCCGGATACCGGCCAGTTCGTTGGCAATGGCGTCGGCGCCGGGCCCGCGCTGAATGTGCCGGGTTTCGACGCCACGCTCGGCAATGAAGGCGTATTGACCGCCTACTACGGCAATCCCCGCCAAGTGTTCGCAACGGTCGGCTTTAAGTTCTAGCGGTCAGAACAGCCCCGGCACCTCGCGCTGTGCGGGGGTCGGGGCATCGGGGATCAGCAGTTCCTGGCGCGAGGTCGGGGTGCGCAGCGACTGTGCTCCTTGTCCCGCGTCCGCGATCGGCGCGCACGGGCGACCCGCGATGAAATCGAGCGCGGCGCGGATCGACGCTTCCGACGCGTCGCCGAACGGCTTGGTGAAGTCGTCGGTCGCGGCACAAGTTACCGTCACCGCTGTCTTCAGTCCGTCGAAATAGGCGTCCGAATTCGCCGAGTTGCGCGTCGAGAAAGCAACGACGCGCATCCGGTCGTCGCACGCCGAACGGTCGACCGCGATCTGGCCGACCGGCTTGCCGAAGGTGTTGGTACCGATGAGCGCGAGGCGCGAACCATAATACGGGATGAAGCTGTTGATCACCAGTTCGCTCGCCGACGCAGTCGCCGGTGTTCCGATGAAGGCGATACGTACTGGCGACACCGAGTTCGACGTCGGCGCAAAACGCTTCACCGAATTGTTCGCCGACTTCTCCGGCCGGTAGGTCGTCTGCGAAAACACCTCCGAGGCAAACCGGTTACCGCCCATCAGGTCGCCGATCAGGTCGGCTGTCGAAACCAGGCCGCCGCCATTATACCGGAAATCGATCACGAACTCGGTGATTCCCGCTGTGCGCCACTGGCCGAAGGCCGTTCGCAAGGGGTCGTTCGCGCTCGAGATAAAGGTTCTGAGATTGAGATAGCCGACACGCCGTCCGCCATCGTCGATGATCCGCGCGCCATAGCGCGTCGATACGGGCAACAGATTGTAATCGGTCTTGGTGACATCGAGCGTGCGGGTGCCGCTCGGCCCCGTGACGCGTAGCGACCGGGTGACGCCCGCAGTCGTCGGCCCGAGCGCGCTGGTGACGCCCGCTGACCCTTCTGCCGCGATGATGTCCGTCACGGTCCTTAGCGTCGCCGCACTCGTTCCGATCGCCGTGATCTCGTCGCCGCGGTCGATGCCCGCTGCAAGCGCCGCCGTATTCTCGAACGACTCGGTGACAAAGACCCGCCGCGCGGCGCTATCGGTCGAAATGCGGAAGCCGAAGCCTGCGCTGGAGCCCGTCGAATTGAACGCATTCTCCTGCGCGATCGAGGTGATGAACGTGAAGAACCGGTCACGCCGCTGCGCGCGCGCGGTTGCAGTCAACCCGTCGATGTAATCCTGGACGGTTGCGAACGGTGCCGGATCGAGCGCCGCCGGGATCGTCTCGGGGAACAGATACCATTCGTCGATGACGCCCTTTGCAAACGCCTTGCGGTTGACGAGGGAGCAGGGGTCCGTCGGCGTCGCGCCACCGCCGCCCGACGACCCCACCGGCGTGGGAAGCGGGGCAGTCGAGCCGCCATCGCCGCTGCCTCCACCGCCGCCGCCACATCCAGCCAGCGACAGCGCAGCCGCCATCATCGATGCGCGTGCAAGTTTCTCGATCATCGCAACCCTCTTGTGCGTGCGGACTAGCGTGGCTCGCACCCTTGCGAAAGGGTGATGCCGGCTGCCTGAACGCCACCAGAACGAGTGTCGTCAGCGCGCGATTAGCTACGCAGCGTCGCGCCGAGCTTGCCTGCGGCTGCGACAACGGCGTCGCCGATGGCCTTCAGCACGGCCTCGTCGAAGCTCTTCTCGATCGGCTGCAGCATCACCTCGATCGCAAGCGACACCTGCCCCTCGGGCACACCAGCGCCTGAGAAACGGTCGAACGCGCGTGCAGCGACAATGTGCGCCTTGTCGGCCCCCCTCACCGCGCGCAGGAGAGCGTCGGCAGGCGCGTCCGCAGGTATGAGGAAAGCGAAGTCGCGCCGAACGACTTGCAGCGGCTGCGGCGCAAAGGGTGCGCGCATGAACCCCGAGGCGCCTCGCTTTGTGGGAACGGCGTCGAGATAAACCTCCGCGACGACGACCGGCCCGTCGATGTCGAACGCCTTGGCCGTCGCTGGATGCAGTGTCCCGAAGCTTGCGAGCACTGTCTTCGGCCCCAGCCGCAGCGTCGCGGACTGGCCGGGATGGACGTGCGTGCCCGCGTCTCCCATGACCTGAAGGTTATCAACGGGCACCCCCGCCGCCTCGAGCAGCGCGAGCGCCTCGCCCTTGGCATCGAACGCGTCGAACGCGCGCGCCTTGCCGCTCACCCAGCCGCGCGGATCGCGCTCACCGGCAAGAACGACGCCGACCGTCAGCCGCTCGGAGTCGGCAAGATACCGGCGACCAATTTCAAAAAGTCGCACGCTCTCCGCCCCGCGGTCGAGGTTGCGCCGCACCGCTGAGAGCAGGCCCGGCAGCAGCGAGGGCCGCATCACCTTCATCTCCTCCGAGATGGGATTGGTGAGCGTCCACGCACCACCACCAAACACCGCCGCCTCGGCGTCGCTCAGGAAGCTCCACGTCACCGCCTCGTTCAGGCCGCGCGCGGCGGCAGTGCGGCGAACCTTGCGCTCGAGCTTCTGCTCGGCCGTCGCCGTAGGGCGCGCGACGCCGTCGGCACGCGGCAGCGCAGTCGATACGACATGGTCGAGGCCGGTGATGCGGACGACCTCCTCAACGAGGTCGGCGGGTCCGTCGACGTCACGCCGCCAACTCGGGATCGCGACGGCCCAATCGCCACCGACATCGAACCCGAGCGCGGCGAGAATGCGGCGCTGCGCGTCCGGCGCGACATCGATGCCGCCGAGGCGCGCGCAAAGCCCGGGGTCGTAGTGCAGCGTCTGCGCCGCGACCGGCGGCGACCCGGCCCGGACGATCTCGCTCGGGGTTCCGCCGCACAGCTCGACGATGCGCGCGGTCAGGATTGCCAGTGCGTCGTCGAGGAACGCCGGATCGACCCCGCGTTCGAAGCGGCTGCGCGCGTCGCTGGTCAGGCCAAGCGCCTGCCCGGTCTTCGCGATGTGCTCGGGCGTGAAATATGCGACTTCGAGCAGCACGTCGGTCGTATCGTCGGAGATGCCCGAATGCTCGCCGCCCATGATGCCGCCGATGTCGTGAACCTCGTTGGCGTCGGCGATGACCGTCATCTCGGACGTCAGCGCATAGTCTTTGCCATTGAGCGCGGTCACCGTTTCGCCCTCATGGGCTCGACGCGCGATGACCGGGCCCGTCAGGCGGGCAAGGTCATAGGCGTGGCTCGGGCGCCCGAGGTCGAACATGACATAGTTGGTGATGTCTACGAGCGCGGAGATCGGCCGTTGCCCGATCGCCTTCAGCCGCCGCTGCAGCCAGTCGGGCGACGGGCCGTTGCGTACCCCCGCGATGCTGCGCCCGTAGAAAGCGGGACAGCCGTCCGGGTCGTCGGTCCGGATCTCGACCGCGCATGCGCCGCGAACCTCGATCACGGGCACGTCGAGCGGCTTCAGCGTCCCGAGGCCCGCCGCAGCCAGGTCGCGCGCAATGCCGCGCACGCCCATACAATCCTGCCGGTTGGGCGTGATCGCCACGTCGAATACCGGATCGGCGAGGTCTGCATAATCCGCGAAGCTCGTGCCGACCAGCGCGTCCGAGGGCAGCTCGATGATGCCGTCATGCTCGTCGCCGAGTTCGAGTTCGCGCGACGAGCACATCATGCCGTTCGACTCGACGCCGCGGATCGCCGCGACGCGCAATTCCATGCCGTTCGACGGCACGACTGCGCCCGGCGAGCCAAATACGCCGACCAGGCCCGCGCGTGCGTTGGGCGCGCCGCAGACGACCTGCATCGGACCTTCCCCAGCATCGACCGACAGCACCTGCAGCTTGTCCGCCTGCGGATGCGGCGCGGCGGTCAGCACCTTCGCAACGCGGAACCCCGCGAGCTTCGCCGACGGATCCTGCACCCCCTCGACTTCGAGGCCGATCGCGTTGAGTTTTGCCGCGACCTCGTTTGCGGTCGCGGTCGTGTCGAGATGGTCCTTCAGCCAGGCGAGCGTGAACTTCATGCGCCCACGCCCCCGCTCAGCGTCGGGACGTCGAGCGCGCCAAAGCCATAGTGCCCCAGCCAGCGCACATCGCCGTCGAAAAAGGCCCGCAGATCGTCCATGCCGTATTTGAGCATCGCAAGGCGGTCGACGCCGGTCCCGAACGCGAAGCCCGAATATAGATCCGGGTCGATGCCGCAGTTGCTGAGGACGCGGGGGTGGACCATGCCCGATCCGAGCACCTCCATCCAGCCTTCGGATCCGCCGATCACCCGCTTCCCGTTCTGCATCGTATAGCCGACGTCGACCTCGACCGACGGCTCGGTGAAGGGGAAGTAGCTCGGGCGCAGGCGCAGCGTGATGTCGTCGCGCTCGAAGAACGCCTTCAGAAACGTCTCCAGCGTCCACTTGAGATGACCCAGGTGGATGCCCTTGTCTATCACCAGCCCCTCGATCTGGTGGAACATCGGGGTGTGCGTCGCATCGCTGTCGCTTCGGTAAACGCGCCCAGGTGCGATGATGCGGATCGGCGGCGACTGCGACGTCATGGTGCGGATCTGCACCGGCGAGGTGTGTGTCCGGAGCAGCATCTGCTTGCCCGGCGGCGATTGCTCGAAATAGAACGTGTCGTGCATCGCACGCGCCGGATGCGCGTCGGGAATGTTGAGCGCGGTGAAATTGTGCCAGTCGTCCTCGATCTCTGGCCCCGTCGCGACCGCGAACCCCATGTCGGCGATGATTTCGGCGAGTTCGTCCATCACCTGGCTGACCGGGTGCACCGAACCCCGCGGGAACACGGGCGCTGGCAGGCTCATGTCGATCCGCTCGGTCGCAAGGCGCGCGTCAAGCGCTCTGGCTTCGAGCGCGGCCTTGCGCGCGGCGATCGCGTCGCTCGCGGTCTGTCGCAGGCCGTTGATTCGCGGCCCCTCCGCCTGCCGTTCCTCGGCCGACATGCCGCCCAGCGTCTTCAGCAGCGCCGAAACGCTCCCCTGCTTGCCGAGCAGCGCGATCCGTACCTCTTCGAGCGCGTCGAGGCTGTCCGCAGCGGAAATCCGTGTCGTGATGTCGTCCTGGGTCATTGCGCGGCTGGCCCTAGAGGCAAGCTGAGCGCCTTTCAATTCGCGATGCAGGCGCTAAGTGCGCGCGCCCTGATGACGATTCGTATTGCCCCTCTGGCCGAGGCCGACCCGCTCGCGATCGAGGCGCTGCTAGATGCCGCGTTTGGCGCGGACCGGCACAAGCGGACGGCCTACCGCATCCGCAAGGGGACCATGCCGGTCGCTGCGCTCAGCTTCGCCGCGTTCGACGGCCATACGCTCGTCGGAACGCTGCAGTCCTGGCCGGTGTTCGTCGGCGATGCGCCGGTCGTGCTCGTCGGGCCGGTCGCGGTCACGCCCGACCGGCAGCAGGGTGGCATCGGGCGCGCGATGATGGACGCGCTGCTCGCGGCGGGCCACGCGACGCCGATGGCGATGATCGGCGACCCCGAATACTACGGGCGCTTCTTCGGCTTCACCGCCGATGCGACGCGCGACTGGGACGTGCCCGGCCCTGTCGAGCGCCACCGCCTGCTCGCACGCAACGCCGACGGCCTGCCGCGCAAGGGTCAGCTCGGCGCCTTTGCACTGGCCCGCCCGACGACCTAAGTCGGCATCATGCCGATGGATGCCGCCCACGATCTTGCCGCCATGTCGCTTGCCGACGTGGCAAAGGCACTTGCAGACAAGCGCCTGCCGCCCGTCGACAAGTGGAATCCTTCGCACTGCGGCGACAGCGAGATGCGCATCGCGCGCGACGGCACCTGGTTTCATCAGGATTCGCCGATCGGGCGCAAGGAACTGGTCCGCCTGTTCGCGACCATCCTGCGGCGCGAGGCGGATGGCAGCTATGTCCTCGTCACACCCGGAGAGAAACTCGACATCGCGGTCGAGGATGCTCCGTTCGTCGCAGTCGAGCTGAAGAGCGAAGGTGAGCGGGACAGCCGCACGCTTGCATTCCGGCTGAACACCGAGGAGCTCGTGGTCGCGGGGCCGGACAACGTCCTGCGATTCGAAAATCGCGACGACGGACCGCACCCCTACCTGCATGTCCGCGGGGGGTTGGAGGCGCTGGTCGCGCGCAGCGTCTATTACGAGCTGGTCGATCTCGCGCTTGCCGAAGGTGTCGAGCCGCCCGGATTGTGGAGTCGCGGCACGTTCTTTCCGCTCGCCGCGTGACGCTCGCGGAGGACTTGCGCGCCCGGCTTGCGGTGACGGCGGATATGCTTGTCCCGTTCGAAAGCGACATGCACCGCGCGATCGCTGGCCCGGGCACGCCCGCTGCCGTTCTCGCCGCGATTACCGACCGCGCCGAACCCGGCCTCATCCTGACGCAGCGCCCTGAAACAATGCGCCGTCACGCCGGACAGGTCGCCTTCCCCGGCGGGCGCGTCGATCCGGAGGACGAAGATGCCGTCATGGCGGCACTGCGCGAGGCGGAGGAGGAGGTCGCGCTCCCCCGCACCGCCGTCGACATTGTCGGAACACTGCCGCCCTATCGCACGGTCACGGGCTTCGACATCGTGCCTGTCATCGGCGTGATCGCACCCGACCTGCCGCTGGTGCCGCATGACGAGGAAGTCGCTGCGGTATTCGAGGTGCCGCTGTCGTTCGTGCTCGACCGGGCGAGTTTCATCGAGCGCCGGGTGATGTTCGATGGGGAAGAACGCCGCTACAGCGAAGCGATGTGGGGCGAGCGGCGGATTTGGGGGGCGACGGCGGCGATGCTCGCCAATCTTGCGGTGCGCCTCAAGTGGTGACGCTGCCCGAGGCGCGCTGGCGCAGCGATGCGGGACTGCGCGCGCTGGTTGATGTGCTCGGCGGCGGGGAGACGACGCGCGCGGTCGGGGGTAGTGTACGCGACACACTGCTCGGGTTGGCGGTGAGCGATGTGGATCTCGCGACGCGGCTGCTCCCCGACGAGGTGATCGCGCAGCTCGAGGCGGCGCGGATCAAGGCGGTCCCGACCGGAATCGCGCATGGGACCGTTACCGCCGTTGTCGGCGGCAAGCCTATCGAAGTGACGACGTTGCGCCGGGACGTCGCGACCGATGGGCGGCGCGCGACCGTTGCGTTCAGCGACGACTGGCACGAAGACGCGGCGCGGCGCGACTTCACGATCAACGCGCTTTACGCCGATGTCGCGACCGGCGTGATCGACGATTATTTCGGGGGCCTTGCCGACCTGCAGGCGCGACGCGTGCGCTTCATCGGCGACGCGCTGACCCGCATTGCCGAGGACCGTCTGCGCATCCTGCGCTTCTTTCGCTTCCATGCGCGCTTCGGAACCGGCGACCCCGATCCTGAGGGTCTTGCGGCTTGCACCGCGCGCGCGAACGACCTGATGGCCTTGTCGCGCGAGCGGGTGTCGGGCGAATTGCTCAAGCTGCTTGCCGTCGACGACCCGGTGCCGACCGTCGCGACAATGATCGCGCAAGGCATACTGAAGGCCGTGCTGCCCGAATTCGATGACGTCATGCCGCTGATGCGCTGCGTGGCACGCGAGGCGGCGGCAGGCGTGGCGGGAGATCCGGTCAGGCGGCTTGCCGCACTCGTCGACGGGCGCGCCGATCTTGCTGCCTCGCTCGGCGGCCGGTTGAAGCTGTCCAATGCTGTCGCCAAACGGCTGGTCATCGCGGCAGGCACGCAAGATGGGCCGCCGGAGACTCTGGTTTACCGGCTCGGCCATGACGCAGCTGTCGATGTCCTGCTCCTCGGCGACGGCGCGGTCGCCGACGTCGAAACGGCACGCGCCTTTCAACCGCCGAAGCTGCCGGTCGGTGGCGGCGACCTCATCGCGCGCGGGCTTGTCGCAGGGCCGGTCGTTGCGGCCACGCTGGCGCAGATCGAGGCGCGCTGGGTCGATGCCGGCTTCCCCGCCGGCGACGCGTTCGACGCGATTGTCAGCGAGGCGCTGGCGCGGGCGGGTTGAGCAGGATGTCGAGCGCCGCAGAGGCGGTCAGCGGCCGCCCAAAGTAATATCCCTGCCCCGTCACGCACCCCATCGCCGCGAGTGTCGCCGCCAGTTCGCGCGTCTCGATCCCCTCGGCCGTCGTCGCCATGCCGAGCGCGTTGGCAAGACTGAGGATCGCGCGAACGATGGCAACCTTGTCGGGGTCGCCGATCATGCCGGTGACGAAACTCCGGTCGATCTTGAGAATGTCGATCGGCAGCTTCTGCAGGCTTGCGAGATTGGAGAAGCCCGTTCCGAAATCGTCCATCGCGACAACCGCGTCGCAGGCCTTCAAGGCTGCCAGCGTGCGCCCCGCGCGGTCGGACTCGCCGACCACCGCGCTCTCCGTCAGCTCGAACGCGAACCGCCGCCCGTTGAGCCCGTAGCTACGCAGGGCCGTCTCCGCCGCCTTTGCAACATCGTCTCGCGCGATCTGGATGGGGGACAGATTGACGCCGAGGTAGACCGGCACCGGCGTGCCCGCGGTGCCATCCCAATCGCGCAGGGTCCGCATCGCACGATCAAGCACCCAGCGGCCGAGCGGCACGATAAGGCCCGAATCCTCGGCGACCTCGATGAATTCGCTGGCGGGTATGGAGCCAAGGTCAGGATGCTCCCAACGCGCCAGTGCCTCGAAGCCGGCGATCTCCGCGGTCGCGAGCGAGACGAGTGGTTGGAATGCGAGCGACAGCTCGTCGCGATCGATCGCGCGGCGCAGTTCGGTTTCCATCATGAAGCGCCGGCGCGCGGTGGCGAGCGACGCGGGACGGTAGACCTCGATGAGGCCGCTCGCCTTTGCAAGCTTGAGGGCAAGCTGGGCGTGACGGACCATCGTCTCGGCCGTGCCGTCGCCGCCGTGCGACAGCGCACAGCCGATCGCGGCATCGACCTTGATCTCGAAGTCCGACAGGCGAAAGGGGTTGGCAAACGCTGCGGAGACACGGCGCGCGACGTGCTCGACGTCGCCTGGGCCATCTTCCATCCGCACTGCGATTGCAAATTCGTCAGTACCGATGCGGGCTATGAAATCCGATGCGCGCAGCACCGTCTTCAGTCGCCGTGCGACCGTGATGATCAGTTCGTCGCCGCCGAGCGCGCCGACGCTTTCGTTGACCCTGCTGAAGCGGACGAGGTCGGCGATCACGAGCGCACAGCGTTCGAGGCCCTCCTCAGCGATGCTGTTCTCGAGCGCCTCGACGAATCCCGCCCGGTTGGCGAGGCCGGTGAGCGGATCGGCCAGCGTCTCGCGCCTCAAGGAGGCCGCCGCCTGAACCTCGTGCGTTCGATCGACGAATGTCACCAGCGCCCGCGCGGCATGGCGCCGGCTCGGCCGCAGCGGCTTGATGGCGACGGTGAAGTGGCGTCGGTCGGCGACGCCGCCGTCGCGCCAGTTGAAGGTCTCGCCCGCGCTCTCGCCCAGAATGACGCGGCGGATCAATTCGGTGGCGCGGACACGGGACAGGGCGTCCGCGCCCCTCTCGCCCAAGGCGTCCAACCTCGCAAAGTCGGGATTGCGGGCGACGACCTCGACGTCGCGACGACCGCTGACGACGACTGCAGCCGCAATCGGGAGCGCGTCGAGATAGACTTGGCAGGCCGCCAGACAGGTCGCGGTTGCGTCGGGTATCCCCGCAGCCGCCGCCCCGGCTTCCCCGAGCTGATGAAGTGCGCCCCCCATGGCACCGCAAATAGAGCACCAAGGTTAAGCGCCTCTAAAGCAGTCGTTATCCTAGAACCGATTGTCGCGCGGAAAGCCGGTTGGGGGCGTGCGGCCGATCGCACCCCGGGCTGCGCGCCAGGGGAGCAGGTCGGTCTCGGTTCGTGTCCGCCCGCTGTCGCCGCCCATTGCCCAGCTCAACCCTTCAGCCATTGCGAGGGTCGTGACGTCGGCAAGGCCGCCTTCGCGGAACTTCTGGATCGTGACGCCCTGCCCACGGCCCATTTCGGGGAGCTCCGACAAGGGGAAGATGAGCATGCGGCGGTTGTCGCCGATGCTCGCGACCGCATCGTGGCCGACGGGGATCGCGCGGACGATCCTGAGCATCGCTCCGGGGCGCAGGTTGACGACCTGTCGCCCCTTGCGCGTCTCGGCGACCAGGTCGTCGCGCCGCGCGATGAACCCGCGTCCGTCGCTTGCGGCGAGCAGCACGCGCATGTCGGGCTTCGCGACAAACAGGCTGACGATGCCCGTTTCGCCGCCCAGATCGATCATCAGCCGCACCGGCTCACCAAAGCCGCGTCCGCCCGGAAGCTTGTCGGGTGCAAGCGTGTAGAAACGTCCGTCGGCAGCAGCGAGAACGATCTTGTCGGTCGTCTGCGCGTGAATCGCGAAGGCCGGGCCGTCGCCCTCCTTGAACTTCATCGTCTCGGCGCTCGCGAGGTCCGCATGACCCTTGAGCGCGCGGATCCAGCCCTTCTGGCTGAGCACGATCGTCACCGGCTCGCGCTCGACCATGGCTTCGAGGGGAATGTCCTTGGCGGGCGCGGCCTCCTCAATGGTCGTCCGGCGCTTGCCGAGCGCGGTCTCCGGCGCGTAGCGTTCGCGCAGCTTTGCAAGGTCCTTCTTGAGCCGCGTCCGCTGTCGCGCGGGGCTTTCGACCAGCGCCTGCAACTCGGCGCGCTCCTTGTCGAGCTTCTCACGCTCGGCCTTGAGCTCCATTTCCTCCAGGCGTCGCAGCGAGCGCAGGCGCATGTTGAGGATCGCCTCAGCCTGCCGGTCGTTAAGTGCGAATTCGGCCATCATCACCGGCTTCGGCTCGTCTTCGGTGCGGATGATCTCGATCACGCGGTCGAGATTGAGAAAGGCGATGAGGTAGCCGTCGAGCAGTTCGATCCGGTCGTCGATTTTCCCGATGCGGTGGGTGGAGCGGCGGACCAGCACCTCGATCTGGTGCGCGATCCACGCGGTCAGCACGGCCTTCAGCCCCATGACGCGCGGCGTCCGGTCGGCGCCGAGCACATTCAGGTTGAGCGAGAAGCGGACTTCGAGGTCCGTCATGCGGAACAGCTGTTCCATCAGGACGTGCGCGTCGACCGCGCGGCTGCGCGGTTCGACGACGATACGGATATCCTCCGCGCTCTCGTCGCGGATTTCGCCGAGAATTGGCAGCTTCTTGTCATCGACGATCGCGGCCAGTGCCTCGATCAGCTTGCCCTTCTGCACGCCATAGGGAATTTCGGTAACGACCGCGTGCCAGGTGCCACGGCCCTGATCTTCGACGTGCCAGCGGCTGCGCACGCGGAATGAGCCGCGCCCGGTTGCATAGGCGGCCGCAATGCTCGCGGGCGGATCGACGACGAGGCCACCGGTCGGGAAATCCGGACCCTTGACGTGCTCGAGCAGCGCCGCGTCTTCGGCAGCGGGCGAGTCGATCAGCAGCGTCGCCGCGTCGATCACTTCCGCCGCGTTGTGGGGCGGTATGCTCGTCGCCATGCCGACCGCGATCCCGCTCGCGCCGTTCGCGAGCAGGTTCGGGAACAGGCCTGGAAAGACCTCGGGCTCTTCCTCCTCGCCATTGTAGGTCGGCTTGTAGTCGACCGTGCCGTCGTCCAGCCCCGCCATCAGGTCGACGGTTGCCTGCGTCAGCCGCGCTTCGGTATAGCGGTAGGCAGCGGCGTTATCGCCGTCGACATTGCCGAAATTGCCCTGCCCGTCGACGAGCGGGTAACGCAGCGCGAAATCCTGCGCGAGGCGCACCATGGCATCGTAGACCGACTGGTCGCCGTGCGGATGATATTTGCCGATCGTGTCGCCGACGACGCGCGCGCACTTCTTATACGCCTGCCCCGGATCGAGCTTCAGCAGCCGCATCGCCCAGAGCAGCCGCCGGTGCACCGGCTTCAGCCCGTCGCGGAGGTCGGGCAACGACCGCGCGGTGATCGTCGACAGCGCATAGACAAGGTAACGGTCCGAGAGCGCAGTGTCGAACGGGGCGTCGACGACAAGGTCGAACGGGTCGGGCGCGGGATCGGCGTCAGTCGGCTTAGGCATGTTCTTG
>VYLJ01000110.1_pt1 | contig 19381 bp, 20 predicted proteins | sample 5114331 | NCBI WGS metagenome assembly VYLJ01 (sample SAMN12291791, study PRJNA351875) | freshwater metagenome | isolation source: freshwater lake | place: USA: Michigan, MSU2 Lake | collected 2011-08-16
TGCAAGCGCAATCGGGATCGCCGAGCCGTAGAGCCAGGGATGACGCCGACCCCAGCGCGTGTGCGTGCGGTCGCTCAGCACCCCGATCAGCGGGTCGATCATTGCGTCGAACACCAGCGCGACGGCGATGACGGTCCCGACGAGGCCCGACGGGAGGCCCACGACCTGATTGTAATAGAGCAGCAGGAAGACGGTGAAGCCGTTCTCCTTGATGCCATAGGCGATCGCCCCGACGGCGTAGGCGATCTTGGTGCGGAGCGGCACATGGCCGTCGGTTGCTGTCATCGCCCGCAGCATGACGGCAAAAGCGACGCGGTCAATCCGGTTGACGTTAACGTAAAGCGGACATAGCGTCGTGGAATTGACCCGCTTGGAGAGGCGACTCGCACATGTCCGATCTCGATACCTTCCGCGCCGAAACGCGCGCGTGGCTCGATGCCAATTGTCCCGCGGAAATGCGCGAGCCCGTGCGCGACGAGGACGACGTCTGCTGGGGCGGCCGCGAGTGGACGTTCAAGAACGACGCGCAAAAATCCTGGTTCGAGGCGTGCGTCGCCAAGGGCTATACCGTTCCCGAATGGCCCAAGGCCTATGGCGGCGCGGGGCTCAGTCCGGCCGAAGGCAAGGTGCTGCGCGAAGAGATAGGCCGCATCAAGGCGCGGCCGCCGCTCTCGAGCTTCGGCATCTGGATGCTCGGGCCGGCGCTGCTGCACTTCGGCACCGAGGAGCAGAAAGTCCATTATCTGAACGAGATCGCTCAGGGCAAGATCCGGTGGTGCCAGGGCTATTCGGAGCCGGGCTCGGGCAGCGACCTCGTTTCCATGCAGACGTTCGGTGAGGACAGGGGCGACCATTGGGTCGTCAACGGCCAGAAGATCTGGACGTCATATGCCGACAAGGCCGACTGGATCTTCTGCCTCGTCCGCACCGACAAGACGAACAAATACCAGGGTATCAGCTTTCTGCTGTTCGACATGAAGACGCCGGGCGTCACCACCAAGCCCATCCTGCTGATCAGCGGCAACTCGCCCTTTTGCGAGACCTTCTTCGACAATGTCGTGGTGCCCAAGCACCAGATCGTCGGCGAGGTGAACCGCGGCTGGGACGTGGCCAAATACCTGCTCGGCCATGAGCGCGAGATGATCTCGGGCGGGGGGCTGGGTACCGGCATGGCGTCGATCGGCAAGCAGTTCGCGAACGTCGCGGCCGAGGAGCCGGTGCTGCGCGCGGACATGGCCGACTTCGACGTCGAGGTCATGGCCTTCCGCGCGATGAGCGAGAAGTTCGTCGACGAGATGAAGGCAGGCAAGTCGCACCCCGCGCAACCGAACATGATGAAATACGTTGGCACCGAGCTGAACAAGCGTCGCCACGAGCTGATCATGGCGGCGGGCGGGTCGGACGCGCTCGAGTGGGACCGCAAGACGCCGCGCGACTGGCTGCGCACCAAGGCGAACAGCATCGAGGGCGGCACGTCCGAGGTCATGCTCGGCGTGGTGGCGAAGCGCATTCTGGAGCTGCCGGGGGCTTAGGCCGGCGCGCGGGCAGAAAAAGTGACAGTCACTTTTCTGGTCGCTGCAGATGGTCCGAGAACGCAGCCTGAAAAAGTGACTGTCACTTTTTCGACGGAGATACCGATGCCCCTCTACCTGACCGAAGACCAGGACATGCTCCGCGACACGGCCAAGCCGTTCCTCGCAGATGCCGCGCCCGTGAAGCACCTGCGTGCACTGCGCGACAGCAACGACCCGACCGGCTTCAGCCGCGACCTGTGGGCGCAGTTTGCCGAAATGGGCTTCACCGGCATCATGGTGCCTGAAGGGCATGGCGGTATGGGCATGGGCCATGTCGAGGCGGGGGTCGTGCTCGAGGAGATCGGACGGAACCTGACGCCCTCGCCGTTCCTGACGACTGCCGTAGCGGCGGTCGAGGCGCTCAAGGCATCGGGCGCGCTGAGCGAGCAGTGGCTGCCGAAGATCGCGTCGGGTGGGGCGATCGTCGCGCTGGCGATCGACGAGGCGGCCAAACACAGCCCTACGCAGACCGCACTGAAGGCCGAACGGTCAGGCAACGGCTTCAAGCTGACCGGCACCAAGACCTTCGTCCTGAACGGCCATGTCGCCGACATGCTGATCGTCGCCGCCCGCACGGCGGGCGCCCCGGGAGAAAGCGATGGCTTGACGCTGTTTGCCGTGCCGAAGGACGCCGGGCAAACGGCAGACCCACGCCGCATGGTCGACGGCTCGCTTGCGTCCAAAGTCACCTTTGACGGTGTCGAGATCGACGCCGACGCGGTGATCGGCGAGGTCGACGGGGGCTGGGCAGTGCTGACAAAGCTGCTCGACGCGGGCCGCGTGGGTGCCGCTGCCGAGATGATCGGCGTGGGCGCGGCGGCGATGGACATGACCGTCGACTACCTCAAGCAGCGCAAGCAGTTCGGCAAGCTGATCGGCGAGTTCCAGGCGCTCCAGCACCGCGCCGCGCATCTCTATGGAGAGATGGAAGTCGCGCGCGCGACCGTGCTCAAGGCGCAGCAACTGCTCGATGCAGGCGACCCGCGCGCCGAGATCGCGGTCGCCGTCGCCAAGGCGAAGACGGGCAAGGCGGTGCGGCTGAGCGTACAGGAAGGCGTCCAGATGCACGGCGGCATCGGCATGACCGACGAGTACGACATCGGCCTCTACATGAAGCGCGACCGCGCGCTCGAGGAGTTCTTCGGAGACAGCCGCTTCCATGCGGAGCGGGTGGCCCGGATGAGCGGTTACTGAGCTTGGACACCGAAACCTTCGACGCGCTGCTTGAGACGATCCGGCGTTTTGTCGCCGAACGCCTGCGTCCGCGCGAGGCGGAGGTGGCCGAAAGCGACGACATCCCGGCCGATCTGGTCGTAGAAATGAAGGCGATGGGATTGTTCGGCCTGTCCATCGCGCCCGAACACGGCGGGCTTGGCCTGACCATGTCAGAGGAAGTCCGCGTCGCGATCGAACTGGGGAAGACCAGTCCCGCGATACGCTCGACCTTCGGGACCAATGTCGGCATCGGCTCGCAGGGCCTCGTGATGGCCGGGACCGACGCGCAGAAGGCGCACTGGCTGCCCAAAATTGCGAGCGGGGAGGTCATCACCAGCTTCGCGCTGACCGAGCCCGACATCGGCAGCGATTCGGCGAACGTGAAGACGCGCGCAGTGCAGGATGGTAATCAGTGGCGGCTGACGGGCACCAAGCGCTACATCACCAATGCCGACCGCGCGCACCTGTTCACGGTGATGGCGCGAACCGGCGAGGATGGCGCGCGCGGCGTCTCCGCGTTTCTCGTGCCCGCCGACTCGCCGGGGCTGACGGTCGGCAGCCCTGAGAAGAAAATGGGCCAGCAGGGTGCGCATGTCTGCGACGTCACCTTCGACAACACGCCGGTGGTCCCAGAGAACATGCTCGGCGCCGAGGGCGAGGGGTTCAAGGTCGCGATGCGCGTGCTTGACCGCGGGCGGCTGCACATCGCGGCGGTTTGCGTGGGCGCTGCGGAGCGGTTGATCGCCGACTCGGTCGCCTATGCCAAGGAACGCGTCCAGGGCGGCAAGCCGATCGCCGAGCATCAGCTCGTGCAGGGCATGATCGCCGACATGAAAACCGAATGCCTCGCGGCAAAAGCGCTCGTGCTCCAGACGGCGGCGGCGAAAGACGCGGGCGAGGCGATCATCATGGACGCAGCCGCCGCGAAGTATTTCGCGAGCGAGATGGTCGGCCGCGTCGCGGACAAGGCGGTGCAGATTTTCGGCGGCGCGGGTTACGTCGCCGATTACGGCATAGAGCGCTTCTACCGCGACGTGCGCATTTTCCGCATCTACGAAGGCACGAGCCAGATCCAGCAGCTGATTGTGGCGCGCGAAACTCTCAAAGCCGGAGGCTAATCATGGACATCACCTCGCTCTTCCGCCTCGACGGCCGTGTCGCACTCGTGACCGGCGGATCGCGCAACATCGGCGCGTGGATTGCCGAAGGCTTCATCGCGCAGGGTGCCAAGGTCTACATCTCGGCGCGCAAGGCCGAGGCGTGCTTCGAAATGGCGGAGAAGCTCGGGCCGAACTGCATCGCACTGCCGCAGGACGTCTCGACCGTCGCGGGGTGCCAGGCGCTCGCCAAGCAGCTCGCCGAGCATGAGGACAAGCTCGACATTCTCGTCAACAACGCGGGTGCGGCGTGGGGCGAACCGTTCGAGGGATTTCCGGAAAAGGGCTGGGACAAGGTCATGGACCTCAACGTCAAGTCACCGTTCTTCCTGACGCAGGCGCTGCATGGGCATTTGAAAGCAGCGGCGAGCGCGGCGGTCCCGGCGAAGGTCATCAACATCTCGTCGATCGACGGACTGCGCCTGAACGGTTGGGAAACCTACAGCTATCAGGCCTCGAAGGCCGCGATCATCAACCTGACCAAGCGGCTCGCCGCACGGCTGGTCGAGGACAACATCCACATGACCTCGATCGCTCCAGGTGCGTTCGCGAGCGAGATGAACAAAGCCGCGCGCGACCACGGCGACACCGTGGCCAAGGGTATTCCGGCCAAGCGCATTGGCGTGCCCGAGGATCTGGCCGCGGCGGCCGTTTACCTTGCCTCGAACGCTGGCAATTACGTCGTTGGCGAGACCATCGCCGTCGATGGCGGGCTGGTCTACGCGTCAGTCGGGACGAGCATCGACGCCTGAGCGGTCAGGCGACGGCTGCCCGGCGACGGCGTGAACGCAGCGCCGCGCCCGCCGCGCCGAACCCTGCGATCATCATCGCCCAGGTCGCGGGCTCGGGAACCGGTGCCAGTTGCGCCCGGATTTCGCCGCGCGGCGAGAAGGCGGTGTGGATGTTGAAATAGGTCCTGCTGTCGTTGAGCCCCGTGATCAGCGCAATCCGCGCGCTGAGCAGGCCGCCGTTGTTGGTCACGAATGTCGGATTGAAGGACGACGCAAGCGTTAGGTCGAGCACAGTGTCCGAACTGCCAAACTTCACGCCGAGCGGGAAACCGGCAAGGCTTGGCACGGTCGTCGCGACACCGGCATTGGCTCCGGCGGGCGCGCAGCAGTGAACATGCGCCATCGTGGTGTTGCCGGTCAGCCCGGAAAAACTCGTCTGGATGCGCAGCGTGTTGGCATTATCGTCATAGGTCGCGACGATCAGCCCCTTTCCGCTCGAAACGACCCCCGGGACTTCCTGCGCCCCGGTCGCGTTGCCCGAAAAGACGAACTTCGCGGCCGCGGCGGGTGACGCCAGTGCAAGTACGAAGGAGAGCGCAAGGACGGGACGCAGCATGTCGAACCCCCGAGTCGTTGTCGAAGCGACACTGTTAATCTTGAATTGTGACCGTCGCGCGGCAGATTATCGTTCGATCAGAAACTTCAGGTTGGCACTCGCCACGGGTTTCGCCTCGTCCTCCTGCCACGCAAAGGCGAGGACGTTCGCGACGCGGCGCCCCATGCGCTCGACCCGCGCGGCCGCGTGCAGCGGTTCCATCTTGCCGCCGCGCATGAAGTCGACGGTGATGCCGATCGGCTTGATGCGCCCGGCACCGTCGAGCGCGTCGAGCACGGTTACCCACGCGGCATAATCGAGCAGACCCGCCATCGCGCCACCGTGCAGGAACCCTGGCCGTCCCGCGACATGATCGCCCGGTGCCATCGTCACGACCGCACGGCCCGACGACCGGTCGAGCGTCAGACCGAGCGTCTTTGCGTAGGGCGAGTCGAGCTCAGCCATCGGTGAACATGTAGGTGCCGGCCACATGCGCCACCGGCCGCGCCGGGTCGCCGTCGTGCGCCTCGCCGCGGATGAAGGCGATGCTCTTGGTCAGCTTGTAGCACTCGCCTCGCCCGACCACGGTCTTGCCCGGCTCGGCAGGGCGGAGGTAGTCGATGCGCAGATCGAGCGTCGCCTGCGGACGGAACTTGCCCGATTTCAGCCACGACGAGATGCTCGTCGCCATGTCCATCATCGTGATGATCGGTCCCGAAGCGAGTATGCCCGACACTGCATCGCCCGCGAGCTCGGGCCGGTAAGGGAGCGCGAGCTCGCACCAGCCGGGGCCGTGCGCACAATACTCCATGCCGATCAGGCCATTATGGCCGGCACGCGCCATGCCGCGGATGAAGCGGGCGGGGTCGAAATCGGTCGACATGCGCACAGCCTAAGCATGGCCTTCCGTTTACGTAAAGCCGCGCTAGAGTTCCGCGCAGGAGAGACAGATGCACCCCTTTCGCCACGCGCAAGCGACTCCAGACAAGCCCGCCGTGATCGTCGCGGAGACGGGTGCAGTCACGACCTATGCCGAGCTTGATGCCGCCTCGAACCGCGTGGCGCAGGGGTTCCGCGCGCGCGGGCTGATGCCGGGCGACCGTGTCGCGTTCTTCCTGACCAACGTGCCCGATTACTTCGCGCTCGCCTGGGGTGCGCAGCGCGCGGGGCTGCGCTTCGTGTGCGTGTCGTCGAAGCTGACCGCGCCGGAGGTCGATTACATCCTGTCGGACAGCGGTGCAAAGCTGCTGATTGCGGGCGCGCCGCTCTCGGGCATTGCGACGGGACTGACGACTGCGCTCGACCGCTACAGCCTGGGTGGCGAGATTGCTGGATATTCGGCTGGGGAAGACCTGACCGCCGGCACGCCCGCGACGCCGATTGCCGATGAAACGGCGGGGACCGCGATGCTTTATTCGAGCGGCACGACAGGGCGTCCAAAGGGTATTCTCCCCGCCGCAGCCGCCGATCCGGCGATCGACCATGTCACGCCGCTGACGATGCTCGCTGCGGGCTTTTTCGGGTTCAACGCCGATACCGTCTATCTCTCGACCGCGCCGCTGTATCATGCCGCCCCGCTCGGGTGGACAATGACGCTGCACAAGCTGGGCGGGACCGTGGTGCTGATGTCGAAGTTCGATGCCGAGGCTGCGCTCCGTTTCATCGAGCGGTATCGCTGCACCGCAGGGCAATTCGTGCCGACGCATTTCGTGCGGATGCTGAAACTGCCCGAGGAAGTGCGTGCCCGCTACGGCGTGTCGTCGATGAAGTGCGCGATCCACGCCGCCGCGCCCTGCCCGGTGCCGGTCAAGCGTGCAATGATCGACTGGTGGGGGCCAGTGATCGACGAATATTACGCGGGGACCGAGGCGAACGGCTTTACCGCGATCAAGGCGGCGCAGTGGCTCGAACGTCCGGGCTCGGTCGGCAGCCAGATGGGCGAGGCCAAACTCCATATCTGCGATGAGGACGACAACGAGGTCGCACCCGGCGAAGAGGGCACCGTCTATTTCGAGGGACCACGCCCGTTCGAATATCACAACGATCCCGAGCGCACCGCGCAGAGCCGCAACCGCCACGGCTGGACGACGCTCGGCGATGTGGGGCGCGTCGACGCGGACGGGTTTCTCTACCTCACCGACCGCAAGAGCTTCATGATCATCTCGGGCGGCGTGAACATCTATCCGCAGGAAATCGAGAATCACCTCGTCGGCCATCCAAAAGTCGTCGATGTCGCGGTCGTTGGCGCGCCGCATGACGACCTCGGCGAACAGGTGGTGGCGGTCGTGCAACCGGTCGACATGGCTGCGGCGGACGACACGCTGCGCGAAGAATTGATCGCCTACGCGCGCACCGCGCTGTCGGGCATCAAGACGCCGCGCCGCATCGACTTCGTCGCCGAGCTGCCCCGCCACGACACCGGCAAGCTCTACAAGCGGCTGATCCGTGACGCCTATTGGGGCAAGGAGACGTCCATTGTCTGACCGTGTTTCGATAACCGTCGCCGACCACATCGCCGACGTCCGCCTCACGCGCGGCGACAAGATGAACGCGATCGATCCGGCGATGTTCGAAGGGATCGGCGCGGCGATCGACGACCTCGCGGCGCGCACCGATGTCCGCTGCGTGGTGCTGTCGGGCGAGGGCAGGGCATTCTGCGCGGGGCTTGACATGGCGAGCATGGCGGCGGGCGGCTCCGGCCTGTCGCGCATCGATCGCAACGAACAGGGGTCGATCCTTCCGCAACATGTCGCGCTCGGCTGGCGCAACCTGTCCATGCCGGTGATCGCGGCCGTCCATGGCGTCGCCTTCGGTGGCGGATTCCAGATCATGTCGGGTGCCGACATCCGGATCGCCGCGCCGGGCACGCGCTTTGCGATCCGCGAGACCTATTGGGGCCTCGTCCCCGACATGGCGGGCTTTGTCGTGTGGCGCGGTCTTGCGCGCGACGATGTGCTGCGCGAACTGGTCTATACCGCACGCGAATTCGATGCGGACGAGGCGCTCGCCCAAGGCTTCGTCACCCGGATCGCCGACGATCCGCACGCTGCCGCGATGGTGCTCGCCGGCGAGATCGCGTCGCGCAGCCCGCACGCGGTGCGCGGCGCGAAACGGCTGTGCAACCTCGCCTTCGACACGCCCGAACGCGCGATCCTCGAAGCCGAGACGCGCGAGCAGATCGCGGTCATCGGCAAGCCGAACATGATGGAAGCGGTCGCCGCGCACATGGGCAAACGGCCAGCCGTCTTTCAGGACTGAACGGGCGCTGCCATTCTCGCGAACACGGCGCGGAAATCCTCGGGGAACGGCACGGCGCCGCTTGCGTCGGTGTAGACCAGCGTCGTGTCGCAGGTCGCAACGCACTGGCCGTTCTGGAACGCGCCCGACAGGATCGTCCACGACCGCCTGCCGACATGACCGATGCCGCTCGCGACCGTCACGTCGTGCGGGTGATGCGCTTCGGCGAGATAGTTCAGCGAGACGGCCGCGATCAGCCAGCGCACGTCGGGCGTGCGCCGGTGCAGGTCGAGCGACCGGTTGAACCGCCCCCGACCCTCCTCGAACAACCCTGCCATCGACACATTGTTGATATGGCCGAGCAGGTCGAGATCGGCCCAGCGCGTCGGGATGGCGGCGGTGAAGGGGTAGGTTGCGGCGTCGAGCCGCCAGGGGTCGGGTCTGGACATGGCGATGCCAGTTGCAGGGCGGGGTGCAAGTTTCAAGCGCTGCCGTTCGTCCCATGCCCAAGCGCGAGATAGTCCGCGGACTGCATTTCGATCAGGCGGCTCACGGTGCGCTCAAACTCGAAGCGGCCGTCGCCGGAGGGGTATAGGCCGGGTGGATCGGCATCGGCCGTCGCAATGAGCTTCACCTTGTGCTCGTAGAGCGCATCGACAAGTGTGACGAAGCGCGCCGCCTCGTTGCGGTTCTCCGGGCCGAGCACGGGAATGCCGACCAGGAAGACGCTGTGATAGCGGCGCGCGACCGCCAGATAATCCGCGGCGCCGCGCGCCTCGCCGCACAGACGCTTGAAGCTAATGACCGCGACCCCCTTGAGGCTCTTTGGTACATGTAGCATGCGGCCGCCGCCGAGCTCGATTTCAGCCGTGGGGACATGCACCGCGTCCTCGGGCGGGTAGTCGGTGAGCTTGAAGAACGCCTCGCGTACTGCCGCCGTCGCGTCCGGTCCGTTGGGGACGTGCCACGTCTTCACGCCCGCGAGCCGTTCCATCCGGTAATCCACCGGCCCGTTCAGCGCGACGACATCGAGCCGCTCCCCGATCAGCGCGATGAACGGCAGGAAATGCTCGCGGTTCAACCCGTCCTTGTAGAGCTCCGGCAGCGCGCGGTTCGATGTGATGACGAGTGTCACGCCCTGTTCGATCAGCGCGGTGAACAGTCGCGACATGATCATGGCATCGGCACTGTTGTTTACGACCATCTCGTCGAAGGCGAGCAGCCGCGCGTCCTGCGCAAGGTCGAGCGCGACATTCGGGATCGGGTCGCCTGGGTCGGCAGCGCGCCAGGCGCGCATCATCTGGTGCACCTCGAGCATGAACTCGTGGAAATGCACGCGACGTTTGCGCCCGATGTCCAGCTCGCCGAAGAACAGGTCCATCAGCATCGACTTGCCGCGTCCGACACCGCCCCACAGATAGATGCCGCGCGGGGACTCCGGCCGCTTGCGTAGTGCGCGCCACAGGATCGTCCCGCGCTTCGGCACGGCTTCGAGTTCGGCCTGCAGCCGGCCGAGCCGCGCGGCGGCATCGGCCTGCGTCGCGTCGGGGCGCAATTCTCCCGCTGCCACCAGCGCCGCGTAACGCGCAGCGACGCTCACCCCTCAACGATCCCCTTGCCGACACTTTTCCTGATCGTTCCCGAAAACGCCGCGACGCGCGCGCCGTCCTGCACGACCAGCCCGCGCATGAAGAGCATCCGCCGCGTTTCGCGCAGCAGCTCGACCTCGGCGTCGAGCGGTTCGCCGGCCGTCCCCGTGCCGAGGAACTGGAAACCCATGTCGAGCGTCACCGCTGTCCCGGCCTCGATCAGCCCGAACATGCGCGCGGCGGCAAAAAGGGCAACATCGGCGAACCCCATGGTCGTGCCGCCGTGGATCGAATCCTGCAGGTTGGTGTGCTGCTTTTCGGGGACCATCCGGACGCGGGCGATATCGCCTTCCAGCCGGACGAGCAGCGGTCCGAGAAAAGCATTATAGCGGCTGTCATCGCGAAGCCGCCAGCTGTGCCAACCGGGGTGGTCGTCGTCAGGGCCGAACGCAAAGGCGGGTTCGTCGGTCACCTTAGACGATGCGTTCGACTTCCAGCTTCTTGATCTCCGCGATCGCCTTGGCGGGGTTCAGCCCCTTCGGACACACATTCGCGCAGTTCATGATCGTGTGGCAGCGGTAGAGGCGGAACGGATCTTCGAGTTCGTCCAGACGCTCGCCCGCCATCTCGTCGCGGCTGTCGGCGAGCCATCGGTACGCCTGGAGCAGGATCGCGGGGCCGAGGAACCGGTCGCCGTTCCACCAATAACTCGGGCACGATGTCGAGCAGCACGCGCACAATATGCACTCGTACAGCCCGTCGAGCTTGGCGCGGTCTTCGGGCGACTGCAACCGCTCCTTACCGCTGGGCGTCGGCGTGACCGTTTGCAGCCAGGGCTTGATGCTTGCGTACTGCGCATAAAAATGCGTGAAGTCGGGGACGAGGTCCTTGATAACTTCCATGTGCGGCAATGGCGTGATCCGCACCTCGCCCTTTACGTCCTCGATCGCGGTTGTGCAGGCGAGGCCGTTGCGCCCGTCGATGTTCATCGAGCACGATCCACAGATCCCCTCGCGGCACGAGCGGCGGAAGGTCAGCGTCGAATCCTGCTCGCCCTTGATCTTGATCAGCGCGTCGAGAACCATCGGCCCGCAGCTGTCGAGGTCGACCTCGAACCGGTCGTAGCGCGGATTTTCGCCGCTGTCGGGATCGTAGCGGTAGACTTTGAACGATTTGGTCCGCGTCGCGCCCGCCTTCGCACGGTGCACGCAGCCCTTGCCTGTGATCCTTGAGTTCTTCGGAAGCGCGATTTCGGCCATTGGGTGCCTTCGGACAACACGGATATCGGCTTGTCCTTAGGCCCGCTGGCGCGCGCTTGTCTAGCGCGACCCGAGCGCGAGCATCCCGGCATTGAAGCGGGTGCCTGACCGGATCAGCGCCTGAAACCCGATCGTGTTGTAGGCCGCGCCATAGATCGCTCCGTGATTGGGCGGCCAGGGATCGTGAACACGAAACGTCGTGCCGCTATAGGTCATGCCCTGATCGGCCCAGACGGCGGAAATGCATACCGCATGCCCTCCGGAGTCGCCGCCGCTGCGCCAATTGCCCGCGGCCCAGAGCGGACCCGTCCGCAACAGCGCGACGAGTTCGGAAATGGTCCAGCGGCGCCCCGCGTGTTAGGTCAGGCCCGCGCCCGACAGGAACGTCTCGATGTTCGCGGCATCGGCGGCGATGAAGTGCGGGACGGTTCCGCGGTTGACGCCGCGCCGCGCCGTCGGGCCCGTCAACGTCGCCCGACCGGGCCCGACTGAGCGGTCGCCGAAAATCATCGTTGCGGCCGCTGACCAGCAGCTTTCGCCCGTGGGCTGCGGAAACAGCGTAACATCGTGCACGATCTCGGTGAGATGTCCCAAATCGTGCCACGTGCGGTCGTTGGTGCTGCCGAGCGGGGAGATTCCCGCCGCCATCTGCCACTGAATGAGGCGCGCGCGCGTGCGGGGGCCGAAGGTGCAGTCCTCGCGCAGGTCGGGATCGGCGGCACCGTTGCGCGTGTTCTCGACATTCAGGAGCCGCTGGAGATGGCCTACTTCGGCCCCGCGCGCGCCTTCGGACAACTGCCGCATCGCATCATCTTTCGATAGTTGACGAGCTTGTTTTTGTCGTGCGGCGACCTGCCGGTGTTGGACCACAGCGGCGCAGGCGACGCAAGCGCCAACCAACACCCGCCGTTCTCGATAATTTCACATAATCTATCTTGAAAAGATGGATGCAGTTCCCAAATCTGCGATGCCGGACGCCGCTTTAGGGTCTGGCGCAACCAAGTCGCTTTGAAAGGACTGACACATGCGTACCAACTTCGACTTCACCCCCTATCGCCGCAGCACCGTTGGCTTCGACCGGCTGTTCGACCTGCTCGAGACGAGCGCGCGGACGACGCCTGCGGACAATTACCCGCCCTTCGACATCGAGCGCGTGGGCGACGACGCCTATCGCATCACGCTTGCGGTCGCGGGGTTCAAGGCCGACGAGATCGAGCTGACCGCGCAGGCGAACAAGCTGACCGTCATCGGCAAGAAGGCGGAGGCCGAAGGCGAACAGGCCCGCCAGTTCGTGCACCGCGGCATCGCGACGCGCGCGTTCGAGCGCCGCTTCGAGCTTGCCGACTATGTGCAGGTCAATGGCGCCAACCTCGACAACGGCTTGCTGACGATCGAGCTCGTCCGCGAAGTGCCCGAGGCGATGCGTCCGCGGACCATCGCGATCGGCGGGCAGACCCCGCAGCTCGAGATGGCCAAGGCTGCCTAAGTCGTTTGACTACGCCGTGACCGGAGGGGGAGGCGCTGCCTCCCCTTCCTTTTTTCCGCCCCAGTCGAGGTGGCGGGTGACATACATGACCGCCGCCAGCGCCGCAAACAGCATCAGCGCGCCGATGAGCAGCGAATAGGCCTCGAGGCTCAGCAGGATGTAGAGCACTGCATAGAGCGCGGTGAGCAGCCCTGCGATGTAGCCTGCGCGCCGCCAGCTCTTGAGCACCGCAGCCGAATAGGCGGTGATGAGCCCGATCGTCGCGCCGCTCGCGAGAATGTACGCGAAGGTGAAGCCGATTACCTCGGCAAGCGCGAGCAGCAGCACGAAGAACAGGACCAGCGCCGCGCCAACGAGCAGATACTCGACGGTCGAAACCTTCACGCCGCCGATGACGTCGAACATCAGGAAGGCAAGAAAGGTGAAGCCGATGAACAGGAACCCGTACTTCGTCGCGCGGTTGACCTGGTCGTAGAGGTCGACCGGCTGCACCAGCGTGACGCGCGCGTCGTACTTGCCGGGGTCGATGTTGAGATATCCGCGCGACGGCATCTCGGCCGTGGTGTTGACGGTCGCCGCGTCGCCCGTCTGGACAAGTGCTTGCCCGAGCGCAAGGTTGCCGATGCGGTACGTCGCGTCGAAGCCTGTTTGGCCGACCTCGCGTTGCGCAGGCAGGAACCCGCCCTGGAAGCTGGGGTTGGGCCAGACCGAGCGGATGCGCCAGCTCGTGTCGCCCGCGCGCGGGCTGAGCGTGAGCCAGCCGTTGCCGCGAAAGTCGAACGCGAAATCGGCCGCCATCGGGCGACCGGCGATGCCGCGGGCGTCGACCCAGGCATAGAAGCCTGCGCCGCCGGTCGTCGACAGGCCGTTGCCGGGCTGCAGCTCGCGCGGGCTGCCGTCGACACGCACGCGCGGCGGCGGACCGAACAGTCCGCGCGCATCGCTGACCCCGAAGCGCAGCTGTGCCCGGTCGAGCGCGAGGCTTCCTGCATCGACTCCGAACCGCGACAGGTCCGCAGGCAGCACGAAGCGTGCGGTGCCGCTGACGTTCGCTTCGTAGACGACCGCCTCGTAAATCGAGCGCTTGCGCCGTTCGGGCTTGAGCCGCGTGTCGATGTTGACGGCTTCGGGCGCGAGCGTGACTTCGCGCCAGACGCTTTTCGTCCGCGTGACCTGCTTGCCGCCTTCCTCGACCGTCTCGGTCGTGGTGCCGAGGTAGGGGATGACGAGCAGCGGCCCGCCGATCGTTTGCGGCCCGCCCCACCCTTCTGCGATCGACGCCTGCGCGGTCTGCGACTGGTTCTGGCGGTCGTAGACAAGTGCCCAGACCGTGATCAGCGGGACGCAGAGCAGCAGGCCGACGAGCAGCGCCAACCCGAGCTTCGCGCCGGGCGACCGCTCCCCGCCGCGCGGGCGCAGAACCGGCGCGGCGGGGAGCGCCACTTCAGCGCGCGAACATGTTGTAGACGAAGATCACGACCATGCCGCCGATGACCGACATGATGAACCCGGCGGGCGAGGGTTTCAGCATGTCCTTTTCCTTGGTGAACATGCCGCCGATAAAGCCGCCGACGAACGACCCGACAATGCCGAGCACGGTCGTCATGATCCAGCCCATCTCGACCGCGCCGGGGTAGAAAAACCGCGACAGCAGGCCCGTGATGAAACCGATGACGATCCAGCCGATAATGTTGAGCATGTGCGAACCCTCCCTGAAAGCAATGCGGGCGCCAGACTGACGGCGCTTTGTGACGATAGCAAGCGCCGCTGTTCATGCACGCTTCACCGGGATCTGTGACATGAGGCACGCACGAAACGACACGGGGGATTGCCGATGCACCGATATGTCATGCTGCCGCTGGTCGCGCAGCTAACCCTCGCTGCCGCGCCCGTGATGGCCCAGACGGCGCAGGGCACCGTCGCCGTCACCATCTACAACGACAACCTCGCGCTGGTGCAGGACGTGCGCCAGACCGCGCTGCCGCAGGGGCGCACGACGGTCGAATTCCCCGACGTCTCTGCGCAGATCCGCGCCGAGACGGTCAGCATCGCCGGCGACGCATTCGGCATCATCGAGCAGAACTTCGACTACGACCTGCTCTCGCCTGCCGCGCTGATGCAGAAAGCGGTCGGGCAGACGATCACCATCGTCCGTACCAATCCCGCCAACGGACAGGAGACCCGCGAGCAAGCAAGGGTGCTTTCGGCCAACGGCGGCGTCGTGCTCCAGATCGGGCAACGGATCGAAGTCCTGCGCGACGACGGCCTACCGGTGCGCGTGATCTTCGACAAGGTGCCGCCGAACCTGCGCGCGCGGCCGACGCTGTCGGTGACACTCGAATCCGAACGCGCAGGGACGCGGCCCGTCACGCTCAGCTATCTGACCCCGGGGCTCGGCTGGAAGGCGGACTATGTCGCGCTGTTCGATGAGGCAAAGGGCGCGATCGACGTGCAGGGCTGGGTGACGCTGACCAACACCTCGGGCACAACCTATGCCAACGCGGACACGCTGCTCGTGGCGGGCAGTGTCGGGCAGCAGCAGCCGCAATACGGACGCCCCTATCGCCCGCAGCCGCCGCGGGGAACGCTCGTGCGCCCCGGCACCGAGACGGCGAACCGCGCGCAACTGGGCGACTTCTATCTCTACCCGATCAAGGGCCGCACGACGATCGCGCAGGCGCAGCAGAAGCAGGTGAGCTTCCTCGACGTGCCCGGCGCGCCTGCGCAAAAGGGCTATGAGTTCCGCAACGGCTGGCTGGGCACGCTGGACGAGGCGCAGTCGGCGGCCTCGGTGCTGAAGTTTTCGACCAGCCGTGACGGCGGGCTCGGTGATGCGCTACCGGCCGGAACGGTGCGCGTCTATATGAAGGACGCGCGCGGCCAGCCGCAGTTCATCGGCGAGAACGGCATCGGCCACACGCCGATGGGCTCGGCGCTCGCGCTCAAGACCGGCGACGCCTTCGACGTGAAGGTGCGCCCGGTCGTCGAGAAGCGCGAGCGGCTGGGCGAGACGCGCTGGCGCACCTCGATGCGCTACACGCTGACCAACGCGCGCGCCGCGCCTGTCGTGGTCGATCTGCTCCAGGGCGGGCTCGACAATTACTGGGACGACACGCGGATTGTCTCGGAAAGCCTGAAGTCCGAACGACGCTCGGCGGACGAGGCGCTGTGGAAAGTCAGTGTGCCCGCGAACGGCGAAGTCGTCGTGACCGCCGTGTTTGACACGCGGTATTGAGGGTGACCGCATCCTTGAGCGAAGTCGAGGGGCACTGCCGAGCGAAGTCGAGGCACTCGCCGCACGGTCGCCTTCTCGACTTCGCTCGAAGAGGGCCCTCGACCGCGCTCGGGCAAGCGGGGCTGTTGTTGCTCTCCACACCCCTCCACGCCCAGCCCGTCACCACCTCCCCTGCGCCCGACGCCGTCTCGGTCAGCATCTACCGTGCGCCCGAGCGCGGCCGCGACGAGGCGATGGAGCTGAGCGATCTGCGCGGGTTCGCGCTCGTCACCGAGACGCGGCGTGTCAGCATCCCGGCGGGCGATGGCATCATCCGTTTCGAAGGCGTCGCAGGCGGCATCCTGCCCGAAAGCGCTATCGTGACGGGACTGCCCGAAGGCGTCGTCGAGAAGAACCAGGACGCCAATCTGCTCAGCCCGGCGTCACTGCTGGGGGCGGCGACCGGGCGGCGCGTGACGCTGAAGCGCACTGCCCGCGCGACCGGAAAGGTCACTGAACAGGACGCGGTGATCCGCTCTGGGCCTGACGGGCAGGTGGTCCTCCAGACGCCCGACGGGATCGAGGCACTGCGCTGTGCCGGCATTCCCGAAACGATCGTCTATAACGGCGTGCCCGAGGGATTGAGCGCGAAGCCGGTACTGTCGGTCCGCACCAGCAGCACGCGCGCCGCGACCGCCACGGTGACGCTCAGCTATCTCGCCGACAATTTCGACTGGCAGGCGAACTACGTCGGCACGCTGGCGAAGGACGGAAAATCACTCGACCTGTTCGGCTGGGTGACGCTCGCAAGCGCCGATGAGACGAGCTTTGCCCGCGCGCAGGCGATGGTGATCGCGGGGCGGCTGAACCGTGCGAACATGCGACGGCAGCGTGAAGACACGTCGCAGTCGGTCAACCTGACCTGCTGGCGGCAGGGAACGACGAGCGACATCCCGCTGTCCGAACTCGAACGCTACGCGGATGGCGCCGCCTACCCGCCGCCTCCACCACCGCCAGCACCGATGATGGAGTCGGCGATGGCAATCACCGTCACGGGCAGTCGCCGCGCCAAGGCAATGACCGCAGTGCAGGAAGACCTTGGCGACCTGAAGCTCTACCGCATTCCCGAGCCCGTCACCGTCGCCGCAAATGCGCAGAAGCAGGTCGGCCTGCTCGACAAGCCCCGCGTGCCGGTGACGCTCGTCTACCGCGCCGACGTCTACGGCGAGGGGGATGCGCCCGTGCGGCTGACGCTGCGTGCAAGGAACCGCACCGCCGACGGCCTCGGCCTGCCGCTCCCGGCAGGCAAGGTCGCAGTCTATCAGCCGGGAAGCGATCGCCCGCTGCTGCTTGGCGAGGGCGGGCTCGACGACAAGGCGGTCGGCGAGGAGCTCGAGATCGACCTGGCGACCGCAACCGGCGTCGTCGCGCGCGGCGCATCGGCCGAGGGCGGGCACCAGACGCTGACACTGACCAACGACAATCCCTATCCGGTTGCGTTCGAGGCGAAGCTCGGCGATCGCAACCTGTCGGGCTTCACGCAGAAGGTGCGGCGCAAGGACGGAGCCTGGCTATGGGCGGTAACTCTCCCCGCAAACGGCGGCGCGACACTCGCCTATCGCGAACGCCCCGAACAGCTGGCGCGCCCGGCAGGAGTCGAACCTGCGGCCTCAAGATTAGAAGTCTCGTGCTCTATCCAGCTGAGCTACGGGCGCGCGCGGGCTTGTCCGTAGCGCAAGGATGCGCCACGCTCCACCCATGACGGGGGATACGGTCAAGGCTGTCGCCGCAAGCGACGTCGGGCGCGACGGATTTCGCTATTTCGATTTTGTGATGGCCGCGTTCGTCGCGATCCTGCTGCTGTCGAACGTCATCGGCGCGGCCAAACCCGCCGAAGTCTGGGGCTTCACCTTTGGCGCAGGCATCCTGTTCTTCCCGCTGTCCTACATCATCGGCGACGTGCTGACCGAGGTTTACGGCTATGGCCGTGCACGCCGCTGCGTGTGGGTCGGGTTTTGTGCCGTGCTGTTCATGGCCTTCATGTCATGGGTCGTCGTCAGCTTGCCGCCCGCGCCCGGCTGGGAGGGGCAGGCGGCGTACGAAAGCGTGTTCGGACAGGTGCCGCGCATCGTGCTCGCGTCGGTCGTGGCTTTCTGGGCAGGCGAGTTCGTCAATGCCTTCGTCCTCGCCAAGATGAAGATCTGGACCAAGGGCAGGCATCTGTGGTCGCGGACGATCGGCTCGACGATCTTCGGCCAGGGGGTCGATAGCCTGATCTTCTACCCGCTCGCGTTTCTCGGCGTGTGGGAGACGACGACCGTGGTGACCGTCATGGTCACCAACTGGGCGCTGAAGGTCGCGTGGGAAGTCATCCTGACGCCCGCGACCTATGTCGTGATCGGTTATCTGAAGCGGCGCGAAGGCGTCGACGTGTTCGACGAAGGTACCGACTTCACGCCGTTCCGGGCGCGGGTCTGAGCGTCAGCCCAGCCGTGCGCCCACCAAGGCTCTAAGGTCCGCTTCCGGGCGCGGGCCGTAATGGCCGATGCATTCGGCAGCACAGACCGCGCCCATCGTCAGGCTGTCGGCGAGCGAGCGCCCTTGGAGCTGTCCGGCGATGAAGCCGCTGGTAAAAGTGTCGCCCGCGCCCGTCGTGTCGACGACTTTCGCGACCGGCTCGGCCTTCACTTCGGCGCGTTCGCCGCCCTTGACCGCCATCGCACCGTTCGCGCCTTTGGTGACGACAAGCGTCGGCACCTGCGCGGCCAGCCGCGTCACCGCGTCCTCGAGGTCGTCGGTCTGCATCAGCGCTGCGAGTTCCTCGTCGTTGCAGAACAGCACATCGATCGTCCCGTCGGCGACAAGTCCGAGGAAGTCGTCGCGGTAGAGGCCCATCAGGTAGAGCGCCGACAACGCGAAAAAGACTTTGCACCCGCCGCGCTTCGCCGCCGCCATCGCGCGTTTGATCGCCGCCTGCGGCTGGGGCGCGTCCCAGAGATAGCCTTCAATGAGCAGATACTTCGCGTTTGCGATCATGTCCTCGTCGATGGCGCCCGCGGGCAGGTAGTGCGCGGCCGCCAGGGCGGTGTTCATCGTCCGCTCGCCGTCGGGTGCGATCAGGATCAGGCAGCGCGCGGTCGGCGGCGGCGGTGCCATCGGCGGGATGTCGAACGCGATGCCGGTCGCGCGCATGTCGTGCGTGAAGACTTCGCCAAGTTGGTCGTCCGCGACCTGGCCGATGAACGCGCAGCTGTGGCCGAGCCCGGCCAGCCCCGCGAGCGTGTTCGCCGCGGAGCCGCCGGACACTTCGCGCGCGGGGCCCAT
>VYLJ01000127.1_pt1 | contig 19176 bp, 15 predicted proteins | sample 5114331 | NCBI WGS metagenome assembly VYLJ01 (sample SAMN12291791, study PRJNA351875) | freshwater metagenome | isolation source: freshwater lake | place: USA: Michigan, MSU2 Lake | collected 2011-08-16
GGAAAAAGTCCAGGAATTTTCCCCCCGATCCCCGCAATGGCTGGCACTTTTTGAGGGGAAAAAAGTCCAAAAGTCTTATCCAACAAGGTTTTTAGATTTATTCAGCAGACCCTAGTTATACACCGAAAAAGAAATCGAAAAATCGAAAATTAACCGAGTTAGAAAAGGAGTATAACAAGGTTTTAGCCAAAGAAAGGATTATCATTGAACCTATAAATAGGAAACTCAAAATCTTGAAAATCTTATCCTGTAAATATCGGAATCGTCGTCGAAGATATAGTTTAAGAGTTAACTTGTTGGCGGCTATTTATAACTGTGAGTTAGGTATAGCTGCTTCTTAAAAGTTGTCAAACATTAATCTAGTCAAGGAGAATTTATTCTCAATTTTTATAATTGAGATAGTTTGTGCCGCTTAAATAAAGAGGTTTTGATAACCAAATTAAAGCATATCTAAAGAGTTTTGAGTTAAAAGTAAAACTTCAGGTTTTTATTCATAACAAATGTACTAATTAACTAATTTATTAATTTGCAAGAGTTCTATTGTAGAATTAGAGAGGGAAGTTATCGTTTTTCTAAGATAACTCGACCGACGTCTCTGCAACAGAAGGCGTTATATTTATTGGGAGTTTCTTTAATTTGTCCCCAGTAACGGGGCAGCGGAAATTCTTTTAATCCCTCCTACAGCACAGGTTATGGCCTTTTGTCAAAGGGGAAGTCCAGTTATTATCCCCACTCCCCACGGTTATAGAAACCTCGGCAGAAAAGTCTCTACAACCGGGTTTTTCTAGGAATATTAGGAAAGGAGATTACCGCGACTACCGTTAGGAAGAATAGTTTCTTCGAGGGAAGCAGAAAGAAGATTATTTTCGGTTAAAATCGCCCCAATTAAGTTAGCTTGTTTGAGATTAGCTCGTTTAAGATTGCTTCCCACTAAATAACTCAAGAGTAATCCCGCTTGGTGTAGATTAGCACCGGAAAGGTTAGCGGAGGCTAAATTAGCGCCGAGCAGATTACAACCGGTTAAGTTAGCCTGGCGAAAATTGGCTTTATTAGCGTCAGTTTTACTTAAATCGGCTCCAGTTAAGTTAGCTCCCTCAAAATCGCTACAATTGAGGTTAGCTCCCGTCAGATTAGCACCTTCGAGGTTAGCATAACGTAAATCCGCCCCGCGTAAATCCGCCCCGCGCAAATCGGCATAGCTGAGGTCGGCGTATTGAAGATGGCAGTTTTCCAGATTAGCTTGATAGAGATAGGCTCGAATTAGGTTAGCCTCTTTTAAGTTAGCATGGCTAAGATTAGCAGAGCTAAGAATAGCACGAGTGAGAATAGCCCGTTTTAGGTTAGCTTTCCCCGCCATGGCATGGGTTAAAGTGGCTGAGGTGAGATTAGCCGCTTCGAGATTCGCTTTCAACAGTTGAGCAAAAAGTAAGCTACTGTGAATTAAACAGGCAGAACTTAAATCAGCCTTTTTGAGAACAGTATTACTCAAAATTGCGCCGCTTAGTTGACTTTGGCGCAAATTTGCCCCAGAAAGGTCGGCTTTAGTCAGGTTAGCATCGATAAGACAAGCTTTGCTTAAATTAACTTCTTCGAGGGAAGCGTCCTTGAAATTAGCGTTAATTAAACAAGCTTCGGCTAAATTGGCTCGTTTTAAGTAACTATGACTTAGGTTAATCTGGTTTAAACACTGTCTCTTTAAATTGACTCCGCTAAGTCTGACTTCCGCAAAGTTGCGTTCACCTCGATTATACAGTTCGATTAGATGTTCACGATTGGTTAAGGCATTGCTACTCATAAAATAACTAAATTGTTCTGGAAGCTGATTTCCAGAGAATTGGTTGGGGAAAATTACTGATCATGAAGTCGATCTCTAGGATTAGTACAGGGAGCGACTGGGAATTTTTGCGAATAAATAGAAATTTTCAACCAATTACGGGCTTAAAATCCCTATTGGCAATCACTAAAACCGGTAAAGAACGAAAAGAATCGGGGTTCAATACCAAAAACAGTCTCTACCTAAACCCGCCACTTGTTGCCAGCCAGGTCTAGGCATTAAATTAGAGAAGTCTTGTGCGTCAGTTTTTCTGACTGAATCTACTGCCTCGCCGATGTCTTGACTCGGTATCATACAGTTGAATTTGTTAGGTCTGCTTAGTCAGTCCGGTAGCCAAGAGGCTAAAACTCTTAATCACCAGATTTCGGGGACTCTCCAGTTGAGCAAGCATAAAACTTTGTAAAAGTCAATCCCTCTTAGGGATGAACTGCCCAATTCTATTCCCTGAAGCCTTGGTTGATTGAGTCTATCAGGTTGTGGTCTGTTTTGGCAAGAGGGGTCAATGGTTTTTTAATCAATTCGCCAAAAGGCTTGATTTTCCGTAGGGGATAATTGTATAGACTGGTCATCTAAATATTGTCTGAGACTGGGGGAAGGATTGAGGAGATAAATATCGGTAAATTGATTTTTTAAGGATGGGATGGAAACTCTAGGGTTCGACTGAACAAATAAATACTTTGTCTTAGCATCAGTAGTATGGATAAGGGGCAAGGTATCTAACCAATGTTCTGAAATAATTAGAGGTTTTTGACTGCGATTAATCATTGTATAAGCATTGGGAATATTACTACCATAACCCACATATCTAGCTGCCGGCGGTGGATAGGGAATTTTGGCAATTAATCCGAAAACTAGCAATAATATTAAGAGAATTTTTGCCCAGCCTTGGCGCTGCTGTAATCCGTTGCTTAGTAAAAAGGTAACTGCCAGCAGCATACCGAGAAAACTCGGTAAGTAAAATCTGCCCACAGCCGTGTAGCGAAATCCTCTGATTAGATCCCATGCTAAAAGAGAGAAAAAGGGTATAATTGTCAGGAGAATGATCAGGGTAAAAACTTTTTTATCGGCTTTTTTGCCCAGATAAATAAAGGAGATGATGACGAGGATAATTAGGCAGTATTCAATAATAGGGTTGATGCTGGGATTGGCTAAACTGAAATTATAAAATAAACGAGCGATCATTCTTACCCATCTTTGCCAAAGTACCTCTAGGGTTAAACTGCCTTTTGACCATCCAAAGATAGTAAATCGACCAGTAAAAATCCGGGTTAACCAAATTGAATAAATCCACAGGGAAGCAAGTAAGCTGATGCTATAGTATTTTTTGGTTAAAAAGTTAAAATAATTCAGCTGCAGCAGAAAATATAGGCTATGAACCACTAAAACAAAGATAAAGAAAACATGGGTATATAAACCAGCGATTAGGGATAAACTATAGAAAAACCAATCTTTTTTCGGTTGCGAGGAATCAATAGCTTTGAGAAATAACCAGCTAGAAAGTATCGAAAATAAAACATATAGTCCGTATTCCCAAATTCCCAGAGCATAACCAGTAAAACGCGGGGAAAAGAAGATAAGTGTAGCGGCAATTAAAGCGGCGTTTTTATTTTTAAATAAAGTCAAAGCTAAATGGTAAAAACTCCCTAAAATACCAAACCAAATAATTACCGAAAATCCCCTTAATACTAAATAAGAATTGCCTAATAATCTTGCTAAAAACCAGAGGGAACTGTAATAGAGAGGTAGATCGTAATTCGAGCTAGTATAAAGAGAGGCTAAGGTATCGGGAAAACCTTTCACGGAATTAACCCCTTGAAATTGCCAGAGTTGTTCTGTAGATTTAATTTGTCCATCGAACAGATAGTTAATTAACTGTTCGGGTGTGTAACCAGAAAGATGCAGTAAGACCAAAGATTCATCGTGCCAAACATAACTATAGTAGGCGAGATGGACAAAATAGAAAATATTGAAAATAATCAATAAACCTAAAGCAAATCTAACCCCAGATTGACGAGTAAGCATAATTATCTCGATCCTGTTAAAAATCACTGATTACTGTTGACTAACTCCTGCTTAATCACTCTAGAATTTTGATGGGTAAGGGGTAAACTAAACCAAAACTGTGAGCCAACCCGCGGGGTACTTTTTACCCCAATTCTCCCAGAGTGAGCCTCGATTATTTGCCGACATTGGTAGGAACCTAAACCGATTCCCGTTAGGTGTTGATTATGAAGATTTCTTACATATAAATGGAAAAGATGTTGACATTGTTCCTCATCCATGCCAATGCCATTATCGCTTAAAGTGCAGTAGAGCATATCTTGGTCAATACGAGCATCTAAAGCTAATTGAATCGGTGAAGGGTTATGTTTTAAGGCATTATTTAATAATTGTTCAAAAACACTTCTTAGCTGACAAGGATCGGCATCAATAGCGGGTAAGTCATCGGGGAGAAGATTAATAAAAGTAGCTTGGTATAAATCAAAATCTTTTTGCCAATCTTTGAGCCAAATTTCCACCTGTTCTTTTAAAGACAGAGGTTGACGATGCAAGATTAAAGGCCGTTCTTCAGCAAAATGATTTTCTGATAAAGCATTAATTAAAGTTAATTGTCGATCGCAACTACGCACCACCTGATCGAGCATTGCTCGCGAGATAGTTACTTTTTCTGTTTGCCGACACTGTAAATTTTTTAATAACATCACTAATCCCATAATCGAAGTGCGAAGATCGTGGGATACTGCCTGTAAAAAAACCGTTTTCATTTCGCATAAACGCTGAATTTCCCGGACTTTTTCCCGTAGTTCCAGGGTTCTTGCTGCCACTTCCCGTTCTAAATTATTATTCAAGCTTTGCACCCTCTGATATAGTTGCGCTTGGCCGATAGCGATACAAACTTGGGTGGCTAACTGTTCTAGTAATTTGACCTCGCTTTTTTGCCAATGACGAGGATGGGAATATTGATGGACAACTAAAGCGCCTAAATGTTGATTATTAACCGTTAGAGGTAAAACTAAAGAGGATTTAACTTGCAGATATTCGTAATAACCCTTGAGAGTCGGCAGAGTTTGCACCTTAGCGGTATTATCAGCAATAATTAACTTATCTAAAGAAAATAATTGTCCCAATTCTTCCAGTAATTCTGGTTCGGGAAACCAACCCATCAGCGAGGGAATCTCGGGACGACGGGACTCAGCGATTACCTTAGACCACCCCCGCTCTTGACAGTGACCGATATAGACTTGATCGGCATCGAGAAAATTTCTGATTTCCTCAACAATGGTATTTAAAACCTGATCTATATCTAAAGATTGATGGACTTTTAAAGCAACTTGTGTTACTAAATGTTCTCTTTCTAAAGTTTCATTTAAAGCTCGATCGATCTGTTGTCTTTCGCTAATCGCCGCCGATAAAAACAGAGAAGTTGACATGACAATGACTAAAAAGATTTGTAAGATCAAGACACCTCTGGTATAATCGGGAGCCTGTAGGATAAAAGGGCTGATTCCCCTAGCCAATCCCATCAAAGCTAAAATAGATACTAAAAAATTCGCTATTACCGCTCCCCAAGTCTGAAAACGCATGGCGGCCCAAACCACAAAAGGAAAAGGCAGATATTCGAGGTACTGCACCATACTCCAATCGGGGTTAAGAAAATTTGGTTGATCACCAAAAACCACGGAAGTCACCACCGTTAGCAAACTCAGACAAAGTAAGGCCTCGCCAAGGCGTTGGGGTTGCCGTGGTTCTCGCAGGGAGTGATGATTGAAGAAAAAACGCAACAGCAGCGGCGTGGTCATTAATATTCCCGTACTATCTCCGAGCCAGATCATGCCCCAAGACTGTCCAAATTGCCGCCAATCCCAAGTATTTAGCCAACTACGGGCAAAAGTATCGATAGTGGCATTGACTGCCGAGGCTAATAAAGCCGCTAAAAATACCAGTAAAAGGATATCGCGAATGCGCTGTAAAGTGGCGGAAAATCTCAGATAATGCAAGAATTGCGCCCCTAACAGAGCCGATAAACTGCTACCGATCGCCGAAAATAGAGCTATGGGCCAACTGGCCGCTAAAAAGAAGGTCAGAAGCAAATCCCCGATAAAAACGCCTAAAACTAGCCTTTTTCCCCCTAAAAAAACAGCAGTTAAGCCAATACCAGCACTCATCCAAATTGGGGCAGGTCGCGACCCTAAATTTAAGCAGAGATAGCCTAGCCAACCAACACCCAGATAAACTAGGGCAACAAGCAGAATTTTAGACCGATCTGATGAAATCCGTAGCATTTTCAGTTATCAGTTATCAGTTATCAGTTATCAGTTATCAGTTATCAGTTATCAGTTATCAGATTGGAGTTCTAAGTGAGCAGTGTGTATTAAGCGAGCAGTATTAAATAGTAGTTTCCCACTGTCTTTTCACTGATTACTGATTACTGTTTACTGATCACTGGTCACTGATCACTGGTCACTGAATCACTGTTAATCTATCTCCAGATTGCCTAAACTAGGAGTAGTTCTGCCTCATGCAGATGGGTGAAAACCGTACATTTTCCTTTTAGGAATCAAAGATTATGCGGATTTTAATTGTTGAAGACGATCCTTTAATGCAGTTAGGTTTAGAACAAGCGCTCAGTGAACAGCCGGATTTTGAGATTGTTGGTCAAGCGAGTGATGGTCTAGCGGGGGTACAATTAGCCCTATCCCTACGGCCAGATTTAGTGGTCATGGACATCGGTTTACCCCGTCTCGATGGCATTGCGGCAACTAAACAGATTAAGGAAGGTTTAGCTAATGTTCATGTGGTTATGCTCACTTCCCACACTCTCCAACAGGAAGTGATCGCAGCTCTGGCCAGTGGCGCTGATGCCTATTGTATCAAGGGAGCGAGTCTCGATCGCCTTTTGGCCGCCATTGAAGCGGCCAAGGATGGGGCCACCTATTTAGACCCCCAAATTGCCCGTTTAGTCATGGATAATCTCAAACCGCCGGCAGTGCAACCTAATCCCAATCTAGCACTTTTATCAGAGCGAGAAATGGAGGTTTTAAAGTTAATTGTTGAGGGCAAAAGTAACGCTGAAATCGCCGAACAACTTTATTTAAGTACCAATACGATTAAAACCCATGTGCGGGGAATTATGAACAAATTAGCCGTTGATGACCGAGTACAAGCGGCGGTAATTGCCCTGCGTTCGGGTATTGTTTAAGGAGAAAATGGCGATTTACTTATCCCCTATTCGAGGCTTCTCTAATCACCTCTAAAACCGCTGAAGCATGGGAAATAGTCGGGACGTGACCGGATGCCAAAACCACTGTCTTTGCTCCCATTCTCTCGGCCAAATTAAACTGTAATTCTGGGGGTACGGCTTGATCTTGACTAGAGACAATATACCAGTTTGGCTTATTTCTCCAGGCGGTTGTAGTGGTTTTTGCTGTTAGTAAATAGGCGGCTGCTGGGGTTTGGGTGGCATAAATTAAAGCGGCTTTTTCGGCGGGCAAATCATTGGCGAGAATCTTCTCTATTCCCTCTTGAGAAATCCAGATAAACCCCTCTTGTTCTTGAAAATACTGTGATGGGGTTTCGTATTCACTAAACAAATCTACCATCGACTCCCCCGCATCGGGAGCCAGCGCTGCAATGTAAACTAAACCGGACACTTTTTCATCGTTGCCGGCTTCTGTGATTACCGTACCCCCCCAAGAATGACCGACTAGAATACATTGTCCTTCGATACGGTTTAAAATTCTTTTCGTAGCAGCTACGTCATCCGCTAGAGAAGTGAGAGGATTTTGCACTGCGATCGCTACGTATCCTTCGGCTAATAACTGGGCAGTTATCTGATTATAACTAGAACCATCGGCCCAAAAACCGTGAACCAAAACAATATTGTTAATTCTGTTCATAAGACCTCTTACAAAACTCGAAAAGTGCTGGTTTTTAGCATTTTTTAACTCTCAGAGAGCTATTAATATTCTTACATTGTAGCCATTAAGCCCATTTTAACTTTTTAACTCAATTGCCGGTGCTATAACCATCCAAAAAGTATATTCAATCATTTATAATAAGTTATCGACCTATCTCTGTTGGATAAACCATGACTATCGCTCAAAGCTTACCCCTAGTCGAGTCTCATGTAAACCCTGAGATAATCTTCCCACAAGGCCAATTTTGGAGTGATGAACCACCCTTGGAAAGTAACCTACATCTACAACAAATTATTTTACTAATTCAGTGTTTAGAATGGTGGTGGCGCGAGCGAGAAGATTATTTTGCCACCGGCAATTTAACTATCTATTACAGTCCCAACCAGAAAAAGTCAGAATTCTTCCGTGGTCCTGATTTTTTCGTCGTTTTGGGGACAAATTCCAACCCCAACCGCAGAAGTTGGGTAGTTTGGCGAGAAGAGGGCAAATATCCCAATTTAATTATCGAAATTCTCTCCGATAGTACCGCCAAAGTTGACCGAGAGGAGAAAAAACAAATTTATCAAGATATATTTCGCACTCCCGATTATTTTTGGTTTGACCCAGAAAGCCGAGAATTTCAAGGATTTACCCTAATTAGCGGTCAATATCAACCGATTGCCCCCAATCCCCAGGGATGGCTCTGGAGTCAACAATTAGGCTTATATTTGGGTTTATCTGCCAATAAATTGCGCTATTTTACCCCCGAAGGGGAATTAGTACCCACTCCCGCAGAAGCGGCACAACAGGCAGAAAATCGGGTTTTAGAGGTAGAAAGCCAAGTCCAGCAAGAAAAGCAAAAAGCTGCGAAATTAGCGGCTAAACTGCGGGAATTAGGCATAGATACCGAGGAAAATCTCTAATCTTCTTTTTTGATTAATAGTCAACAGCTTACCGCTCCTCAATTGTTGAACCAACCTAAGCTAACTGGTAATCTCTAGAATCGGTGAAAATTTAACTTTATTTCCAGAAATTTTCGGCCTCGGGACTAAGGAAATCCTTAAGAATTTGGAAAATTTCTAAATTGGCTAGTCCTTGCTTAATTAAGTCAGGAAATTGACTCAAAACTTCGATAATATTATCGGCAAAATTATAATTTTTATCTTGTCCACAATTAACGGTTAAATAAGCCAGTAACTCCACTGCATAATCGGTAAAATCCATCACATCGGCAATACAGGCTAGTTTGAGAATTTGTTCGGGGGTTTTTAGAGACAAGAAATCAGCCGATAAATCTGGGGCAATTAAGTCTCTGTAGTAATAAGCTTCCCCCCAGAGTATTTGCCCTCCTGGTCGCCGAGATTGAATAGGAGAAATCCTGCGAATTCGATGGGAAGTTGCTAAATGAAATAGGGAAAAAGATTGTTGTCTTAAAAACTTATCAATATCAGCAAAAAGAGGTTGATCGAGATAAAGAGGTGAAAATTCAACTTCTATTTGTACACCCAAAACACTGCGGGATAATATCTCTAAACCTCCCTGTAAAACATCTAAATCTGCCCCTTGCACATCAATTTGTAAAAAATCTATAGATGGGATATTTTCCTGTTGACATAATTGATCTAAAGTAGTGGTTTCTAGGTCAAAAGTAAAGTCTAAGTTAGCAAATTCTGGTAAATTGTTAAAACGGTTTAAAAAATCTTCATTGGGATGATAAAGAGAACTACACATCGGATGTTTAGTTACATATAAAGTCTTTTCTCCCTTAGATTTTGCCAGGGCAATGGCTAGATGTTTTTCCTGCCAATTAATATTTCGTCTGACCAATTCTTCATTAGCTTCTTCACAAGCATCCCCATCGGCATCTACTCCCAAAATTGTTAAATTGGGGGCAAAAATCTGCCATCCGCTGCTACCATAATCGTCTTGAGTGCTAAGTTTTCGTGAACCAACATTACAGACGGTAATCGAAATTTGCTCGAGATGACCGCTTTGTTTGAGACTTGGAGTAAATAAGGGCATATTTTTTCTATCTGGCTATGGAGAAATAGGGCAATTGCTAAGATATTGCTGGTCTATAGGTAAGGAGGATACTAATCGCAGAAAGACCCGCGCAAGCGTAAATTTTCCCGCAATTCCTCGGTCATACCCACATTATCGGCAAACTTTGCCCCCTTCACTTTTGCTCCGCTAAAATTCGCTTGAGTGATGTTGACTTCAACCAAATTAGCTCCTTCTAAATTGGAGCCGATTAAATTAGCTAAAGCCAAACTAGAACGGTAAAAATCAGCATAACTTAAATCGGCATTAGCTAATAAGGCTCCGCTTAAATCCGCTCCTTTGAAACTAGCATGACTGCCATTAATTTCGCTTAAATCAGCATCGGTTAAATTGGCACCGCGCAGATTTGCTTGATAGAGATTAGCCATGCCTAAAGATATACCACTTAATTCCGCTGCCAGGAGATTTGCCCCAGTAAAATCCGTTAGTGTATCCAGTTCAGCTAATTGAGCTAATTCCAGAAAATCATCACTAACAGCAGCATAAATTCCCTCGATTTGTGTCTGCAATTTCTCTAAATTTTCTGATGATGCCGGTTGCGGTTCAACTAGAACATTATCTAATTCTACCTGCGATGACCCCAAAGAAATACGACTCAAAAAAGCATCAAATTGATTTTCCATCAGGAAAAATGCTAACTTTCGCTCTAAAATACTATGTTTATTGGGACTTAGATCGTGTTTCCATAATCCCGATGTTTCCGTGATACAGATATCGGCAGCTGTCAGCGAAAATTGCCCTGTGAGATGATAAGGTTCTTCCTCGACACTCACGGTTCCTAGGTTAATCCTTTCGATCGCTCCTGTAAATATTGACTGAGGACTTTTGAACGATAACCGCCATTGATGATTATTAATACGATTTATGTATAACTCTTGACTAGAAAGAGGATTTGGTGTTAGGTGACAATTAACTACAAGAAAATCTAATTTTCCTCCCTTTAGTCCCCATTTGATTTCCCCGGTGAGGAGAGATTGAATTTGAGCTTGTAGGTGTAAAGTTAAATATAAATCAAATTTTTGCGAGTCGGTGGCTACTGGTTCTAGGGTTAAAGATACACTATCGGGATAGCGATCGAAGGCAGCTAAAAGACGCATAATCCAAAAGAGAAAAGCCAAAATAAACAGTAAAAAAGTGGTGTTTCTCCGGCCCTAAAGCCGAGAACTCACCCCTATTTAAAACAATAGCCGATTTTCTCGATCCTCGATGAACATTTCTTCGGCGATCGCTGAACGATTGCCCCTGAAAATCAAGGTTAAATTAGTTGACTTTCTCTTTTTTGCCGATATTGTCGTCCGCATTAAAAAACATCGGCAAAAAGCGTTCCATAAACATTTTTGGATCACGATTCCAGGCTTTTTGCGCCGCTTCTACCCGGAATAATTGTAATTTCGGGTCGAGAAGGGATTGGGGTAAACGTTCCATCAGATATTGAGGACGTTCCCAAAGCGGCATAGTGGCGGCGATTTCCATTAAATGACCGACGCGGCGCAATTCTGCCCCCAGGGTGATATCCATACCCGATTCATAGGCGGCCTGTTCGATCGCTGAGTATTTGGCCTTAGCTTTTTCGACTTTTTGCCGATGTTCGGGGCTTTTTTGGGCAATTTTGGCTAACCAACGATTGCCCCAACGCACATGACCGGCTTCTTCAGGAAAGATTTTGGCGATCGTTTCCCGAATTTTCAGATTTTCTGGGGTTTGTTCCCCTTCCTTGAGGGCATAGATATGGGCGGCAAAGTATTCGCATCCCCGTTTTTCCGTGACGTTAATTGCCGCTAGGGCTGCAATCAGTCCATCTTCCCTTTGTTCTTCGCCTTGGAATTGGTCTTGATCGAGAAGACGTTCAAATTCGTCGATATAGGACAACCCCGGCGGTTTCCCCACATCGGCCCCCAATTCGATCAATAAATCGGTTAACCAGTAAGCATGACGCGCCTCATCGGCGACGTGGTGGGAAAGGTCCTGGATCAGTTCTTTTGGTTGTCCGTCTAGGGTTTCGATCAGTTCGGTCAGGTCTTTACAGCTACGTTGTTCGTTGTAGCGGTAACGGTTGAGGGTGACAAGATGAATTTCGCGATCGCTAATGACACGCTTCATGATGTCGCGAGCGCTCATCGTCTTCTTGAATTTACGAGGGTAAGCAACGGTCATGATTTTGTATCGTTTTGTTAACGGCTTTCCGTATTCTAACGGAGTTTTTCCCCAATCTGGCAAGGGAGCGGGGAGTGGCAAGCTTTTTTCAGTGATCAGTAAACGGTAATCAGTAAACTGAAAACTTACATCTGATAACTGATACTAAATCCGGTTATTAAAGAATGATTATTTATTCCCCCTTTTGCCTATTGCCTTTTGCATGAGTGCCTATCCTCATAAGTAGCCTATGCTCAACGGATTTAGTATGATAACTGATTCAAGTGGGAAACAAAATTAGGCGGTGAAAAAAAGATATTTGTCAGGAGAGTCACTATAAAAACATCAGTTTTAAAGATTTTTTTGGCAATTATTTTGATTAGGAAATATTTGACACTTCCAGGGGTGACAGAGCGACTAAAAGGCTCGCTGGATAAAGCGCATAGCCATTAGACCTCTAGAAAAATATTGGTGTTTTCCAGCAGCAATTCTCATTTTGAAATAAATGATGAATTAACCCCTATTGCGAACCTCAAAGTTTAGTACAAAAGAATTATGTCGTCAGCTATAGGGCGATCACCAAAAAGAAAAATTGACCCGATTTATTATCAAAATAAAAATTTATAATTGTTGTCCGTTAAGATAAAATTAATAGGTGGAACTCTATTAGTTAGTCAAATTTCCTCAAGATGGCAAAAAAGGCAGCGACTACGGACTACAGTAATCATAACAATTGTCGTCGGTTGGGTTGACCCAAGGAAACCCAACAAAAAGCAATGGGAGGAGGGGAATAGCGAGCGCTCATTCAGACAGATTTAGGTGTTGGGTGTTGGGTTTCGTTCCGAGGTCTCAATCTACAAAACGATGCGGCGCTCGCCCTGAAGTTCTTTCCCAATCATCGTCGTCTATTCCGTATTTCTCTCTTAAGTGCTTCTCATCCATAGCTTTCATGCTATCATACCTTTACCCTCCTGAACGGTTACGCTTTAGGAGTTAGTATATGCTAGGATCACTGTCAACTCAGTATAAATAAGAGTAAGTAAATAAACTTGAGGCTCTTCTGGTACTGACAGTTTCTTCCGCCAAATAGCCCTAAAAGTCTTGCCCGATAAGCATTTCACGATTCTATAAGCAAAAATTATCACACAAAGTCGAGAGGAGCCAACATATGAGTTTAAAACCTCAATCTCTAAGAACAAAAAAACATTTTAGCATAAATGTATTACTAATCATCGTCATTCTTTCACTAAGTATTTTTTTGAGGTTTTTTGAATTATCCCAAAAACCCTATACAACAGACGAGGTAAGAACGCTGCTTAGTTCTTCAGGATATACCAGCCAAGAGCTTATCTCTCAATCTTTTAATGGACAAATTCTTACTGTTAAAGACCTAAACAAGTATCAAGACTTTGCCAGTGAGAAAACTGACAAAGATACTATTTACGCCGTAACTAAACAAGATTCCAATCCGCCTCTTTACTTTATCCTACTTCGCTACTGGATGAAATTTTGGGGTAATTCGGTTCTAGTGACTCGCGGTTTATCTGTGTTGATAGGCTTATTACTATTACCTGTGGTTTACTGGTTATCTTTAGAATTATTTTCATCAAGTATAGTAGGTTGGATGACAGTTTGCTTAATTGCTGTTTCTCCTTTCCATATGATTAATTCTCAGGAAATTCGTTTCTATAGTCTATTTTCGTTAGCAATTATATTATCTAGTTTGGCACTACTACGCAGCCTGAGAAGTAACAATAATTTTAACTGGTTAGGTTATGGATTAACTCTTGCATTAGGTATTTATTCACACGTTAATTTTATCTTTGTCTATTTTGCACAAACAGTTTATGTAATTGTTACTCAAAAATTTAAGTTTAATAAATTAATACTAAACCATATACTGGCTTCTACCATTTTATTTGTTTCCTTTCTTCCTTGGGCTTTATTTATTATTATAAATTGGAGCAACCTCACATCTGGGCTAGGCTGGATGACTAACTTTCAAATTAGTGTCCTTGAAAGAATATTAACAATTATTTTTAATACATCCACAGTTTTAGTGGATTTTAACAACCAGTTCAATTTTAAAAACCCCTTACCGTATCTAATATTTATTATCATTATATATTCCTTTTGGTTTATGTATCGCAAGGCTCCATTTCATACTTTCTTATTTATAGCTCTATTAGTTATCATACCTGGTCTATCCCAGATTATTCCCGACTTTTTGCAAGGTGGTAGAAGAACTATATACTCTCGCTATCTTACTCCAAGCTATATAGGGGTTAGTCTGTCTGTTGCTTATTTACTTGCTTCTAAAGCTTTTCATGGTGTTGAAAAGCCTCTCAAAAGAAGGTTATGGCAATTGATCAGCATAGCCATAATTTCTCTAGGAATATTTTCCTCTCTGGCTATTGCTAAATCTCCTACGGGAAGAACTCAAGGAATTGTACCTATTATGAACTTACAGATTGCTGAAGTAATTAACAAATCACCTAATGTCTTAGTAATTACTGATGATATGTACCATCGAGTTCTGGCTTTAACTCACTTACTAAATTCAGATGTTTATCTACAGGTTGTCTATGGGGAAAATCAAAAGGAACTAGAAGAAAAACTATCTAAATTAGAGCAAATAGGTAGTAAATTTGACAATATATTTCTATACATCCCCTCTGATCAATTAATTCAGCAAATCGAGACTAATGGTTACAATACTCAGCTTATAGTCAGTGATAAGGATAAAAAGCGATATTGGCTTTATAAAATAACTAAGTAGGGTCTGGATTTGCCCAATACATGAATGCTAAAAAATTAACAAAACCTTGATTGACAAGCTGCCACTGGGTACACTTTCCCCTTGAAAATGGCTGTACCGTTGGCTGTATCTAGACTAGAGCGATTCCGTAGAGTTGGCTGTATAGTGATCGCTAACCTTATTAACACAGATGATGTCATTAATCTCTAGAGTCAGCGATTCCTTCTGTAGCCATGTTTTTGATGGTTTTCTCCCCTGAAACAAGCTATAATGGCAAAAAGGTCAAATTTGAAAAATTTTGGGCGTTGCTGAATCAAAATATGAATGCCAACTGTGCAGGTTCCCGTGCAAAAGTTAGTTTGGGTCTAGGTTTTAAAAATCCCAGACAAGAAGATTCCTATCTCAAATCAGCAACCCCAGGATTTCATGGGTATTTCCTCGGTTTGGGTGATTTGAGCTTCTATCAAGAGTTGGCTGAATATCGGTGTAAGTCTTGCTATCAAAGAGTTTTGGGCTTTTTTGACCAGAAAGTGGCAGAAACAAAGGTTGGGAAATCAAAATAAGCTAAGAGGTTTATCCTTTTACAATGTGATCACTAAACTGTTCCGCAGTTCCGTCGTTCCCGAAAAGAAAAACTTTGTACTTCACCATTAAGATAACTGCTATAGTATCGAGGAAAACTAGAATTGTCTATGAACACATTCACTCCCCATCAAATTGTTAGTTTATTCTGCAAAAATCGAACTTTATACGGAGAAGTAATTCAGGTGATTGAAAGTCGTTCGGCTCTTTGGGTGCGTCCTCTTTGGTTAATTGTAGCCGATAGTTTTGAGACAATTGATGTGCGGGAAGGTTCCGATTTAATCCTGCCGATGGACTTATTTAAACCCGCCTTAGACACGGAAGTTTTACCCCTATTCTCCCAAGTTATTAAAGATAATTATATCACTAATATCTCCTATCCTCTCCAGGACTTTGTGCGGAAAGTGTGTCAAAATTATCCCGAATATTTTTAGAAAAATTTATGATTGATGAAGGTTACGTTAAATATAATTGTACTTGGATTCCTGACCGTCCCTTAGCAAGCTCAGAAATTGCAGAATTAAATTATTGGCGCAATCGGCTCTATCGACTGGGATTAATCGGTCAATACGATAACGGAATCGGTTTTGGTAATGTGAGTCAACGAGGAAAAATAGACAAAAAAATTATTATTTCTGGCACTAATACTGGAGGGATTCCAGTATTAAATGAATCCCATTACACCACAGTTATAGACTACGATTGGAGAGAAAATCGGGTCACTTGTCGGGGAACAATTGCTGCTTCTTCGGAAACTCTCACCCATGGAGCAATTTATGAAGCGAATCCCCAGATTAATGGGGTAATTCATATTCATCATCGCCCCCTGTGGCAAAATTTGATGTATCGAGTGCCGACCACTCAAGAAAATATCGCCTATGGAACCCCAGAAATGGCCGCAGAAATTATCCGTTTATGTCAAGAAGAGCGTCTAGAGGAGCAACAAATTTTAGTGATGAGTGGTCATGAAGAAGGAATTATCGCCTTTGGTCAAGATTTAGCAAAAGCGGGCAATTTATTATTATCCTATTACCGGCAATCTCAAGCATCTTGAAAGTGACCCCCTCTCCAACTCACCACCAGGGAGACAAAAGCGGTTTTGATTTAGTCGTTTTCATGTTAACTTATTCTGTAGATTTTCGTCTTTGAGGAATGCCATCGTGATCGACATCTTCCATCATCTATCTGTCTCGATCGACTTTTCGCCCCTTACCAATGTCTTGATGACTATTTCGGAGCAAGACGTGGATATCATCGGCAATGTCCAGAAATCCTTCTCAAATTTCGTCAAAACTGGGCAAGCATGGGCCCTATTAATCGGTTTCATTGCCGGTTATATGTTTCGAGGTTTTACTTCTTATTAGCTTTTCGCCTATCAGCATTCAGCCAGAGTGAGCAATTCTTGCTATTCTTATGCTTGTAGGGTTGGAGATTTTTCTAACCTGAAGCGGTAATGCTATCAGCGCCGGATTATTCCCCAAAATTGTCCAGCATATTTTGGTTAACTTTATACACAATCATCTAACGAAAACAGTGACAGCAAAGAAAACTTGGAGCGATCGCTTTGAAGGTAGTCTCCATCCTACGATCGTGGAATTTAACGCCAGTATTGGCTTTGATATCGAATTAATCGAGTATGATCTCACCGGATCAATCGCTCACGCTAAAATGCTCGCCTATACGGGTATTATCAGTCCCGAAGAAGCAGATAGTCTCGTCTCTGGATTGGAACAAATTCGTCAAGAATACCGCACCGGCAACTTTAACCCCGGCATCGATCAAGAGGACGTGCATTTTGCCGTAGAACGTCGTTTAACCGAGATTGTGGGAGATGTGGGCAAAAAACTGCACACGGCCCGTTCGCGCAACGATCAGGTAGGAACGGATATACGTCTGTATCTTAGACAACAAATCGATGATATTAGGCAAGAAATTCGCAATTTTCAGCAAGCTTTAGTCAATCACGCCGAAAACCATCTGGAAACCCTGATCCCCGGTTACACCCACCTACAGCGCGCTCAACCGATTAGTTTAGCCCATCATCTCCTCGCTTATTTTCAAATGGCCGAACGGGATCACCAAAGATTAGGGCAAATTCGCGCCAGGACTAATATTTCGCCCCTAGGATGTGGTGCTTTAGCGGGGACGACTTTTCCTATTGATCGTCATTACAGCGCCAATTTACTCGATTTTGAGCAGGTGTATAACAATAGTCTCGATGGAGTTAGCGATCGAGATTTTGCCATTGAATTTATGACGGCCGCTAGTCTGATTATGGTCCACCTGAGCCGTTTGAGCGAAGAAATGATTCTCTGGGCTTCCCAAGAATTTAGTTTTATCACTCTCACCGATAGTTGTGCCACGGGATCTAGCATTATGCCCCAGAAAAAAAACCCCGATGTTCCCGAATTGGTGCGCGGCAAAACAGGGCGGGTTTTTGGGCATTTACAGGCGTTATTGACCTTAATGAAGGGTTTACCCCTAGCCTATAACAAAGACTTGCAGGAGGACAAGGAGGCGTTATTTGATGGCGTTAAAACCGTGCGGATTTGTTTGCAAGCGATGACGGTACTTTTAGCCACCGGAATTCAATTTAAAACCGACCGATTAGCTAATGCGGTGGCGGAAGATTTTTCTAATGCAACGGATGTGGCGGATTATTTAGCCAGTAAGGGAATTCCCTTCCGAGAAGCCTATAATTTAGTCGGGAAAGTCGTTAAAAGCAGTTTGGCAGCGGGTAAGTTATTGAAAGATTTAACCCTGACGGAATGGCAAGAATTACATCCAGCTTTTCAGGCCGATATCTACGACGCGATCGCTCCTCGTCAGGTGGTGGCGGCCCGTAATAGCTATGGTGGCACAGGTTTTGAACAAGTGCGATCGGCTTTAATTCAAGCTAAAGCCATTCTCGATCATCGGAAATTTTGGGTCTGAAACCCCGCCGTTCTAGGTTGGCTTTACGTTAGAATTAAAAGGCCAGTCTCGAAAACCAAGTGGACGGCGCAGCACCTTGAAAACTCGGCTNNNGTGTAAGACAGTACATGGTTTTTTAACTGTGGTATGCGACGGTGGTGGAAGCAGAAACTTAAATCGTGAGGTTTAGGAATCGCCGCACTTTTAGGGCGGCGAGGATGTCAAGATTGATATTGTTAGGGGTTGGGGGATAGGTGTTAGGCAATAGGCAATAGGCAAAAGTCCTAACTCCAGTAATCCCGTCCCCTTTTTTTATTTTTTAGCTTTATATATGGGTCGTGTTTGGCATTTTATTAAAAGTGTGATGGGAATTATCTTTCGTCATCCTGTAACTGGGGTGACAATGATTCCGCTGCTTGCTGATGGTACAATTGTTTTAATCCGACGCAGAGACACCGGCAAATGGGCCCTACCGGGGGGAATGATCGATTGGGGGGAAGATATTTTTAATACTGCCCAAAGGGAATTAAAAGAGGAAACAGGATTAAATTTAGTCAGTTTAGGGCGTTTAGTGGGGGTTTATTCCTCTTTTGAGCGTGATCCGCGCATTCACTCCATTTCAGTTTTAATTGAAGTGACGGCTGCGGGGAATTTTCAGATCAAAGATACATTAGAAGTTTGCGAGGTGAGAGCTTTTAGCGTCGAAACTTTACCTCTAGGCAATCTCAGTCACGATAATGATCGCCAACTAGAAGATTATCTCAGGGGTGCCACTGTAGTGGCTTGATTTTTTCCTAGTATCTGCCACCCTAAGTAGCTGGTTATAATTAAATTAAAAATAGATTTTAGGTTCGATCCCCCCCAACCCCCCTTAAAAAGGGGGAAGAAGAGTTCATAGTAGGGTGGGTTAGACGGCAACAATCTAGGCGTTAAAGTCAATCTAACAATCCGTCGTAACCCACCGCTTTAGTCAACCGAAAGGATATTTGATTTATGTT
>VYLJ01000598.1_pt1 | contig 18993 bp, 22 predicted proteins | sample 5114331 | NCBI WGS metagenome assembly VYLJ01 (sample SAMN12291791, study PRJNA351875) | freshwater metagenome | isolation source: freshwater lake | place: USA: Michigan, MSU2 Lake | collected 2011-08-16
GTAAAATCGGTAAGAATAGGCTTTTTCCATATCTCGCATTCTAGCATATATCGTGTAAATGCGCTAATATTTAACGGTAAAGCCGTCGTAGAACGACGGGGTTTCAGACCCAAAATTTTCGATGACTGGAGTTCTTCTGATTTTAAACGGGCAAATAATCGGATCAATGTATCATGAGAGGGAATCCCATTAGGCAGAGCTAGAAAAGTTTTTAGCCATTCATATTTGGCTATACCATAGGCAGCAACTGCTTCCCAGTTGTTCGCCCCACAAATGGTTGCACAGATAGTAATCACAATAATATCTATCAGCAAATGCTCAATGTTGTGTAACGCTCTAAGGTCTTTTAGAGTGCCAAAGTGTTTTTCAATCAGGGCTGTTGGTGATGAACATTTGTCCGTTAACATTGTTTTGTGCGAACCTGTAAACAGATAGTTAATATTCTGTATACTAACTTGAAAAATTTAATATTTATCTCCTAATTGCTATTCCATGAGGATATCTTGTAGATTTATTGCGTATCTTCAAGAATTGTGTGCGATTGCCCTGGCCACCTAACGAGCATATATAAACGAGCATATATAATAATGAAGAGAATAAAATGCTTGACGAAACTCATTAGATCGGAGAAAGGAGGTCAGTCATGGATCTGGTACAGTTTGTGGTAGTTATCATCGTGGTTGGGGTTCTATTGTGGCTCGTGAACAACTACATTCCGATGGACAGCAAGATCAAGCAAATCCTGAACATTGTGGTTGTCATCGCCCTCGTTTTGTGGATTCTTAAGGTGTTCGGATTGCTGAGTTTTCTCAAGGGAATTCGTATCGGTAGGTGAGTGATGTTCTAGACGGAAGGAAAGGTTGAATTATTATGGATCTGATGTCCATCACACTGGTGGTGCGCTGGCTAATAGGCTGGGGATTGATGTGGCGGTTGCCGCGACTTCCAGACCTTTCAGTCGTCGGTTCGCCTAAAGTCTCGGTCTTGATTCCGGCGAGGAATGAAGAGAGTACCCTCCCTAATTTGCTAACAGCCTTAAAGCAGCAAACATTCAAGCCCTACGAAATCATTGTCATCGATGACCAGTCCGCCGATGCTACCCCACAGATCGCCGAACAGGCCGGGGTGAAAGTAGTGCAGACTAGCCCTTTGCCCACAGGTTGGACAGGGAAAAACTGGGCACTCAAAACCGGATATGCAGCCTCATCTGGCGATATTCTCGTCTTTCTCGATGCCGACACTGAGCCAGGGGAGGAGCTGCTCCGCAGGCTGGTGGCAACTGTTCAACACTTAGGTGGTCTGGTCTCAGTTCAGCCCTATCACCGCACTGAACGCCCCTACGAACTGTTAGCGGTTCTGTTCAATCTCGTCGGCTTGATGGCCGTCAAACTGGGAGCAAGAGGTGGTGTGGCTTTTGGACCGGCTATGGCTACCAGCAAGCATGACTATGAGCGGGTCGGCGGCCACGACGCTGTGGCAGGATATGTTGTAGAAGACTGGTTCATGGCTCATATTTATGAGAGTGCGGGACTGCCAGCAAGTGCCTACATTGGTCATGGCCAACTGGACTATCGGATGTACCCCGGCGGGCTGCGGGACTTGGTTGTTGGTTTCGACAAAAACTTTGCAACGGCAGCAGGGGAAGTCTCTTGGCTGCGGATGCTGGCGGTTGTGTTCTGGCTTTCAGGGCTGTTCTGGGCGGCTTGGTGTCTGCCCGCATCCCTATTCGGCTGGCCGATTGTCGGGAATTCATCCTTACTATATAACGTACTGCTTTATCTTGCCTTCGCCATACAGTTAGCCATAATTGTATGGCCAGTGGGTTCATTCGGAGCAATCGTCTTTTTCTTCCCCATTCCGGTTGCCTTCTTCATTGCAGTGTTCCTGCTGGCAATTCTGAATCTCGAACGTGGTCAAATCGAATGGAAAGGACGAAGGATAAGTACCCGATGGCAAGGTGAATGAATGAGATTATCTATACTACAGTTACCGGATGGGGTAATTGTCGGGCTGTGTGTGGTCGGTTGGACAGCCTGGTCACTTTTGATCGGTTTTGTCGGTCATCGACTTCCCCTGAAATTCCTAGAAACGGACACCTGCCTGACCCGGCCACGACCCTGGGGGGAAGATAGACAATGGTACAATCGGGTACTGCGGATCAAGCGATGGAAGGATCGGTTGCCAGAGGCAGGAGATTTCTTCCCAGGAGGTTTTCGCAAAACATCCGTTGGCGGTGGGGACTGTGCCGTAATGTCCCGTTTTTTGGCTGAAACCCGTCGCGCGGAATACGTTCACATCGCCATCTGGCTGTTTTGGTTAGTGACGATGCTCTGGACTCCTGGCTGGGGTGTGCTGGTAAACCTCGCCGTAGGAACAGCCTTCAACCTGCCTTGTTTGTGGGTGCAGCGTTACAATCGGCTTCGGCTCCAGCATCTGCTCGTATTGAAAGGACAGGGAAAAACGATATGCTAAAGTATGAGCTTGGCTGTGAATTAACCTACAGCATTGAGCAAGCAAGCACTCTAATTCTTAATGTTGCTATTGTCAGCAACAACCATCAGATTATTGTTCAGGAAGACCTCCATTCTAACTCTCAACGGTCGATTGAGGAATACATCACTTCTGTCAGTGGAAACCGATACTTTCGACTCAATGCCCCTCCTGGCAATTTGCAAATTTCCTATCGAGCGACCGTTGGCTTATCTCCTTATTATTCAGACCCCAGTACGATTTTTGAAGTAAAGCCGGCCGATTTACCCCTCGATATCTTGTACTATCTTTATCCGAGTCGTTACTGTCAGTCAGATCGATTATTGCGCTTTGTCGCGGCTGAATTTGGCAATTTAGTCCCTGGTTATTCCAGGGTGACAGCTATCTGTAACTGGATTTATGACAATGTTTTGTATCTCTCTGGTAGCAGTGATTCTTTAACTTCTGCTTGCGATACAGCGATAGAACGGGTAGGCGTTTGCCGTGATTTTGCCCATTTAGGTATTGCTTTTTGTCGGGCCTTGAATATTCCAGCACGCTTTGTTTCCGGCTACGCCTATGGTTTAAATCCCCCCGATTTTCATGCCTGGTTTGAGGCTTATCTAGGGGGTCGCTGGTATCTTTTCGATCCTACCCGCCTTGTGCCTCAGAGCGGGCTAATTCGCGTTGGCACAGGACGAGATGCAGCCGATGTTTCTTTTGCCACTATTTTTGGTCCCGTACAAATGAATCAGATGAGGCTTTTTATGGACTACTTACCCGATGCCAAGCCGATTTCCGAGAATATTTTGATACCGACAACAGAGGCGATCGCCATCTCTTGAGCGTACCCCAGTCAGGTATTCTATTATCGAAAATTTGGGTTGAAAACCCCGTCCTTTGAGGACGGCTTTAAGCTACAATGGAAAAAGCGATAACCAAGCTAAAAACTGAACCCTGACCACAGATAGTAGGGGGTTTCGTTCAGAAAAGACTTCAAATTCGGCCTTGAACGAGTAAAACTTTCTAGGAAATAAGGTTGAACATGAGATTTTTTCGACTTGTTCAAAGTCGCTATCTGCGTCAACCCCATTGACGCGACCACCCTAAAAAAGTGGCGTGGTGAGGATGTCAATAACATTGTCTTTGAAAAACCCATTTTAGGAGTTGCCCATGTCATCCTCATCCCTACCCATTAAACCGGCTGTACTGGTTGTCATCATTGGTGAAACCGTCTTGCAAGACCGCATGATCAAGCTGCTGCAAGAGTTAGGCGTAACTGGCTATACCCTCTCGCAAGCCCAGGGCGCAGGTCGCCACGGCAACCGCCAGGGAGATATGGTCGGTTATAACACCAATATTGAGATCAAAACCGTTGTCTCGCAGGAAGTCTCGGAGGCGATCTTCTCTGGTCTCGTCGAGTATCAAGCTAATCATGCCTTAATCGCTTTCCGACAAAATGTCGAAGCGTTGACTGGGTTTGAGATAATTTGATTCGTCACTAACCCCGCCCTAAAAGGGACGGAGCTTGCCTAGACCAATTTAGGCGACGCAAGTAAAGACTACCGCATCGAGACACAATCTGGCACAGACTTCCGAATGCTTCCCTAGTTCGGATTCTCTCTAAGCTTTATTGGTAAAGCGTTGTTAGACAAGACATCTTGATTGTGTTGCGGTAAGGGACTTTAACTTTACTCTTAAGGATTATCTCCATGGCAAGAGTTCCTGTTATCTCAAAAGACGGAAAACCGTTAATGCCCACCAAACCCAGTCGGGCCAGGCGGTGGATTAAGGAAGGAAAAGCTATCGGTAAATTCAACGACTTAGATATTTTCTATGTCCAGCTAACCACTGAACCTTCCGATAACAAAACCCAACCGATTGCCATTGGTATTAACCCGGGTAAATTATTCTCTGGAATTGGCGTTCAATCCTCCCTTTTTACTCTTTGGAAGGCTCACTTAGAACTTCCTTTTAAGCGAGTAAGAGAGTGCATAGACAATCGGTGCTTAATGCGAAGAGGACGTAGAAAAAGACGGATTAACCGCCAACTTCCCTTTAATCTAAGAGCGCATCGACAAAAACGATTTTCAAATAGAAGACAAGGAAATGAGCTTCCCTCAATCAGAGCTAATCGTCAACTTGAACTTCGCGTCGTTTCCGAACTAACCAAAATCTATCCAATTACTGACATTTACTTTGAGTATGTCAAAACCGATATTGATCTAACTTCCGGTAGAAAAGGAGCTAAGTCTGGAAAAGGTTTCTCGTCGGTTATGGTCGGACAAAAATGGGCGATTGAGCAACTATCTCAATTGGCAAAAGTCCATACTCGCTTTGGTTGGCAAACCTCTAATCTCAGAAAATATTTGCGACTAGAAAAATCCAAAAATAAAGCAAAACAATCACCAGAAAGTCATGCTAACGATGGCATTGCTAAGAGGGAGGGAGCATCTCACCTTTGTAACCCCTAAATCAGGTTTTATGTCAAGCTATTTTGAAAGCCTTGCTAGAAACCAGTTTTAGGGACAAGTATAATTAGGGCTGGCTGAATAATGGTAAAACCCTTGTTGGTTAAGACTTTTAGAGTTTTTGTAAATCAAAAAGTACCAGATATGGGAGTGATCGGGGGGAAAATTCAGGGACTTTCACCCCAACTGCCCCCCCGATGTCGGGGGGGTTGGGGGGGCCACACCCTGCCCCCAAGAAAAACTTTTTCAGCAAACCCTAATTACTCACTTGCATAAATGAGATACTCCCAAAGAGGGATATTTATGAAGTGGAATCTGACCTGCGGAATGTTGGATATAATCTAATTATGTACTAAAAACAGGAAATTCATGACAAATATTCACTCGATCATCGGTATATTCCCCTCCAATGAAGAAGCAGACATAGTTGTAAGGTGGTAAACGACGTAAATATGGTGGCTCTACCACAAGACATGGGTTCCGTAAAGGAGATTTAATTTCTTCTCCCAAAGGAATTGATTATGTTAGTGGAGATACCGAAAAACAGCTATCTGTAAGCGATACCAATGGTCAACGATTGGGACAGATAACTGTTAGTAAGATTCAGTTAATTCGTCGTTCTAACGGTTTAATTGTTTCTCACTAACTTATGTAAAGCCGCCCTCCGCTATCGCTAAAGGGCGGGGTTTCAGACCCAGTTTTTCGATGAAAGCCCTGTTACTCTACCCTGAGTTTCCCCAGTCTTTCTGGTCTTACGATCGCTTTATGGAAATCGCGGGACTGAAAGCCACCATTCCACCCCTCGGCATCATTACTGTCGCCGCCCTCCTCCCCCAAAACTGGGAGATTCGATTTTATGATCGCAACGTCAATCCTGAAACAGAAGCCGATTGGGAGTGGTGTGAGTTGGTTATCCTCTCTGCCATGTTGGTCCAGAAGCCAGATTTTCAAGCTCTGATTCAAAAAGCCGTGCAGTTAGGCAAAAAAGTCGCCGTTGGCGGTCCCTACCCCACCTCTGTCCCCCAGGATGCCCTGGATTCTGGAGCGAACTATCTCATTTTGGATGAGGGAGAGTTAACCGTTCCCCTGTTTTTAGAGGCGATCGCTCAAGGTCAAAGCCAGGGAATTTTCCGCTCTGGGGACAAACCAGACGTGACCCTCAGCCCCATCCCCCGCTTCGACCTGCTTCAGCGAGACGATTACTTAATGATGGCAGTGCAATTCTCTCGCGGCTGTCCTTTTAACTGCGAATTTTGCGACATTATTTCCCTCTACGGGCGCAAACCTCGTACTAAAGAGCCGAGTCAGACTTTAGCAGAGTTGCAGACTCTCTACGACCTAGGCTGGCGCGGTTCGTTGTTCATCGTCGATGACAACTTTATTGGCAATCAGCGCAACGTCAAACGCTTTCTCAGAGACTTGATTCCCTGGATGAAGCAGCACGACTATCCCTTCACCTTTATTACTGAAGCCTCGGTCAATTTGGCAGAGGATGATGAATTGTTAAGCCTGATGGCTGAGGCGGGGTTTTATTCTGTCTTTCTGGGGATTGAAACTCCTGACCAAGATAGTCTGCAAGTGACGCGCAAACTGCAAAATACTCGCAATCCACTGGTGGAAGCCTGTCGTAAGATTAATGCAGCCGGTTTGCTAATCTATGCTGGATTTATCTTGGGGTTTGATGGAGAGCGCTCTGGTGCGGGGGAAAGGATTCAAGCCTTTGTGGAAGAAACCAGTATTCCTCAGCCCATGTTAGGCATCCTCCAGGCTCCGCCCAACACGGCGCTCTGGAATCGTCTCCAGCAAGAACAGCGTTTAGTTGAGGGTGACAGCATCCATCCGACGGGAGATCAGAATAGCTTGATGAATTTTATCCCCACCCGCCCGATTGCCGAAATTGCCAGAGAGTATGTCGAAGGCTTCTGGACGCTGTACGAACCCAGCCACTATCTCCGACGCTGTTTCCAACAATGTCTCGGTCTGGGTTTGCAGTCAAAACACAAGCAAACCATGCAATTTCCCGTGGGTAAGGGGTTACGGCTGATTACCCAGTTAATCTGGCATCAGGGTATCCGCCGAGGGGACATTCGGGGACAGTTTTGGCGGCAATTATGGACGATTTTGCAAAAAAAGCCCCAAGTTCTCAATCTGTATTTAGGTCTGTGCGCGGCGGGAGAACATTTTTGGGAGTACCGGGCCTTAGCCAGAGAACGGATTACTCAACAACTAGGCTACGATCCCTTAGAAGTTTCTGGTCGTCCCAACCAGAACTGATTCTGACTCGATAGGGAGGATTGGATTGTATGGTCAAGAGATCGCTCCAGGCCTCCCCTTCGGGAATTAAACAGGCTAAACGAGCCTTTGCGCTCACGGGGTGGACTCAGGAAAATCTAGCAGGGGAAGTGAACTTAAAGACCCGCCAGCCGATTTGGCGGTTTTTCACAGGAAAACCCGTCGATCGCCAGGTTTTCCTGGAAATTTGTTCGATTCTGGATTTGGATTGGCGGGAGATTGCCCTCGCTCCGCCCGCAGAATTTCCTGAACCAGGAGAACTGGCGAAAACTAATATTGATGCTCTGGTGCAAGAGGTGCGAGCGCGACGCCTGGACACCATCCAAAACCAGTGCGGCATCTTGCAGTTACTAGATATCAGCCATCCAGTCAACATTGATGACATCTATGTGGATGTCAATATTTTGGCGGAAATTGCCAGTCAACAGTGGGTGGAGATTGCCGATTGGCAAAACTTGGGTCCTGCTGAATTCGAGCGCGTCGGTTTGGGAGAGGTTGAGCAGAAGCAAATACCCGGAATGCAGGCTGTTGAAACTTACTCAAAGCTTAGAGTTTTGGGCAGGCCGGGGGTTGGCAAAACTACCTTTTTGCAACATCTGGCGATTCAGTGCAACCAAGGCGAGTTTGCGGCGAATCAAGTGCCGATTTTTATCTTATTGAGAGAATTTGCCGAGGAGTCCAGTCCCAGTGGTGAATTTAGCCTGTTCAACTACATCCGTCAGGCATTGCTCACCTCGGGAATTTCCAACCCATCTGTGCTGGAAACCTTACTGCAAGCGGGCAGAGTCCTGCTGTTGCTCGATGGCATGGATGAAGTTCTCAACCAGGACATTACAGCAGTTCTGAGAGAAATTCGCCAATTCTCAGAAAAGTATCATCGCAATCGATTTGTAGTAACCTGTCGCACCGCTGCCCAAAAACTCCAGATTCGAGGTTTCACTGATGTAGAAATTGCCCCCTTTACCCAGGCACAAATCAGCACCTTCGCGCAAAAGTGGTTTGTGGCACTGAGCAAAACGACTGCTCAAGCGGGGCAGGAGCAGTCGGCTGAGTTTATGCAGAAGTTGGACTTGCCGGAAAACTGGCAATTTCGGCAACTGGTGGTGACACCTCTGTTTCTGCATCTCGCCTGCTGGGTGTTTCAGGGTCAAGGGAAATTTCCGAGCAAGCGGGCTGAGTTTTATAAACAAGGGCTGGATTTGCTGCTGGGTAAATGGGATGAAGCTCGAGGAGTCGAACGCGATCAGGTTTACCGGGGGTTTTTATTGCCCCAAAAATTGAGGCTGTTGAGCCAGCTTGCAGCAGTGACTTTTGAACAGGGGCAGTATTTTTTTGAGCAACGCACGATTGAGCAATACATTGGCGACTATTTGCGGAATTTGCCAGGTGCAACCCTGGAAGCAGAGGAACTCCAACTCGAAAGCGAAGCCATGCTGAAAGCGATCGAGGCACAGCATGGAATCCTCACAGAAAGGGCGCGAGGCATTTTTTCATTTTCTTATCTGGCATTTCAAGAATACTTCACGGCTCGAAAAATAGTTGCCAGCCATAATTTGCAGGCATTAGAACAAGCACTGGGAGGGTTGGTGAGTCACATCACCGATTCCCACTGGCGCGAAGTCTTCTTGTTAACGGCTGCCATGTTGCGAAGTGCAGATGCGCTGGTGCAGTTGATGAAGCAACAAATTGATGCCTTAGTCGCGCAAGACTCCTATCTGCAAGAGTTTTTGAGTTGGGCCAGCCAAAAATCCCAGCAGCTCCCAGACGAAACCAAAGTGGCGACCGCACGAGCGTTTTACCTTGCCCTTGCCCAAAGCCCGCATACGGCAGATCGCTTTGCCTTAGCCAGCACGCTCGATCAGGGGATGTTTTTAGATGCGGCGTTGGAGAACTTGCTGGTAGAGTTTGCCATCGACCACAGTCAGGATTTTGCCTATGTCAATGCTTGTAGCGAGGCACTCAACAACATTCTGGTGATGGTTCTGGATGCTGGATTTTATAAGTCTTTGCAACAATTGAGAGACCAACTGCCACCTCCGAGTCAAAACCTGGAACGGCTTCAGCACTGGTGGCAGAAAAACTATTCTGCCTGGGTGGAACAGTTGCGGTGTGCGATCGCCAATTATCGCAATATTCATCATCCCTGGCAGTTTACGACTGAGCAACAGCAGCTGCTCCAACGCTACTATGAGGCCAATCAACTCCTGATCGATTGTTTGAATAGTAACTGCGAAATAACAGCCGCAATCCGGCAAGAAATTGAAGCCACGTTGCTGTTACCTCAAAAGGACTTGGAAGATCGGGAATGGCAAGGAGATTAAATTGATAGACCACTCATTTGGATTTTACGGGTTCGCTTTCTTTGGGATCATCCTGGCGCGATACTTTCTCGTGGCTGGGGGAACCTATTTGTTCTTCTATTCGCCCTTGAGTCAGTCCTTTGTCAATCACAACCTGCGGCATTGGTCTCCCTCTTGGCGATCGATTCAACAAGATATCACGCTCTCGGTTCTTTCGGCGGGGGTGTTTGCGCTGGCGGCGGCTTTCATCATGACAGGATACAGTTGGGGCATTACCCGCTTATACAGCCACCCTCAACAGTATGGGCTGTGTTATTTAGGGGTTAGTTATGGCGCTGTGTTGGTTCTCCAGGATGCCTATTTCTATTTCACCCATCGCTTGTTTCACCACCCGTCACTCTTTCGGTGGTTACACCAGGGACATCATCGCTCGCGCTATCCTACCCCGTGGACTTCGTTTGCCTTTGACCCACTAGAGGCGATCGTTCAGTCTCTCTTCCTGGTCGGCATTGTCTTTGTCCTTCCCCTGCATTTCATCACGTTAATTGCGGCACTCACCACGATGACGATCTGGGCAGTGTTAAATCATCTTGGGATCGATCGCTTGCCCTCCTCATTTCCCCATCATTGGTTGGGTCGGTGGTTTATTGGTCCTGCCCATCATTCCATTCATCATCGCAAGTACACCGTACATTACGGTCTATATTTCACGTTCTGGGACAAACTCCTCGGAACTCAAGACCCCGATTATGAGCAGAAGTTTGATGAGCGTCTGACGGGTAAAGTCGATGGAGTTTAACTCGTGCATCGCCCGTTACGTTTTGTGTCGTATTCAAGCAATTCATACAGACTCAATCAATTCATACATCAAATCAAACAACCATCTATCAGGGTAATAGCAGAAGCAGAATTGTTGACTCGACTCAGGTAAGCAGTTCTCAAATTCTACAAATTCAATAAGGAGACTTCATGAACTTCAACAAAATTATTTTAGTGACAGGTGCTATTGCTGTTAGTACCTTCGTTATAGCACCTGTTCAGGCAGCAACAATTCTTTCCCATTGGACATTTGACGAAACAGGGGGAACTATCGCTGCCGATAGTGTAGGGGGACAAAACGGTATTTTACAGGGGAACGCCACACTTGTGGGTGGAGGAATTTCTGGAAATGCAATTAGCTTGAGTCAAGCCACTAATGACCTTGTTAACATGGGAAACATCTATGGTTTCACCAATAGCAACTTTTCCATTTCAGCTTGGATTAACTCAACGGTACTTAACGATAACTTTGTCGTGGCAAAGCATACAGCAGGGATTGTGTCTGGATATATGGTATTTGTTAATGGTATCAACCCTGGGGAACGGCAATTGACGAAAGCAGGATTCTACGCACCTTTTCCTAACAGGCACGTATTGCATGGCAACACTACAGTAACAGATGGCGACTGGCATCAAATAGCTGTGGTGTACGAGCAAGGTGGAAATTCTTTATTATATGTAGATGGTATCTTGGATGCGATCACTGCCAGTGATCCAATTGGGGCAACCTCGGCTCCTTTCCTAGTTGGAGGAGTTGCTGTAGGCTCTCAACCAACAGGATTGTATACAGGGTTGATTGACGACGTACAAGTATATAGGGTTTGCTGAAAAAGTTTTTCCTGGGGGCAGGGTGTGGGGTGTGGGGTGTGGGGTGTGGGGTTTTACCAGTTTTGAGGTGGCCAATTACCTAATTTTCAGGGAAAAAGTGCAGATCCAGTACTTTTTGATTGACAAAAGGTCTAAAAGTCTTACCCAACAAAGTTTTTAGATTTATTCAGCCAGCCCTATATAGTGGAGCTTTATCGGCTTCGGATATTCAGTTTCTCTATCATAACCCTGGAGTAGCAATTGGAGAATCCTCATCCATCCCCGAACCCTCATCAATTCTAGGAATACTGAGTTTAGGAGTATTAGGAATAGGTGCAGCTTTAAAGCGCAAATCTTGAAGATAGTGCTAGAGGCATTTCCTATAAATGCCTCACCTTGCTTTTTTACAGAGATCATCTAAACAAATTCTAACGATAACTTTCCCTTCTGTGTCGAACTCGCATCACTTTCACAACTTGGTTTTTATCATCAATTTCGTAAATAATTCGATACTCTCCAACTCGAACACGGTAATCTTGTAGGGAGTTTTTCAACTTAAGACATCCAGATGGTCTAGGATTAGTGTTTAAGGCTCTAATGACCGGAATAATACGCTCAAATAAATCAGCAGGTAATTTTCTTAAATCCCGTTCCGCCTGTTTTTCTAGAAGAACTTCATACATCCGTTGAATAATCTTTGAGAAAGTCATCTAGAGAACGAAACTCAAGGGGTTTCTGGCGCATTTCGGCTAAAGCCTTTAAATCTTCAATCGCTTCAATTTGCTCTAACATCTCTTGATAAACCTCAATATCGAGAATAACCGACACTGGTTTCCCATCGCGTAAAACTATTTCAGGGTCTTTAGGCTGAGTTGTCATAATTTAGCTGTTTAGTTAGTATTTATTTCTATTGTAGATTTTAGCAAAGGCCAATTCAAGTTTGAAGTGCACCAGTACCTGACTGCTTGAAGAATACCTCAGATGGAGTGCGATAGTCAAGGGCTTTTCGGGGTCGATGGTTGATTAAGTCTGTCACTCGGTCTACCTCAGCTTGTTTGACGATGAGAGAAATTTGTCCCTTTCGGGAAAAACTGCCGCATGAGACCGTTAGTATGCTCGTTGAGTCCTCGCTCCCAAGAATGGTAAGGATTAGCAAAGTAGCATTTAACTCCTAATTGATGTGAGGAGCTTCGTCTTGGGTTTCCTCTCTTGGTGGTACAAGTCAGGTTACCTTGATGAGCCTCCTCATTGGAAGACTACCCTAGTGGTGCACTTCATTTTTGAATCGGCGTTTGGTTGTTTTCGTCTTCCTAAGTCCAAAAATCGAATTTATCACGGCATTGAATCAAGGGGCGGCGCTATTTATTAATAAAAAAAGGTAGTTCTAGTACATCGCCCGTTACGTTTTGTGTCGTATTCAAGCAATTCATACAGACTCAATCAATTCACACATCAAATCAAACAACCATCTATCAGGGTAATAGCAGAAGCAGAATTGTTGACTCGACTCAGGTAAGCAGTTCTCAAATTCAATAAGGAGAATATCATGCTTGTAAAAGATACGTCCAAAACAACCTCTAGCAAAGTTTACGCTGAAATAGACTTGTCTTCTCTCGAAAAAATTGTCAAAAGTATTTCTAATGTTTTTGATGTGCAGAAAGATGAAGATAGTGTCATGTTTAAATTCCGAGACAAGGATAAAGACAATGTGACAGTTGTTCTCAATGAGGTTGATGAAGAACGTCTTGTGTCTGTGATGGCGGTACGGATTCCTGACGGCTGCTTCATTGGCACCTTAATCGGAGTGAATAATTGGAACCAGTCTAAAAACTCTCATGGCACTTTTGCGTATATGACTCAAGCCGATGACAAAACTTTTATAGTCATTGAGTCAGATTTGATGTTGCGAGGAGGTGTTGAGGAGGAGAATTTAAAGTCATGGGTCAAGAATCTTGTCAATCACATTAATCCTTTTGAGGAGTTGGTTATCTCGACAATTCAAGAGGTTGGTGAAGATAGCGAGTTGATGAAAGGAGATAACGGTGATGTCTGGTCAGCCTTTGGGAATCTTATTGGAGGAGTCGTCGGTGGCACGATGAGTACCATAGCTTATCTTGCTACAGACTCTGAATAATAACGATTCAGAATAACAGTGATACCAGAAGCAGAGTCTTTACAATCAAGTCCACACACATGAGGTTATTTATATGGCTACCATAAGCCAAAGAAACAGAGCAAATGTATTGATTCATGGTGCAGCAGTAGCCGCTTCTGCCGCATCAGGAGCGTTAGCGTTCATAGCATTAGATACACCTATTCTGACTGGAATTTACATAGGATTAGTAAAAGAGTTAGGAAAAGTTTTTAATCACAACGTTACAGATGAGGATGGTATGGCAATGCTTGCAGCTTATGGAGGATTTGGTTTAGGATTAATAGGAGTAAGAGTTTTATTGGGTTGGATTCCAGTCCTCGGAAATGCGGCTAATGCAACTATTTCTTTCACTACTACAGAAGCAATTGGTTGGTACTGTTTCCATTCCTTTGACGAAAAAAACTAATCAAAGATTTGCTTTTGATAGTATTCTTTTTCACAAAAATAATGAATAGCGATCGCTTCGCAAAGTAATGATCTTAGTTAGGCGATCGCTTCATTCAATAATCCACTAATCTTAGAAGGTGAATAATCATGAGTAACCATAATGATATGCACAAGTTAATTGCCACCATTGGAGTAGAATTAGGCAAGTTAAGTGTGGAAGTAGCTAAAGATCTTCGCACTGAACATTGGATGGCTCATCTGCAAGAATTATATGATCGAGGGACTTTTAATCATTTAGCTACTGGAGTTTTTGAAGAATTTCAGAACAAAGGCTATATGCAAAAATTGGCAGAAGAACTAGAAAATGGTGACAATGTTCAACAAGGATTAGAAATTCTCAAGAAAGTGCTAGAACAAGCCAGTAAATTTCTTTAAATTTTGTTTCATTGGACAAAGCAATTATTGTATTAAAAAATATTAAATTAGAATAATAAGGAACAAATTATGAGCGATAAGCAAGAACGGACAAAAAGAGTGCAGGATTTTGTTGTTCGGATGCCTCGAATACAAGATTTTATTCAGGTGGCATTGGCTGGCTTTGCTATCTTTATTGCGCTTACAGATTTCTTGGCATTTTCTGGACTAAAAACAGAAATATTTGAACCTAAAATTCCTTCAGCTACTCTTTTTATTATTGGATTAATAACGATATTTCAATTATTGAAAAAAAAAGAATTATTATCTAAAATAGATGATGCTAAATCCGAATTATCGTCTAAGATGGATGGTGTTGAATCAAATCTAAAGAGATTATTACATGAGATGCCATCTGATGCTTATGTTGAAAACTACGAGATTTATGAGTTGGCGGAAAAATTAATAGATGTAGCAAAATTGAAAATAAGAGTTGTTTTTTTTCCAAGCATATTAGATAATTTAAGTTTACCATCACCCAAATACACAGAAGCTCTGGAGAAAAGACTAAAAAGAAGCAAAGACGAACACAGTCAATTTACGTATCAAGTTATTTTAGGATACGATCAAAATAATTTAAATCAATTAAAAAAAGTTTATGCTAACAGGCGAGCAGAATACGCAAAAAGCGGATTTGATAGACTGGTTGAAACCAAATGGCTAAACTGCCGGGTTGGAATAACGCTCTTTCTAATAGACGATAGTTCTTTACTCCTTGTCTTCCCCAATTTGAAAAATCAAGGACTTGTAGCGGTTCTCAAATTTGAAGACAATTCTAATTTTGCTGTGTTGCAAAGAATTGCTGGATGGTACGATGATTTATGGAATTATGAGGCAACCTCAGAACCTGTATCAATCTCTTCAATTGGAAAAGAACTAGAAAAAGATTCCTAAAAATCTACTAGAAAAACCCATAAACGCCCCTTCAATAAGAAAATGAAGGGGTTTATTATTGCCTCAGCCTGAATCGAATGTTGATATTGACCATGCGATGAACTCCAGATGAGGTATTGCCTTTTGTATATACGTTTGTTATACTTGCTTTATGAACATTCGAGCAGAGGGGTTTGAATGGGACAAAGGAAATATAGCCAAATGCCAGAAGCATGGGCTTTCTCTTGAGGAGATTGAAGCTTTTTTTCGGAGCAAAATATTTGTTGCGCCCGATCTCAAGCACTCCGAGAAAGAAGAGCGGTTTCTTGCGGTAGGTTACTCATCAGGCGGTAAGCCGATGTTTGTCACCTTTACTCTGCGAGGCAACTTAATTAGACCTATTTCCGCTCGATATATGCACAAAAAAGAGGCTCAAAACTATGAAAAAAATTCTACCCAAAATAACGAATGATGAAGAGGCTGAAGCTCTTCTTTCAGAGGATCTTTCTGAATACCTGACCCCGGAAAACTTTAAGGCAAACTTTACGCCAGTATTGTTCGAGTTTGCCTCTAAAGACAAAACGATAAGCCTACGACTTTCCCAGGAGTTGCTTGACGCTGTAAAAGCAGCTTCAGCAAAGAAAGGAATAGGGTATCAGAAATTTATACGAGAATTGATCGAGCGGGCTGTTAAGCAGGATTCAAGAAGCAGCGTTTAGATTTCTAAGTGCAGATGCAGCTACTACTTTCCAAGCTTTCTTGGGAATATCCAACTCCCGACTGCTACTGCTTCCAGTTCAGTGCCTGAACCCTCCTCTATTCTTGGGCTTCTTGCCTTCGGCACTTTAGGAGCAGGTGCAATCCTCAAACGCAAAATGAAACCCTCTAAATCCACTGGAAAAGAACTAGAAAAAGATTCATAACAATCTACTAGAAAACCCCACAAACGCCCCTTCAATAAGAAAATGAAGGGGTTTATTATTGCCTCAGCCTGAATCGAATGTTGATATTGACCATGCGATGCAACTTCAAGCGATACCGCCGCTCTGTTAATTCCTTGACTGATTATTCCAGTTTTGGTATATTGTTGAATGATCCGAATTTCTAAAAGTATGTCGCGGGAAAAACCCTTGTATTGGGTGGCCTCTGCGAAAAAGGACTACCTGACTTTCCCTGCCGAGGTGCAGGACGATATGGGCTATGCCCTTGGTCTAGCGCAGTTGGGGGGTAAACATCCAAAGGCTAAACCTTGGAAGGGTGAAGGAGCAGGAGTATTTGAGATCGTCGAAGATCATCGAGGCGACACTTATCGAGCGGTCTATACTGTGCGCTTCGCTGAAGTTGTTTACGTTCTGCACGCATTCCAGAAAAAGTCGAAGTCTGGAATCAAGACACCTCAAGAGGATGTAAAGCTTATTGTTGAACGGATGAAACGCGCACAAGCGGATTATGAAAGTAGAGGGACAAAATGAGCAATTTGGAAATCACTCGCGGCACCACGAACGTTTTCGCTGACCTTGGTTATCCAGACGCAACCGAACGGCAAACGAAAACACGCCTAGCCCTGGCCGTTAACGAACTTCTGAAAAGTCGCAAGCTGAAACAGAGGGAGATTGCCATACTGCTTAATATCCCGCAGCCCAAGGTTTCAGCACTAAAAAACTATCGGCTCGATCAATTTTCAGTTGAACGATTGATGGAATTTCTCACGGCATTGAATCAAGATGTCGAGATCGTCATCCGGCCTCGTAGCGATACAAAAGAGGTCGGACATATTTCTGTTCTAGCAGTGCAATAAGAGCAGCAGAGACAAAAAGAGTGGCCTTACCGTCTGTTAAGGGCGGCGCTATTTATTAATAAAAAAAGGTAGTTCTAGTGCATCGCCCGTTACATTTTGTGTCGTATTCAAGCAATTCATACAGACTCAATCAATTCATACAGTAAATCAAGCAACCGCCTGTTACAGTAATGCCAAGAGCAGAATTATCAACTCGAATCAGGAAATTCAATCGCTATAGTTCGCCATACTATAGGATTTACAAAGCTTTTACCGCATAGCGTTGGAGGGAAAAATGACTTTAACTAACCGTAAACGAGCCGTGGGAATCTTCTCTAGCCATCAAGAGGCAGAGAAGGCACTGAATGGATTACGAGATGACGGATTTGCCATGAATGAGGTATCAATCATTGCCAAAGAGCCTGAACGACTGGAGCAGAGCAACCGGATTGGTGAGACACGAGTTCAAGAGCTTACCGAAACAAAAACAACTCATATTGACGAAGGAGCAAAGACCGGGGCAGCGGCAGGCGGAGCCATCGGAGGACTGACAGGCTTGCTGGTTGGGTTGGGCATATTGGCAATTCCTGGAGTGGGTCCCGTCATGTTGGCAGGGGCGGCTGCAACTGCGATCGCTACCACGTTAGCTGGCGGTGCAATCGGGACGGCTACCGGAGGTTTGGTAGGTGGTCTAATTGGTCTAGGAATTCCAGAAGATCGGGCACGAGTCTATCACGATTATGTGGTTCGTGGAGACTACCTGTTGATCGTGGACGGTGCAGATGCTGACATCCTTCAGGCTGAAACAATTCTAAAGCGCCGAGGGATTCGCGAGTGGGAAATTTACAATGCCCTAGCAATTGAAGGCTATGTCGATCCTCCTGCTTCTCGTTTGTAAAATCGGAAATTATTAAAGGATTTGCATCATGAAAAAGATCACAACTTTAATCCTCAGCAGCCTTCTACTGATTGGAACTGTGGCTTGTGAGAACAACGCTAAAACTAGCACCAACGCCCCTTCTTCCACAGAGGAAACGGGGCAAGTTCCTGATACTAAAACAGTCCAAAAGAACCAAAGCGATGCGTCTAGTCAAGTGCGCCGAAATCAACTCAATTCTGATATTCGCGCTCGTGAGCAACGCAACAATCTAACTGGAGGAGATGCGGATCGCGCCAACAGTGACCTTTCCAGTGAAGTTCGCTCTAAGCTAGAAGCCAACATCCCGAAAGGGCAACTTACAGTTTCTGCTAAAGATGGAGCGGTAGTCGTCTCTGGAACCGTAGAAACTCAAGAGCAACTCGACAAAATTGACCCCTTGGCAAAACAAATCAAGGGTGTCAATAGTGTCAAAGTTACAGCAAAAGTGGCGTTGTCAAATTGAAAGATGCTCCGAATCAGCTTGGAACTGAAATTACTTTGATAGCAAGGATTGCATTGCATCTTTCATATTCTAATCTGACAACGCCGCAAAAGTTGCGGTGAGCATCTCACCTTTGTAACTCCTAAATTAAGTTTTATGTCAAGCTATTTTGAAAGCCTTACCAGAAGCAAGTTTTAGCGACAAGCATAATTACTCACTTGCATAAATGAGATGCTCCCAAGTTGCGCCAGCAGCTCCAGCTAAAAAGAAGTAAACAGAAGATAGCAACTGTAACTAACCTTGAAGACAAGGGGCTTAAGCCCCTTGTCTAATCATTGCTTTAGGACTTACGCATTGACAGAATTTCCGTAGTATGCCTTTGAACTTCAGACTATGGCTTCCAAGTTATTGAGGTCAAGGAAGTTGGATGCTAAATTATTGACAATAAAAGAGCGGATGACCTCAGTAAATAACTCCCTTTGTCAGGAATACCAATTAACAATTTGCGCTTTAAATCGGAGAAATTCTAACTGGGGTTTGCTGAATAATGGTAAAACCCTTTTAAAATAAGGCTTTTGACCTGTTAAAATCCGATGTTAGTGCCAGAATATAGCTGGACTTCCCCCATACAGAAATACTAAAAAATTAACAAAACCCTTACTGCAGGTCGCTTATCAGAAAAAATTGAAAAGATGCTACTGGGTACATTTTTCCCTTGAAAATGGCTGTACCGTTGACTGTATCTGGAGTAGAGCGATGACCTAGAGTTGGCTGTATAGTGATCGCTAACCTTATTGTAACAGATGGT
>VYLJ01000115.1_pt1 | contig 18963 bp, 20 predicted proteins | sample 5114331 | NCBI WGS metagenome assembly VYLJ01 (sample SAMN12291791, study PRJNA351875) | freshwater metagenome | isolation source: freshwater lake | place: USA: Michigan, MSU2 Lake | collected 2011-08-16
CTGATGAAGGCGGTGGTCGACAAGGCCGCCGAAGCCGTCTTTGCCGAGACGGGCAGGCGCGTCGCCTATATCGTCGGCACGATGATCGAGCTCCCGCGCGCTGCGCTGAAGGCAGGCGAAATTGCGGAGGTCGGCGCGTTCTTCTCGTTCGGCACCAACGATCTCACGCAGACGACTTTGGGCGTGTCGCGGGACGATGCAGCACGCTTCCTGACCACCTATGTCGAGCGCGGGATCTACGAGCGCGACCCGTTCGTCAGCCTCGATATCGAAGGCGTCGGCGAGCTCGTGCAGATCGCCGCCGACCGGGGCCGGGCAACGCGGCCCGACATCAAGCTCGGCATCTGCGGCGAACACGGCGGCGATCCGGCGAGCATCGCCTTTTGCGAAAAGGTCGGCCTCGATTACGTCAGCGCCTCGCCCTATCGCGTGCCGATCGCCCGGCTGGCAGCGGCGCAGGCGGCGCTGGGGTGAAACCCTGGCACCGCTACACGCTGACGATTGTCTTTGGCTTAGCCGCCGGGGTCTCGGTCGCGGTGTGGCAAGTGCGCGGCGGCCTTGCGGCGGGGCAAGTGACCAACGGCCCCTGGGCGACCGCCAAGACCTATGGCACGACCGACGCCGACGCGCTGACCCGGGCGCGCGTGGCGTTGTCGGGCCTGCTCGCACTGCCCGCGAAGGAGGCGATGTACTTCACCGCGAAGACCGACAGCGCGGGGCGTCCGCTCGACGGCAAGTGCAGCTATCGTTTGGCAGGCCGCGCACTGCCAGCGCGCTGGTGGAGCGTCACGCTCTACGAGGGCGAGGGTTGGCTCGTGAAGAACGCCGCGAACCGCTGGTCGGTCGGAAGCAGCGCGGTACCCGCTGGCGGCTGGACAATTGCGGTCGCGCCGAATCGGACGTCGGGAGCCTGGATCCCGACGGGCAGCGCACAGCGCTTCGATCTCACGCTCCGCGCCTATCATCCCTCGGCAGAGATCCTCGGCCGACCCGAAGCCGCACAGCTGCCGGTGATCGAAAGGATCGCGTGCTGATGCGCCGCTGGGTCGCCCCGGCGCTCCTCGGCCTTGCCACCGCAGCCCTCGCCTATCAGGCGACGCTCCTCGCCACGCCGTTCGCGCTGATGCGCGCAGCGGCGGCGAAGGCGGGGACGGGGTTGCCAGTGAACCAGTTCCGACACGGGCCAATGACAACGGCGGACAACCAGACGATCGTGCGCCCGTCGCCCGATTTGTCCTATTCGCTCTGCGTCTTCGACGTCTCCAAGCGGCCCGTGCTCGTACGCGTCGAGCCGGTGCCGGGACGTTACTGGTCAGTCAGCATCTTCGACGCGCGCACCGACGTCGCCGCTGTCCGCAGCGACCGCGACACCGGCGGCAAGCCCGCAATGCTCGCCATCCTGCGCGACGGCCAGAGTGCACCCGCCGGATACGAACCCGTACGCGTGCGTTACGACCGCGGCGTCGCGCTCATCCGCATCCTGCTCGCCGACCGAAGCGACTTCGCGGCGGTCGATCAACTCCGTCGCAAGTCGTTTTGCCGCGCAGCCTGACGCGGTCGCACGGGTTCGCGCGACGACGGAACGGTTGCACTTGTCGTCGTAGGTCCCGCCGGAAACCGCTTGGCCGAGCCTTGGCGCCACGCGGAACGCATTGTCCGATGCTCAGATCGCCATGATCGAAGCCACGAGATCGCCCCGTTCAGGAGCCGGCGAGCGTTGCGACGAACATGGCATGGCCATGCTCTACAGCGAGCGCTGAGGCCAAGCTCAACACAGTCACCAACATCTCGCCGGACTGGGATGCACAGCGACGCGCGTTCGGTGTCGGGCATCGAAGGGCGCGACAGCAAGTGAATCAGTCGAATCGGCTAGCGGGAATCTTTGGCGCGATGGCGCCTGCGACCGACGATGCGGTGGTCTCGTCCGTTCATGCCAGACATCACTCGACCGAAAGGCCGCCGTTTTGCGGGCGTTCTGCGCCGGGTACATTCCATCCCCCCCTGAACTGGGACAGGGGGGACTGCCTGGTGGAGCTGAGCGGGATCGAACCGCTGACCTCGTCATTGCGAACGACGCGCTCTCCCAACTGAGCTACAGCCCCGTGACCAGACGGATCGATCCGCGCCGCAGCGACGTGAATCGGTTGGAAGGCGGCGCGCTTAGCAACGCACGCCGACCGATGCAACGGTCACTCGTCGCACCATGTCGTCGCCGACGGAACGGTGGCGCACCTCCGCCGTTGAACGCCTCATGGCGCACGCAGCCCCCGCGTGCGCCTTTTCGCGAGGAGAGAACAATGGCTAACGAGCGTGACGACTATCGACCCGGCAATTCAGGGCGCGGCGGCTACGGCGGCGACCGCTATCGCGCCGAGGGTTCCCGGTACGGGCAGGACCGTTATTCGCAGGGCAGCCGGTACGGACGTGACGACGACGGCGACGACCGCGGGTTTCTCGATCGTGCGGGCGACGAGGTCCGTTCGTGGTTCGGCGACGACGACGCGCAGCGCCGCCGCGAACGCGACGAGCGCGAGGGCGAACAGCGCTACGGCCGCGAGTATCCCCGCAGCGGCTACAACCGGTCGGCGGGCGGCGGTCGCTACACCGAGGACCGCAGCGGCCGCGACTACGGCGCGCCGAACTATGGCTCCCCGAGCTACCAGCGTCAGGGCAGCTACGGCTCGTCGCAGCAGGGCCGTACCGACCACGATCCGCATTATGCGAGCTGGCGTCAGCAGCAGATCGATGCGCTCGACCGCGACTATGACGACTACCGTCGCGAGCACCAGTCGAAGTTCGAAAACGACTTCGGCAGCTGGCGCACGACGCGGCAAGGACAGCGCGAAATGGTCAAGCAGGTCCGCGAGCACATGGAAGTCGTCGGCAGCGACGGCGAGAAGGTGGGAACGGTCGACAAGGTAAAGGGCGACCGCATCATCCTGACCAAGAACGATCCGGAAGCCGGCGGTCATCATCACTCGATTCCGTGCAGCTGGGTCCAGTCGGTCGAGGACAAGGTGACAATCAACAAGTCGTCGACCGAGGCCAAAACCGCTTGGAAGGACGAGGACGCCAACAGCGCGATGTTCGGCGGGCGCACCGACGACGGCGACGAGAACCGCGGCGGGCGCGGCGCGCACAACCTTAACCGGGCATTTTCGGGCACGTACTGAGTCCGAAGCGTCGGTGACGAAGGGGTCCGGCGTTTGCCGGGCCCCTTTTTTCGTGCATGGGCTGGCACATCGAACCACGAAGGAGAGCAACGATGGCCCGCGTCTGGTGTCTGAAATCACGTCCGTCGGGAATGCCCGTCGCCGACAATTTCGAACTGAAGGACATCGGCACCGCGCCGCTCGGCGACGGCGAGATTCGCGTTCGCAATGTCTACCTCTCGGTCGATCCGTACATGCGCGGGCGGATGAACGACGTGAAGAGCTACGTCCCCCCTTTTCAGATCGGCGAGCCGATGACCGGCGGCGCGGTAGGCGAAGTCGTCGAGAGCAACGCGGACGGCTTCGCGCCGGGCGACCGCGTTATGCACATGTTGGGCTGGCGCGACGAGGCCGTGGTTCCCGTGGGCGGCATGATGGGCGCGAACAAGCTGCCCGGGGGTGACACGCCGATCCAGATGTTCCTCGGCAACATGGGCCTGACGGGCGCGACCGCCTGGTTCGGGCTGCTCGACACCGCCTCGGCGAAGGAGGGCGACATCGTCTTTGTATCGGCGGCCGCTGGCGCGGTCGGATCGGCCGTCGTCCAGATCGCCAAGGCGAAGGGCATGATCGTCATCGGCTCGGCAGGCGGCCCGGACAAATGCGCCTGGGTGAAGGAACTCGGCGCGGACGCGTGTATCGACTACAAGGCGGGGCCAGTGCTCAAGCAGCTCTATGAGGCCGCACCCAAGGGCATCGACGTCTATTTCGACAATGTCGGCGGAGAGCATCTCGACGCCGCGCTTGCGTCGGCGCGCATGGGCGCACGCTTTGCGATCTGCGGCCTCATCGACATCTACAATTCGGGCGAGGCGATGCCGCTCAAATACTTCGCCCGCGTCATCGGCAACCGCATCCGGATCGAGGGCTTCCTGTTCAACGATTTCGCCCCCCGAATGGGCGAGTTCCTGAGCGGGGCGGGTGCGCTGGTCGCGAGCGGCCAGCTCAAATCGCGCGACACGGTCTACGAGGGGCTGGAGCGCGCGCCTGAAGCCTTCATGGGTCTCTTCACCGGCGCGAATACCGGCAAGATGCTCGTCAAGGTCTAACGCATCGACGCGACGCTCGTCTCGTTCGTGATCGCGGCGCTGCTGATGGAGGTGACGCCAGGCCCCAACATGGGGTGGCTGGCGTTGCTCAGTGCGCGCGAAGGCCGTCACGCCGGAAATGCCGCGGTCATAGGCATCGCGCTCGGCCTGACCGTGGTTGCAGCGCTTGCGTCTTCGGTCTCGGTCTCGCGCGCGCGCGTATTCCCGGGCTATTCGGTGCACTGCAGACCGCCGGGGTGCTGTACATGCTCGTCGTTCCCGCGCGGTCCTCGACGCCGTAGCTCGTCGTTCTGGCGACCGTCTATGTCTCGATCGCGACGGCGGTCCACCTCGGCATCGTCGCGCTTGCGGCTCGCTTGAGGATGGCGCTCGAGGGTCGGCATACGCGGACGTTCGGACGTGTCTCAGGCGTGATGCTCGCGCTCGTCGCGGTGTGGATTGCCTTCGCCTGACGCTAGCGCGCCGTCACCCGCCACACACGGTTGCCGACGTCATCCGCCACCAGCAGCCCGCCGTTCGCCTGCGTGATAACTCCGACCGGGCGCCCCCGCGCGTTGCCGTCCTTGTCGAGGAACCCGGTCAATACGTCGCGCATCGGGCCGTCGGGGAAACCGCGCGCGTTGTAGCCGACGAACACGACCTTGTACCCCGATGGCGGTTTGCGGTTCCAGCTGCCGTGCTGGCCGACGAACATGCCGTTCTCGAACGGACCGAGGGTGCCCCAGGCAAGACCCAGCGATGCAGTATGCGGCCCGAGCGCATAGTCAGGACGCTTGGTGTATTGCAGCAGGTCGGGGCGCGGTTCGACGCGCGTGTCCTCATAGCCGCCCCAATAGCTGTACGGCCACCCGTAAAAGGCACCGAAATCGGCACGGGTCAGATAGTCGGGCGCGAGGTCGCCGCCGAGCATGTCGCGTTCGTTGACCACCGTCCACAGCGTGCCTTTCGGGTCGAACGCCATGCCGACCGGATTGCGTAGCCCCGTCGTCCAGATGCGTGCCTTTTTGGTCGCGAGGTTCAGCTCGAGGATGTTCGCGCGGTAATCCTCGATCTCCATCCCCTTCTCACCGATGTTCGAGGCGCTGCCGACTGCGATGAACAGCGACTGGTTGTCGGGCGAGGCGACAATGTTCTTGGTCCAGTGGTTCTCGCCGCCGGGCAGGTCCATGACCTTTTTCGGCTTGGCCTCGATCCGTGTCGCGCCGGGCGTGTAGGTCACGACAACGACGGCATCGTGATTGCCGATGTAGAGCTGGTCGCCGACAAGGGCCATTCCGAACGGTGAGTTGAGACCGGTCAGAAACGGGGTCTTCTGCTCCGCGCGACCGTCGCCGTCAGCATCGCGCAGCAATGTGATGCGGTTTGCGGAAGGAACCCCCGCACCCGCGCGGTTCATCAGCAGCTTCATCACCCATCCGGTGATGCCGCCCCCTTCGCGTGGCGGCGAGTTGGTCTCCGCGACGAGGATGTCGCCATTGGGCAACTCGTACAGCCAGCGCGGATGATCGAGATCGCGCGCGAATTCGCCGACCGCAAGGCCGGCGGCCGGCGTCGGCATCGCGCCCTCGGCCCAGCCGACGACCTTCGCGATGCGGACGGTCGGAATGGCTTCCTGGCGCGGCGGGGTGATCTGCGGACGCGTTCCGGACACGGCCTCGACGCTCAGCTCCGCCGGGTTCCCGCGCAGAACGTACCAAGCTAGGCCGCCCACGACGACGATGATGATGGTCAAGAGGACGAGCAGGCGGGTGCGGAGCGACATATAACCTATCTGGTGATTAATGGGTCAGACTTCAAGGTTGTGTTCGGTATTTTTCTGCGGCGGGTGCAGCCGTACGCGCCGCGTGCGCCGTTCGTCGCCCTCGATCACCTCGACGCGCCAGCCGCTGGCATGCGTCAGGCATTCGCCGGGCTGCGGAACGTGTCCGGCCAGCACAAACGCGAGGCCGCCGATGGTGTCGACGTCCTCGTCGACCTCGGCAAGGCGCGGGTCGATCGCCGCTGCGATATCTTCAAGCTCGGCCCGCGCATCGGCTTCCCACGCGTCGTCGTCGAGCGCGACCAGCATCGGCGCGACCGCATCGTCGGTCTCGTCCTCGATGTCGCCGACGATCTCCTCGATCAAATCCTCGATCGTCACCAGTCCCTCGGTCCCCGAATACTCGTCGATGACGATCGCGAGGTGGACACGTTTCGCTTTCATCTCTTGCAACAGGTCGAGCACGCCCATCGATTGGGGGACATAAAGCGGCTGGCGAATCAGCTCCGAGATATCGGCAGGGAAGGGGGCACCGCGCGCCAGAATCGCGAAGGCGTCCTTGATGTGGACCATGCCCGTGACGTGGTCGAGGCTGCCGCGGTAGACCGGCAAGCGGCTGTGCGGCGCCTCAGCGATGGCAGTCACGAGCTCATCGAACGTTGCCGTCTCCGACACAGCGACAATGTCGGCGCGCGGCACGCCGACGTCGTCGACGGTGCGGGGTCCGAAATCGAGCAGGTTGCGCACCATGTCGCGCTCGATAGGCGACAGGTCGCCTTTCTCGTCGGGTGCAGGGTCATCCTCATGGTCGTCGATGACCTCCGCGATCTGCTCGCGCAGCGAGGGTTCAGGGCCGTCGCCGAACAGCGACTTGACCGTGTTCCAAAGTCCGCTCTCGCGGCTACTGTCGCCCTCTTTCATTCGGGGGTTTCGTCGTCCTTATAGGGGTTATGCAGACCCAGCGCGGACATTGCGGCCCGCTCGATTTCCTCCATCGCCTCAGCCTCGGAATCATCGATATGATCATAGCCTAGCAGATGCAGCATCCCGTGCACAATGAGATGCGCGGCATGATCCTCGAGCGGTACGCCCTTCTCCACTGCCTCGCGGGCACAGGTTTCGTGGGCCAAGGCGATATCGCCAAGCAGGATCTCTCCGTCGTCGGTGTTGGCGAGCGTTTCGATAAGGTCCGGCTGGACCATCGGGAAGGACAGCACGTTCGTCGGCTTGTCCTGCCCGCGAAACTGGCGGTTCAGCATGTGCACCTCTGCGTCGGACGTCATGCGGACGGCCACCTCGATCATGGCCGACGCGCGTGCGAGACCGGCATGCGGGCTTACGGCCAGCGCGGCACCGACCGACCTTTCGGCGATTCTGTCCCAATCCCTGTCGGGCCAGCCTGCCTCGACAGCGGTTTCGGTCTGGATCACCCCTCGCCCTCGTACGCCGCGACGATCCGTCCAACGACCGGATGTCGTACGACGTCGGCGACGCCGAAGCGGACCATGCCGATCCCCTCGATCCCTTCGAGCTTGGCGACGCCGTCATTCAGCCCCGACTCCTGCCCCTTTGGCAGATCGGTCTGATTCGGGTCGCCGCACACGACCATGCGGCTGTTCTGGCCGAAGCGCGTCAGAAACATCTTCATCTGCGCGGGCGTCGTGTTCTGCGCCTCGTCGAGGATGATGAAGCTTTCCGCCAGCGTGCGGCCGCGCATGAACGCGATGGGCGCGATCTCGATCTCCCCGCTCGCGATGCGGCGCTCGACCTGCTCGGCGGGCAGGCAGTCGTAAAGCGCGTCGTAAAGCGGGCGCAGATACGGGTCGACCTTCTCCTTCATGTCGCCGGGCAGGAAGCCGATCTTTTCGCCCGCCTCGACCGCGGGGCGCGACAGGATCAGCCGGTCGACGCTGCCGGTAATGAGCTGCGAGACGGCCTGCGCGACCGCGAGATAGGTCTTGCCCGTCCCAGCCGGACCCAGCGCGAAGATGATGTCGTGGCGGTTGAGCGCCTCGATATAGCGCGCCTGCGTCGCCGAGCGCGGGACAATCGTTTTCTTGCGCGTGCGGATCATCGGGCCCGGTGCGCCGCCGGTATCGTGACGAATGATCCCGTCGAGCGTGGGTTCGGACGACATTGCGATGACCGCGTCGATCAGCCCCATGTCGACGTCCTCGCCGCGCACCACGCGGTTGTAGAGGTCCTGCAGGACATCGCGTGCCCGCGCGGTCGCCGACGCCTCACCCTCGATCTGTACCCGGTCGCCGCGCGCGCCGATGTAGACGCCGAGGCGGTTCTCGATCCCGACGAGGTTCTGATCGTATTCGCCGAACACCCGCGCAAGGATTTGCGGTTTGTCGAACGACACGTCGATGCGGCTCTTGTCGCCGGGCTGTGCGGGCTGGGGCTTTCGCGACACTCAGGCGGCGTCCTGCAAGGGCAATACTCCAGTAAGGCTGTTGGGTCCCGCCGCAGCGAGGTCGAGCGTGACAAGGTCGCCGACGGCAAGCGCGGGGTCGACGACGTGAACCGACTGCAGCCACGGCGACTTGCCGAGCATCTGTGCGGGGAGCTTGCCCGCGCGCTCGATGAGCACTTTGGTACGCTGTCCGACGCTCGCGCGATTGAAGGCGTGCTGCTGGTCGTTGAGAAGCGCTTGGAGGCGTTGCAGCCGGACATCCATCACGGCTTTCGGCACCTGCGCGTCCATCGTCGCGGCCGGAGTGCCGGGGCGCGGGGAGTAGGAAAAGCTGAACGCCTGTGCATAGCCGACCTCGGCGACGAGGCTGAGCGTCTCCTCGAACTCGGCATCGGTTTCGCCCGGGAAGCCGACGATGAAATCGCCTGAGATTGCGATGTCGGGCCGCGCCACTCGGACGCGCTCGATCAGGTGGACATAGCTATCGCGTGTGTGGCTCCGGTTCATCGCGCGCAACACGCGGTCGCTGCCTGCCTGCACGGGTAAATGGAGGAACGGCATCAGCTTTTCGACGTGCGCGTGAGCGGCGATCAGGTCGTCGCGCATGTCGTTGGGATGGCTCGTCGTGTAGCGGATCCGCGCGAGGTCCGGCAATCGGTCAAGTGCGGCGATCAGGTCCGCAAGCGATTTGCCGTCGGACTCCCAGGCATTGACGTTCTGCCCCAGCAGCGTGATCTCCTTCGCGCCGCCGTCGATAAGCGCCTTTGCTTCATCGACGATCTTGGCGAACGGTCGCGAAACCTCGGCTCCGCGGGTGTAGGGTACCACGCAATAGGTGCAGAATTTGTCGCAGCCTTCCTGGACCGTCAGGAATGCAGACGCGCGCTGCACTCCACGCTTGGGCAAGGCGTCGAATTTCGGCACGAGCGGCATGTCGGTGTCGATCTGTGCCTGCCCGCCACGCGCCGCGTCGAGCAGCGCTGGTAGCCGATGATAGGCTTGCGGGCCGACGACGACATCGACGCCCGCACGTTTCGCAACGTTCTCGCCCTCTGCCTGCGCGACGCAGCCCGCGACTGCGATGATGGGCCGCGATCCATTCTCGCGCCGCAGCGCGCCGATCTCCGAATACACCCGGTGCACCGCGCGCTCGCGGATGTGACAGGTATTGAGTACGACAACATCGGCTGCTTCGACAGGCGCCGAAGCCATCCCCTCGGCCGCGAGCAGTTCGCTCATCCGCTCGCCGTCATAGACGTTCATCTGGCAGCCGAAGGATTTGACGTAGAACGTCTGCGGGCGAGTCATTGCGCCTCGCTTAGCGCAGGCGGCGGCTCTGCCCAACGCCTTTCGCTCCACCAGTCGTGCCCGACGAACGCGGGGACCGGGCGGCTGAGCACTTCGGCGAAAGCGGCCTCGATCCGGGTCCGTGCTTCCGCCGCGATCGCCTTGCGTCCCGGGAAGTCGCGCGGGTGGAACGGTTCGAGGTAGCGCACGCCGACCCGGAAGTTTCCCCGCCGCGCGAGGACGCGGAGTGCATTGTGGAGGCCGCTTTCGGTTCCGATCCAGCCGATCTCGGGCCCCACCACCTGCCCGTAATCGAGCACCAGCGGCTGAACCATGATCCCCGGCGGCGGCGGTTCGAGGATGCGCAGCAGCGGCGATTTGAACGGCAGCAACGACACCCCGTCGGTCGTCGTTCCTTCGGGAAAGATGCAGATGCTCCAGGTTTCGGCGATGGCATCTTTCAGCCGGTTGATCTGTTCGGCCACGCCCATGCGATCTTCGCGCGCGACGAAGACTGTACGGTTGAGTGTACACAGCCACCCCACGAGCGGCGCATCGCGCATCTCGGCCTTCGCGACGAATGCGCTGCCCGACGACCCGGCGATCGCGAGGATGTCAATCCAGCTGACGTGATTGGCGATGAACACGACGTCGCGGCGCAGGGGTGTTCCCGAGTGGCGCACGCGCGCGCCCGACGCCCGCCCGACCGCGCCAAGAAACAGGCGCGGCCACGGCGACGGTGCACGGACCATCCGCCACAGATAGTGGAGCGGCACGCAGAGCAGCAGCAGCGCGATCATCGCCCCGCCCCGCAGCGAAATGCGTATCCAACCGGCGATCGTGATGGGCGGCGGATTGCCTGCCGCGGCTTCAGCTCGGGCGGTCGAGGGCGACGCCATAGAGCTCCATGCGATGATCGACGAGGCGGAAGCCAAGCTTTTCCGCGATCTGCTTTTGCAGCGCCTCGATCTCGGGATCGACGAATTCGATAACCTTTCCGGTCTCGACGTCGATCAGGTGATCGTGATGCGCTTCCGCCGCCGCCTCGTACCGAGCGCGGCCGTCGCCGAACTCGTGCCGCTCGAGAATGCCGGCCTCTTCGAACAGCCGGACGGTGCGATAGACCGTGGCTATCGAGATGCCGGGATCGATTGCCGCGGCGCGCGCGTGCAGCGCCTCGACATCCGGATGGTCATCGGCATCCGACAGCACGCGTGCGATGACGCGCCGCTGTTCGGTGATCCGAAGCCCCTTTTCGGCGCTGAGCGCCTCAATGTCGATTCTGCGGTGCATTGCGGCGACGCTAGCCGATAACCGGCGTCGCCGCAAAGCGACTTACTTGGTGACAGTCTTGCGGCGACGTCCGCCCTTGGTCCCCAGGCCGATGCTCTTGGCCAGCGTGCGCCGCTGTTCGGCATAGTTCGGCGCGACCATCGGATAGTCCGCAGCCAGTCCCCACTTCGCGCGATACTGGTCGGGAGTCATGCTGTAATGCGTCATCAGGTGACGCTTGAGCATCTTGAGCTTCTTCCCGTCCTCGAGGCACACGATGTAATCGGGCTTGATTGACGACCGGATCGAGACGGCGGGTTCCTGCTTGGGTGCAGGCTCCGGCTCGGCAGGTGTTGCAAGCGACGACAGCGCGCCGTGAACATTGGCGATCAGCGTCGGCAAATCATTGACCGCGACACTGTTGTTGCTGACATGCGCCGCGACGATGTCGGCGGTCAGCGTGATCATTGTTTCCTGCATTTCGTTGAGATCAGCCATTTCGAAATCCTGACGCTTCTTTAAGCCAAAGAAATAATGCGCGAATACTCTTGCGAAACGATGTTTAGACCAAGAGTGCTAGCGATACAATTAGCTTGGACGGTCCAAAATTCAGACCAGCCGTTTCCGAAACGTAAGAGCATCGCGTCGATACCCGTCCTTTCCGCGGTAATAGTCGCGTCGTATGCCGACCTGTTGCAATCCTTCGCTCGTGTAAAGCGCGATGGCCGGATTGTCGGCGCGCACTTCGAGGAAGTAATTCTCGGCGCCGGCGTCGCGCGCGACGGCCATTGTTTCCCGAAGCAGCGCTCGCCCGGTTCCGTGTGTTCGCGCGTCGGGAAGGACCGCCAGCAGCATCAGCTCCGCATCACCCGCCATGGCGCGGACGAGCGCGAATCCCTCGATCTCGCCGTTGCGTGCCACGACCAGCGTTGCTCCCGGCATCGACAGCACGCCGGTGCACTGCGCTGCTGTCCAGGCCTCGCCGAAACGGGGGTCGAACGCGCGAACCATGACGTGCATCGCTTCGTCGAGCGCCTCAATCCCGTGACGCGCGATGGTCAACATGCCGATGTCATCGGCTTTGCATCCGCGCCGCGGGCATAGATTGGGACGGGGGGTAGGTCGCAGGCCAGCCTGTCGACCCAGCGTGCATCGGGGACGATTTCGAACGCCTCGCCCCATCCGCGCGCCTCGACGACCCGGGCAGCAGCGTTGCCGATCACACGCGGCGAAGTCACTCGCGCGGCCGCGGCTGCAAACGGGAGCGATTCGGGACTCTCGACCGGCTGACCGTCGGCACCGTAGCGCCCGACGAACACCTCACCGTGCCCACCTTCGATCGCGACGCTCGTCTCATCGCGCCAGCCGTCGATGCTTGCCAGCAGCGCGAGCGACGCGAACCCGGCGATGTCTGCGTTCCAACCGAATGCTAACGCCCGCGCTGCAGCCACGCCCACGCGGATGCCGGTGAAACTGCCGGGTCCGACGTCGACCGCGATGCGGTTTGCCCGGCCGCCGCCGTCGAGTGCGGCAACCATCGGCAGCAGGTGTTCGGCATGGCCACGCCCGACCGGATGGTGGGCATGACCGACGAGTTCGCCATTCTCGAACAGCGCGACCGAGCAGACCGATGTCGCCGTCTCGATCGCGAGCAGCCTCACAGGACCGTGTTGAACCGCTCGAAGCCCGGTCGCGGCGAACGGCCGAAGATGGTCGAAGGATCGCCGTGGCCGAGCGTCGAGATGAAGTTCGACTTGACCGGCGTCCCCGCAAAGAATTCGGCGTCGACGGCATTGTTGTCGAAGCCGGACATCGGCCCGGTGTCGAGGCCGAGTGCGCGCGCCGCCATAATGAAATAGGCACCCTGCAGCGACGAATTGCGGAACGCGGTCTTCTCGATCAGTTCCGGATTGCCCGCGAACCAGCTTCGGGCGTCGGTATGCGGGAACAGCTCGGGCAGCTTTTCGTGGAACTCCATGTCCATGCCGATGACGACACTGACGGGCGCCTTGCGGATCTTTCCTGCATTGGACTCCGACGCGTGCTTTGCTAGCCGTTCTTTGGCCTCGGGCGTAGTCAGCCAGACCAACCGCGCAGGCAGGCAGTTGGCTGAAGTTGGACCGAACTTTATCAGCTCCCAGATCGCGTCGAGCTCGTCCAAGGTAACAGGCTCGTCCGTATAGCCGTTATAGGTCCGCGCGGTGCGGAACAGCTGGTCAAGCGCGCTGTCGTCGAGCCGCGCCATCAACCGAGCTTCACTGCGGTGCCGCTGACGCTGACCATCAGCATCGAGCCGGACTGGCCGATGACCTCGTAATCGATATCGACACCGACGACCGCATCCGCGCCGAGGTCGCGCGCTTCCTCCATCAGCTCCTGATAAGCCTGCTGGCGCGCGTTCTTCAGGGCGCTCTCATATGCGCCCGACCGTCCGCCGACGATGTCGCGAACGCTGGCGAACAGGTCGCGGAAAATGTTCGCGCCGACGATCACCTCTCCGGTCACTAAACCGAGGTAGTCGCGCACCGGGCGCCCTTCGATTGAGGTGGTGGTCGTGACGATCATTGCATTGCTCCTCGCTTGTGCGGGCGCGATATGGGAAGCTCCATACGGCTGTCCAAGACAATTTCGAGGCGCGACCTTTGGAAGACATAAAGCATGAGTTGGGAAGCACCTTTCTCGGCATACTGATGGACGACGTCCTTGCATCCCTCCGCCAACTTGAGGCCGAGGGCACTCAGCCCACCAAACGAAATTTCATTCGAGTTCTGTTCGCCTCAGTCGAGGGGCTAGCGTGGCTATACCGTGAACATGTCAAGTCAGTTGCCGTCGATGTGGGCGAGCTTTCTTCCGAGATTGAGGCGGCTTTGCGCGACCGAACGTATTTGGTCTCGGAGTCCGGCAAGGTTACGAGCCAGCCGCGATATCTGTCGCTTGTGGCGACGATCCGAATAACAACGCGACTCGCACAAAGGATCGACAAGACAGTCGAGGTCGATTTCGGAAGCGAGGGCTGGTCGGCCTTGAAGGCAACGATCGAACTGCGAAACCGGCTGACGCATCCCAAAAGTCAGAGCGACCTCGAGATCAGTCCCGAGGATGTCGCTCGAGCATGGACCGGTTCACTTTGGCTAACACGCTTGGTCGTCGAGACATTGACGGCTACCCAACGCGAGCTTGAGCGCTACGCCATTGATTTCCGGGATCTTGCGGATAAACTGATCGCAGGCGATCCTAAGGCGCTGGCTGAATACCGTGCCGTGTTGCGGGCGTCCGACGACTGAGACTGCTACCTGATACCGAGCGCAGCCTTATACAGATCGAGGATCGCCTCCATCTCCTGTCGGTCCTGCAACGGCATTTTCCGCAGCCTTACGATCTGACGCATGATCTTGGCGTCATAACCCTGACCTTTTGCCTCCGAGTAGACGTCGCGCACGTCATCCGCGATGCCCTTCTTCTCTTCCTCCAGCCGCTCGATGCGTTCGATAAAGAGGCGCAGTCGGTCGTCGGTGACGGCTTCGGCCATGAGTTTTGAAATCCCCGCTTGATTAAAGGCGGCGCGGTTAGAAGAAGGGCGCGGCTTCGACAAGCCGGGAGGGACGAGTTTTGCACCGCACTTTGGCACCACGCCAGCGAAAGGTCCGCGTGCTCGCCACGCTTGGCCCCGCAAGCCGTTCGTCCGAGATGATCGAGCGGTTGATCCGCCGCGGCGCTGACGCTTTCCGCGTCAACATGAGCCACGGCACGCATGAGGACCATGCGCCAGTCATCGCCGCGATCCGCGCGCTCGAACGCTCGCTGATCCGGCCGACGACGATTCTTGCCGACCTGCAGGGGCCGAAGCTTCGCGTCGGGACGTTCGTGGACGGTAGGGTGTTGCTCGAAGTCGGGCAGACCTTTCGCCTCGACCGCGACCCTGCACCTGGCGACGCGACGCGGGTCAGCCTGCCGCACAAGGAAATTTTTGAGGCGCTGCGTACCGGCGCGCGGCTGCTGCTCGACGACGGCAAGATCGTGCTGCGCGTGGTCGAGATTGCCGACGACTACGCGCTGACCAGTGTCGAAGTCGGCGGAACGCTGAGCGAACGCAAGGGCGTCAACGTGCCCGACGTCGTCGTGCCGCTGCCCGCGCTCACGGCGAAGGACCGGAGCGACCTCGCCTTCGCGCTCGAGCAGGGCGTCGACTGGATCGCGCTGTCGTTCGTACAGCGGCCGGAGGATCTAGCCGAGGCGCGCAAGCTGATCGGCGGACGCGCGGCGCTGCTTGCCAAGATCGAGAAGCCCGCAGCGCTCGACCGGCTGGATGAGATCATCGAGCTCGCAGACGCGGTAATGGTCGCACGCGGAGACCTGGGCGTCGAGCTCCCGCCCGAGGCCGTGCCGCCCGCGCAAAAGCGCATCGTCGAGGCGGCGCGCATGGCCGGCAAGCCCGTCGTCGTCGCGACACAGATGCTCGAATCGATGATCACCGCACCGACCCCGACGCGTGCAGAGGTCAGCGACGTCGCGACCGCGATCTACGACGGGGCGGACGCGGTCATGCTGTCGGCGGAAAGCGCGGCCGGGGCGTGGCCCGCCGAATCGGTCGCGATGATGGACCGCATCGCGTGCAGCGTGGAAAGCGACCCCGGCTATTTCGCGCGGCTGCACTTTACCCAGACGAAGAGCGACCCGACGACTGCCGACGCGCTGTCGGACGCGGCGCGCGAAATCGCGATCACGGTGGGCGCGAAGGCTATCGTCTGCTTCACTTCGTCGGGCTCGACCGCCCGACGCGTGTCGCGCGAACGGCCGCCGGTCCCTCTGCTGGTCCTCACGCCCAAGGCGGAGACCGCACGGCGGATGGGGATCGTCTGGGGCACGCACGCCGTCCAGACGCGCGACGTCGGCAGTTTCGAAGAGATGGTCGCCAAGTCGAAGCGCATGGTGCTGCGTCATCAGCTCGCGGGGGCGGGTGACCGCATCATCATCATGGCGGGCGTGCCGTTCGGGACGCCGGGATCGACCAACGTGCTCCACGTCGTCCGGCTGACGGGCGAAGAACTGAAGATCGAGGGGCGCTAGTTACCCCGCCAGACTTTTCGACGCCTGTTCGAAGACGTCCTTCGACACGCCCGGCTGCGCGACGATGCGTTCGAGCGCGGCACGCATTTTCGTCTGTCGTGCCTTGTCAAAGCGCCGCCAGCGGCCGAGTGGGGGGACCATCTTCGCCGCTGTCTGCGCATTCGTGGGATCGAGCGCGAGGATCTGGTCGGCGAGGAAGGCATAACCTGCGCCGTCGGCGCGGTGGAACGCGCGCTGGTTGACCGAAAAACCGCTGACGAGCGCGCGGAAGCGGTTGGGATTGAAGAGAGTGAAATCCGGATGCGCGGCAAGTGCGATCGCTTCGTCGGTCGCGGTCGCGCGCATCGACATCGCTTGCACCGAAAACCATTTGTCGAGGACGAGCGCGTTGCCGCGGTAGCGTGCGTAGAACGCCTCGAGTGCAGCGACGCGTTCGCCGCGGTCGACATTGGCGTTGGCGAGCGTCGTCAGGGCGTTCATCCGGTCGGTCATGTTATCCGCGCCCTCGAACTGCGCGAACGCGAGTTTCGCACCAGCGATCGGGTCAGCAGCCGCAAGATAGCCGAGCGCCACCCCGCGCAGTCGCCGCCCCCCCTTGCCCTCGGGCGTATAGGCCCATGCCTTGCCGCTGTGGGCGTTATACAGCCGCTGCCATGTCGCCGCGTGCTTCGTGGCGATGTGCTGGCGCAGATGCTCGCGCACGGTTGCGATGGCTTCGGGGTCAACCACAGCCATCTGGTCGCCGATGAAGCTTTCGGTCGGCAGCAGCACAGCTTCCGCGACGAACGCCGGATCGAGCCGGCCGTCCGCCAGCGTCGCACCGATTGCATCGACGAGCGGGCCCGCGTCCATCTCGCCGCCGTTGAGCGCGGCGAGCAGCGTGTCGAGCATCAACTGCTGCATCGCCTCGTAGCGCGCGAACGGGTCGTCGTCGTGGGCGGACAGGAACGCGAGGTCGGCCAGCGTCCGGTCGGTCTCGACGATAATCGGCGCGGAGAAACTACGATTGATCGAGAGCACGGGCTTGGCGACCCAGCCGTCGAAGCGAAGCTCCTCCGATGCATCGTCGAAGATATGTAGCACCTCGCCGCGATGCGCGCCCGTCACGGGGTCGAGCAGCGCAAGTTTGAGAGGAAGCGGCATCACGGGCTTCACGCGCTGAGCTGGCGTCGGGTCGAAATTCTGCGACAACGCCACGACCGCCGTCTCGCCCTCCAGCCGCACCGAAGCGCGCAGCCTCGGCGTCCCCGCCTGCTCGTACCAGCGGCGGAAGTGCGCGAGGTCAACCTTCCCTCCCGCCTCCATCGCCGCCACGAAATCCTCGCAGGTCGCCGCTTGCCCGTCGTGCCGGGCGAAATACAGGTCGGTCCCGCGCCGGAACCGCTCTGCACCCAGCAGCGTGTGGAGCATGCGGATCACTTCCGCGCCCTTGTTGTAGACTGTCGCGGTGTAGAAATTGCCGATCTCGATATAGCTTTCGGGGCGGATCGGATGCGCGAGCGGCCCCGCGTCCTCGGGAAACTGGCTCGCGCGCAGCATCCGGACGTCCTCGATCCGCTTAACTGCGGCCGAGCCCTGATCGGCGGAAAACTGCTGGTCGCGAAAGACCGTGAAGCCTTCCTTCAGCGACAGCTGGAACCAGTCGCGGCAGGTAACGCGGTTCCCCGACCAATTGTGGAAATACTCGTGCGCGACGACGCCGGCGACGCCATCATAGTCGATGTCGGTCGCCGTTTCCGGATCGGCGAGAATGTAGCGGCTGTTGAAGATGTTCAGCCCCTTGTTCTCCATCGCGCCGAAATTGAAATCATCGACCGCGACGATGTTGAACACGTCGAGGTCGTATTCGCGGCCGTAGACCTCTTCGTCCCACTTCATCGACGCCTTGAGCGCCGCCATCGCGTGATGCGTGCGCTGGAGGTCGCCTGCGCGCACCCAAATGCCGAGATCGACACGCCGCCCGCTCATCGTTGTGAAGCTGTCGCGGTTGGCGACCAGATCGCCTGCGACCAGTGCGAACAAATAGCTGGGCTTGGGGAAAGGGTCGCGCCACTCGGCCCAATGCCGGTCGCCCTGGCTACCGTTCGCGACGTTGTCGCCGTTTGCAAGCAGGACGGGATAGCGCGCCGCATCGGCGCTCATCCGGACAGTGTAGCGGCTGAGGACATCGGGACGGTCGGGGAAGAAGGTGATGCGACGAAACCCCTCAGCCTCACATTGCGTGCAGAGCAGCCCGCCCGAGGCGTAGAGTCCCATCAACTGCGTGTTTGCCTCCGGCGAGACCTCGACTTCGGTTTCGACGGTCGCAGCATCACCGGGCAGCTCGATGACGAGCTTCCCCTCGTCGAGCCGCCAGTCGTTGATCGCCTGTCCGTCGACCTTCACCCACAGCGGCGTTAGCCCGTCGCCATCCAGCACCAGCGGGCGCACGTGCTTTCCGTTGCGCGCAACCGAAAGAACCGCACGCACGCGGGTCCTGGCGGGATCGAGATCGAAGTCGAGCGCGATGTCGGGAACGAGCCAGTCCGGCGGACGGTAATCCTCGCGGCGGATGGCGTGCGGGGTGATCGCGGTCTGGGCATCGAGCATGTCGGGCACTTACGCATCGCCTCGGATTGCGGCAATGCACGGCGCGCATGGTTTCGCTCTTCGTCTTCGGCATGGGGTATACGGCGTCGCGGGTCGCGGCGGCTGTGGTGGCTCGTGGCGGTGTCGCCGCCGGAACCGGGCGTGGCGGCTCTCTCGCGTTCGACGATGCCGATGCCGTCGACCCCGCGCTGGCGGCGGCGACGCATGTGCTCAGCAGCGTGCCGCCCGGCGAGGACGGCGACGCTGTGCTGCGACGCTATGGCGACGCGCTCGGCGGCAAATGGCTCGGCTATCTGTCCTCGACCGGCG
>VYLJ01000347.1_pt1 | contig 18702 bp, 19 predicted proteins | sample 5114331 | NCBI WGS metagenome assembly VYLJ01 (sample SAMN12291791, study PRJNA351875) | freshwater metagenome | isolation source: freshwater lake | place: USA: Michigan, MSU2 Lake | collected 2011-08-16
GCCAGCCATTGCGGGGATCGGGGGAAAATTCAGGTACTTTTTCCCTGAAAATTAGGTAGTTGACCACCTCAAAACTGGTAAAACCCCACACCCCACACCCCACACCCCACACCCCACACCCTGCCCCCAGGAAAAGCTTTTTCGGCAAACCCTATCTAATTGTGTGTTGGGTTTTTTTAGGTCAATCCAACCGACAAGAGCGGCTATAAAATCTAATATAATCAAGACAGCAGGTCATCCCATAGGTAATTCTCAAATGAATTATAAGATTGACATAGAACAAGAAGAAGATGGACGATATATTGCTGAAATCGTCCATCTTCCGGGAGTTTTAGTCTATGGCAATAGTCAACAGGAAGCTATTGCTAAAGTTCAAGCACTTGCTTTGCGTGTCTTAGCCGATCAACTTGAACAGGGAGAACTTCCAGAAAATCACCTAAATTTATCATTTGTTGCTCTATGAGTCAATGGTCAGCAACGAAAGCCAAACAAGTTTTAAAAGCATTAAAAAGCATAGGTTGGAAAATTAAACGCAGTGGACTGTTTCAGCTAAAATAGGGCAATAGATTTCGGCTTAAAGTCTTAAATTATAGAATTTATAGCATTTTTCTAATACACCAAATTAACTGAAACAATCCAGTAGGGTGTGTTAGCGATAGCGTAACACACCAATTTAATAATAAATTTGCTGCGTGGGGAGCGGATTATTGATTTTGGTTTTTTAACAGAATTGGTGGCCGCAAACACAAACCCTACCAGATTAAGCGATCGCACTCAACCTAATATCAACAGACTTTCTGTTTCACTATCAAAAAATTCAACAATAATTAAAAAATAACCTCTTAAAATTTCGATAATCTTTGCAGTGGAACTATTGCCAATACGAAGATAGATAAATTTGGGTGGATGACCATATAATAGACTGCGCTGATGAAAATCGGCATCTTTAGAGACAATTACAAAATCGTTGAATTTGGCAAATTCCCAGATAAGTGCATCATCAGTATTGATCAGTCCTAAAGTCTTGACGTGCTGAGAATCAGAATATAAATCAATTATTTTATCAATAATCCGATCTGACAAATTTTCATCTAATAACAGTTTCATAAAGAGGTGATAAATAATTTTTTCTCTCGATCAGCAGCAAAAGCCAAACAAGCTTTGATATCCTCGGAAGTTAATTCTGAAAAATCCTCAAGAATTTCTGCTTCTGTCATTCCTGCTGCTAAATATTCTAGAATATCGTACACAGTTATACGCATTCCTCGAATGCAGGGTTTTCCGCTGCGTTTTCCTGGTTCAATGGTAATAATGTTTTGGTAACTCATAATGCTTTAATTATTTTGACCTTCCCAATTATATCTTATTCGATGACAGAGATCGCACTCCATCCCACCGACAAGAACGATCACCCTTTAACTTCGTACCACTCTTAGGGTGTAAAGTGCGAAAACATAATGCACCAATTTAATAATAAATTTGCTGCGTGGGGTGCGGATTGTTAATTTTGGTTTTTGATCAGAATTAGTAGCCGCAAACACTCACCCTACAAGATTAGCAGATTAGAGATCGCGCTAATTTAAACCTCTCTCTTTAATTTCTTTAAGGGTTTTATTAACAGCATATTTTGCATTGATACTATTAATCAATTCAGTTTGATCATGTTTTTTAGCAACTCCCAATAAATCAATAATCAAGTCAAAACTTCCGTCAGTATTACGAATCCAACCTAGATCATAATCTCCCTCTAGCACAGCAACAATATCTGCTCTAACTCTTTGACCATTAGAACCACCACGAACATCTGCTTCACGTTTAACTATTATTCCTAAATCCTGCAAAGATTTTACTAAAATTTCAGGATCAGTTATTTTAGTTGTTAAAACAGAAAAATAACCGCCAGCGCCTCTTTCGTGCTGACTATCCTGCTCCCTTTTGTTATGACTATCTTAATCGGGATTTCTCCAATCTCTGAAATTACTATAGTAAAGAAATTCTTGAAAACCTTCTTTGATTTTAGCATCTACATCCGTTCTAGCTAATATTGTTTCGATAATTGCTCCTATTTCCGAGTCAATTGTTATTCTAGCTAATGCCGTCAAAAGTCCAATAATTTCCCCTTCAGCCTTATTAGCTAGTTGTTGAATAATGGGTAAAGTTTGAGCGTGATCTCGCCAATGGTTTGCTAAAGCTTCAATTGCTCTATGTTCACCCTTATTAGCTTGTTGTTGAATAATGGGTAAAGTTTGAGGATTATCTCGCCAATGGTTTGCTAAAGCTTCAATTGCTTTTGATTGACCCTTGTTAGCTTGTTGTTGAATAATGGGTAAAGTTTGCGGATTATCTCGCCAATGGGTTACTAAAGCTTGAATTGCTAGACTTTTACCCTTGTTAGCTTGTTGTTGAATAATGGGTAAAGTTTGAGGATTATCTCGCCAATGGGTTGCTAAAGCTTCAATTGCTTCTGATTTACCCTGTCTAGCAACTTCCTGTAGATAAACTAACGCCTCAGAATGAATTTTAGCAATTCTAGATAATTGAATAACAGCTTGATCTTGAACATACCAAACATTTCTTTCAGTTGCTATAGATTGAAGAACACTCCATCCTGTCCGATGATCTTGCCAAATTGCTCCAATTTTAGCAACTGTTTTTTCCTTAAAATCAGTATCAGCATACCTATAAGACAATTTAGTTAAGGATTGAAGACTATCTAACAATCGCTGACTTAGTTCAACATAAATAGACTGGTTTCGCAATTCTCCATAACAATCTGCTGCCAAAAAAAGATGAGAAATTTTTTTATATGTTTCCTCCATATCAATGAGAGAATTAATTAATTTTTCAGCAATTTCTTTAGGAAATTCTGCACTTAGCATCCCCATCAATAAACATAAAACTTCTTTCCAAACAGGATCTGAACAATGTTCTCCAAATACTTTGGTTTTCAATTCCTCAAGAGTAATTCCGTCTGGTAATCCTCGGTTTTTAAATCTTTCATAAAACTCGCAAGCACAAAAGTATTCTAAAAAAGTTCGATGAACAAAAGCAAAAGCATTGCCACCTAAAGAACAAAGAATAAAATTACGATAGCGCAGTTGTTTGATAATTAAATCAGTCAGATCACTAGCCACTCGTTTGTTAATTTCTGTTTTTTCAAGATATTGAGTCAAAACATTTTCTAATTCTTCCTTATAGATTAAATTAGCAGCTAACCCTTTTTCCCTTGCTTGCATGGCACTTGCGACTAAACGCAGAATGTCCCTTTTATCTCTTAGATCAATATTGTAAAGATATTTTTTCAGTTCAGGATCAATTAATCCTTCCTTGGTTTCAAAATCCCATTGATGTAATAACACCTCTGACGCTTTTTCATAAAGTTTTGAGCGGTCTCTTGGTAATTCTTGAGTTCGATTCAGAATAGCCATCATCGTTAATAATAAAGGATTTACTGCTAATTCTCGAATCGCTTTTGACTCCTTAATTGCCTTTTGTAAACGTTCTTGTTTTTGGGTTTTATCATCTCGATTTTCAAAAGCTAAATCATGCCAACGTTTGATAAAATCTTCAATCTGATCTTTATCTAAATCTTGGATCATAAAATGTTCAAAACGAGCCTCATTTAATTCTTCTGCTTCATATCCTAACCGGCGAGAAGTGACTATAATTGGCACTTGAGGATATTCAATACTACAACGTTTGATATCCGTGACAATTTCTTGTCTTAATTGAGGATTAAAAACTTCATCTAAGCCATCAAAAAGCACAACAACTTGACCCTTTTTAAGCTTATCATCTAAAGCAAGTTGATTGAGATGACAAATCAGATTACCTTGATGGAAAAATTCTAGAATATTCTTACACTTTTTTTCATCCTTATCTCTGGCATAAATACGCAATTCTATCAAAAGAGGAAGGGGAAGCAAAACACGCTGACTGAGTTCTTTTTCAGCCCAATTTAAAGCTAAATACTGCAATAAACTCGATTTTCCCGCCCCCGGATTACCTAAAATTACGGTTCTTGGGTATTCAGAAGAATTGACGATATTCAAAACAGAATCTAATTTTTCATTGACATATTCTTGCCGTTTTCGTTCTAGTTCTGCTTGAGTAATTTCTCCCCTATCTACAAGTTCCTGCAGCACTTCTTTAGGTAATTCATAAAGTTGAGGAATAACCCGTTTGTATCGTCTCACATTTTGCGGCACAAACATTCGCCAGAGTTTGATTTGCTCATAAGTCGTTGTGTCTAAACATTCTAATTTAAGATGGCCATATTCCTTTTTTAATCCTTCCGCATAGTTATCTAAATTATAATCTGTTTTAACTCCTGCTATTTCTTGAATATTTTGGCTATCTTTATTCTGTAACTTAACTAAAAAAACGGCTCTTAGCTTTTCAGAATTTTGAATAATTTCCTGAGTTTTTCTCAAATAAAATTTACCTAGTTTTTCCCAGTTAAATTCAGCAGGTAACGGGGGTAAATTAAGTCTTTGCCAAGATTGAGCTAACCTAAAAGTATCAAGAATTTGACAATCAATATCAAAAGCATCCCCTAAAATAGGTTTAACTTGGTCATCTTTAATAAAAGTCTTGAGAGGTTTTTCAAAGTTTTTAATTCGATCATCCTCCAGATCCGCCATTTCTAACTGTTGCTGAAAGAGTTCTAAAAACTCCTTCATTGCTTTGCCATAAGCTTCTTTTTGAACATCTTTTTCAGGTAAGTGTAACACTTTACCTAGACTGTTTTTAAAAAATTCCTTTCCGTAATCTTTTGCACCCTCTATTGCCAACTCTTGCATTACTGAACGAACAAGCGAACCTGCGGCTTGAGTAACCCCCCAGACAATTAACCAGTCAATCATGGCGATAAACTTAAGATTCTGTGGATACTATCTAAGCTTACCAACTTTAATCGTTTTTCGTCTATCGTTCCGACAAATGAAGAGAACGATTTAAAATATCCTCAATACCGTAGGGACAAATGGGGGGAAACTCTAATCCCGTCTCTCTAAAGGCATCGCAACAAGCAACAGCATAGAGTTTAAATAGGCTTTCATCGGTTAAATATCGCTTTAAACTGGGGCTATCGTCCAAATAAAGCCTAATATTAGCTCTTTCTCCTTGAATAGTGCCCAACCAACCCCAGGATCGCCGTTGAGGTTGATAGTCCCACTTTAATAAATGATGCAAAATTAATCTGAGACTAGCGAGTAAGCGATCGCGCTCCCGTTTCGACAAATCCCGCACCTCTTCGACTAAATTCTCAATATCTAACTCGGAAAACCGACCAGAGGCTAATAAATCGGCCATTTGTTCGGCCCAAAGTCCAAAGTCTTGCTCATAGGATGCCGTCATCGATTTATCTCCTTCTAAGCTCAATTAACATTATATTAAACCTCTTGCATAATTAATTTTTGATGGTTCAAAAACGGCAAAAACAAGGATTAAATTACCCAAAATCTGTAAATTATTATTCATTGATGACTGAGAAACTGGTATCTTTTCAAAGATCGCCGAACCATTAACGGGTTTTGCGTCTTCGGATGACATTATTAGAATAACGAGAAGGTTTTGGCCGGGGTTCTTTTCCCCCTCCCAATTCGCGACTAACTTGCTGGAAAATATCCCGTCGCAGCACAGGATATTCCCCTATCCACTGGTCGAGTTGGGGAAGATGGACATCAGAAAGCTGATTGATATCCCCTAAATCGGGGTCTCGAGACATTAACAAAGCTTCGGCCACCATTCCGGGACGGATCGATTTATGGATGCGTTTGAGGGGAGCGCGAACGATCGCCGAAAAGCCAGTTTGATCACCGATTTCTAGATTAATACAGCGTTGGCGATTTTCGATAATCTCTAATTCCCCGCGTTTATTGACCCTTTCTTCTTCCCCGATTAATTCCTCGGTGACAAAAGCATCGAAAACGCGACCGCGCCAAAATCCCCCGTAGGGAAGACGACGATAGGTATTATTGCGGACACTGGCCCAGTAAACCGGACCCCAGAGCCAATATAAACCGGCGATAATGTCGAAAATCAGTTTAATTGTTAAACCACCGGGGCCGAATAAATTACCGATTAACCAAGCTGCGGTGAGAGCGATGACAGAAATGAATAAACGGCGCAGAAAATCAGACCATTTACCCCAATAGTGAGCGTACTGGGGGCCGGTGGCGATAATCGGGACAATTTGCTCGATCGATTGACGGGTAAGGGGAACCAACATTATCAGTTATCGATTATCAGTTATTAGTTATAGTGTGCCTAATTGACTCGTGAATGGGTAGGCTCTAGAAGAGGACGTTTACCTTTCATTTAGGCTCGCTGTATCAGTTATGACAGCATTTCTCATAACTAGATGAAGTGTAACCTAATTTGGTATCGACTACCGACTTCCCAAAACGAAAACTTTGTACCTCACCACTAAGATAAATGCTATAGTTTTGGGGAATTGTCTATATGTTGGTTGCCATTCATCCCATCGCTAAAAGCTCAGGACTTCTGGCGAAATTTCAGTTAAAAGTTAAATCCCTCAAGAAGTCCAATGAAACAATCTATAATAAAATCAATGCTGTTTTGTTCCCAAAGACTGCCACCATGACTTCTTCTCCGGTTAAATCCTTAACTTCTCAGATTGTAACCACTCAACATTTACCCCCGTTAGAAAATGGGGATCGCTTAATTCGTCCCGAATTCGAGCGCCGTTATCAAGCTATGCCAGGATTAAAAAAAGCCGAACTGATCGAAGGAGTTGTATATATGGCATCCCCATTAAGGTTTAAATTTCATGCTGAACCCCACGGACGTTTAATCACTTGGTTGGGAGTTTATCAAGCTGCTACACCCCAAGTACAAATGGGTATTGAGCCAACAGTTCGCTTGGATATCGACAACGAACTACAGCCGGATGGGGTGTTATTAATCAGTCAAGAAAGTGGGGGAAAATCAACCCTAACTGTAGAGGGATACCTAGAAGGAGCGCCGGAATTAGTGGTAGAAATTGCCGCTAGTAGTGCCGCCATAGATTTAGGGGATAAAAAACGCGCTTATCGACGCAGTGGCATTCAAGAATACCTTATTTGGCAGGTATTTGATCAAAAAATTGATTGGTTTAGTTTAGAAAATGGCGATTATATTTCTTTGTTAGCCAACCAAGAAGGGGTGATTTGTTCTCTAGTATTTCCGGGTTTGTGGTTAGATGTTTCAGCCATGCTCAACGGCAATATGTCACGGGTGTTAGACATCTTAAAAGCTGGAATTAACTCGGCAGAACATCAAGAATTTATCCAAAAGTTAACTGCAGCGCAGTCAGGGGAAGCCAAATGAAACCTCCAGCTATTCTGATTTTAGGAGAAACCAGTATACCCGTTGCTCGTCAAGTGCAAATGGCCCTACCGGAAGCAGTGGTTTATGGGTTAATAGATCGTACCCATTCGGCTGATTTTACCTATACTAATTTTGGCGAAACGGTGCGAGAATTTTTCCAGACGGGAACGCCAATTATTGGCATTTGTGCGGCGGGTATTTTGATTCGAACTTTAGCACCTTTATTAACTAATAAATGGCAAGAACCACCTGTATTAGCAATCGCAGAAGATGGCAGTGCCGTAGTGCCTTTGTTGGGGGGTTTACAAGGGGTTAACGATCTCGCTCGTCAAATTGCCTCGGTTTGGCAAATTTCCCCCGCAATTACCACCACTGGTGATATTAGATTTAAAACGACTTTATTATCGCCACCACTGGGTTATCAGTTAGTTAATCCCGATGATGCTAAGAAGTTTCTTGCCGATTTATTGGCGGGTGAAAAAGTAAAATTAATTGGTGAAGCGGACTGGTTAAAAAATAGTAATTTACCGATTTCATCAGCAGCAAAACTGAGCATTGAGATTATCGATAAAAATAACTTAAACTTGGCAAAACCTAGCACTGCCTGTTTAGTTTATCTGTATGAGGAAAGCCAGCAAATTAAGGAAAAATCCAGTTTGTCCCCAGGGGATTTTGCCCAGGAAAGTCAAGGTAAATTAGCCATAGTCGGAACCGGCCCTGGTGCGCTAAATTGGATGTCGCCGGAAGTTCGAGAAGTATTGGAAAAAGCCACGGATTGGGTGGGTTATAAAACCTATTTGGATTTGGTAGAATCCCTGCGAAAACCAGAAATTGTCCGCCATGAATCGGATAATCGGGTGGAACTCGATCGCGCAGAAATGGCCCTAGATTTAGCGGCTAAGGGGCGATCGGTTGTCTTAGTTTCTTCCGGAGATCCCGGAATTTATGCCATGGCCGCGGCCCTGTTTGAGGTATTAGAAAAAAAAGCAAAACCGGCATGGGATGCGATCGCAATTCAGGTCTGTCCGGGGATTTCGGCGATGCAAGCGGCGGCCGCGAGGGTTGGCGCACTTTTAGGACATGATTTTTGTGCGATTTCCCTATCAGATATTCTCAAATCTTGGCAGGTGATTTCTCAGCGCATTGAGTTAGCGGCCCGAGCAGATTTAGCGATCGCATTTTATAATCCTGTGTCTCAAGAGCGCACTTGGCAATTGGAGAAGGCAAAAGAGATTTTATTACAATGGCGCTCGCCGCAAACTCCTGTGGTACTAGCGCGTAATTTAGGGCGAAAAGGGGAAACAGTGACGGTGAAATTCCTAGAGGATATGACTATTAAAGATGCGGATATGCGAACCATAATTTTGATTGGATCGAGTAAAACTCGCCTGATTGAGCAGGGTAAAACCAAGCAGTGGGTTTATACTCCACGTCACTATTAGGTAGGGTTTGCGGCAAAAAGTTTTTCCTGGGGGCAGGGTGTGGGGTGTGGGGTGTAGGGTTTTACCGATTTTGAGGGGGTCAATTACCTAATTTTCAGGGAAAAAGTCCAGGAATTTTCCACCCGATCACTCCCAGATCTGGTACTTTTTGGTTTCCAAAAAGTCTAAAAGTCTTACCCAACAAGGTTTTTAGATTTATTCAGCCAACCCTAATTACCAGTTGCTGTTTACTGATCACTGAAAAAAGCTCCCCTCCCTCCGTATCCAGCATAGAAACATAGGTTTATGTAATTGTCAAGATAGATTTGCGAACTTTTTTGTCGAAACCGGATCATAAACTTTAAAAATAGGCATGATGGGAATAGTTGGGATCGAGGGGGTGGAAAGACGGATAAACTGGTATATTTGTACTTACATATACTTGGCGATATCAGGAATTCACGCTACTCTAGGTATCGGGTTCTTTACATTTTGTTACTTAACATCCGTAAAAAAACCTGGTTCATCTACCTTATTTTCTCAAAAAAGAATCTTAAAAAAGTATTAAGGTTTTATAATTGAGCAGTGTTGTCAGGAGGAACATTGTGTTTAAACGACTTGCAGAACAGCATCGCCAACTGGTCAAAGACTTGGTCATGGATTTACAGGCCTTAGCGATCGCACTAGAAAATCAAGGTTATCTAGCATCTTGCTATACCTGTGGCGGTCAAATGAACAGCGCATCTTTTATGGTGGGATTGGGTGAAACCCATCTAATTCGGTTTCTCGTGTCCGATTACGGCATCACCTGGACAGAAATGCGCGATGATCGAGAGTTAATGAAACTCGAAGGTGCGGAAGCCATCAGCCAACTACAGGAATTAGCCAATCTGATTAAATATCAAATTTCGCCGGCGGAATTTATTGACAAAAAACCCTCCTCCGTGCTGCAACGGTTAGAGACGGTTTAACCCCAGATGTGACCTAGACCTGTATGTTTAGTGAACTTTTTCCCCCTAACCTTTCAGCCAACTGTTAGCTAGATAAGCCATTCGTTTCATCTCTTTTCGTCCCCGGGAGACGGAATCGAGGATCATGCCACAGGTCAAACTTAAAAAGGCTAAAAGCATGATCGAGGCCGATAAAATAGCGGTGGGAAAACGTGGTACTAAGCCAGTTTCGAGGTATTCAAACAGGACGGGGATCGCTAAGAGGAGGGAAATAACCGCCAAAATCAGCGAGACAAGGCTAAAAAAGAGAAAAGGACGAATTTCTTTAAAAAGTAAGATAGCGGTTCCCAATACCCGCCAGCCATCTTGAAAAGTTTTTAACTTACTTTGGGAACCTTCGGGACGTTCCCCGTAGAGGGTTGGTTCTTCAGCGAAGGGAATTTTTAATTCTAAAGCGTGGATAGTTAACTCGGTTTCAATCTCGAAACCATTGGACAAAGCGGGAAAAGATTTGACGAAACGACGAGAAAAGACGCGATAACCGGAGAGCATATCGATTAAACGCGCTCCAAACAGAAATTTCACCAATCCTGTTAAAAATAGATTACCAGCGCGATGACCAGGACGATAAGCCTGGGAGGATTTTGCCGCTTCCCGACGCGCACCGACGACCATATCCAATTGTTCCCGCAGCATTCGTTCAATTAAGCGTCGTACTGCCGCAATTTCGTAGGTATCATCACCATCGATGAGAATATAGATATCGGCCTCGATATCGGCAAACATCCGCCGGACAACATTGCCTTTTCCCGGTTGGATTTCCTGACGAACGATCGCCCCAGCTTTGAGTGCCTCCGTCACGGTATCATCGCTAGAGCGGTTGTTATAGACATAAATTGCCGCTTCTGGCAAAAAAGTTTGGAATTGGGAGACCACTTTTGCGATCGTTAGTTCTTCGTTGTGACAGGGAATAATCGCCGCAATACGATAGTTTTTCAGGGAAATCGGCGGAATAGCGGTCATTTCGATCATGGCTGATGACAATGTTTAATGATAGTTAGGGTCTGCTGAAAAAGTTTTTCGGTGGTGGCAGGGTGTGGGGTGTGGGGTGTGGGGTGTGGGGTTTTACTCATTTTCAGGTGGTCAATTACCTAATTTTCAGGGAAAAAGTCCAATGCTAGGCACTTTTTGAGGTCAAAAAAGCCTAAAAACCTTATCCAACAAGCTTTTTAGATTTATTCAGCCAGCCCTAGTTAGGGGGGTTTCTTGACGTTGGACGGCATGAATTGTCGGACAATGGGGGAAAGCATAATAATCGGGGTCGGCGGCCTTTCCCCAAGCAAAGTCATCGGCATTTTGATCAAGCCATTCCATCCCCTCCTTGAGACTTAATCCCCGGTAATCGGTTTCCTGTTGACCTTGGGCCGCTTTTAAGTCCCGAGAATTAATGCTGCCAGAGGTTGAACGAGAGTTAAAAAGGGTTTGCAGGATGAGAGGAAAAGTTTTCAAAGGCTTTCCTATGGCTTGCTGGACTTTTCGGGTTTAACCTCCGTCACACGCCAACTGAGTTTTAAATTCATCCAGAAGTTCCAAACGGTAACTATAGCGATCGCTATTAAGTTAGCAATATAGCGATTAATATGTAAGACATTGAAGAAAAAGTTTAAGAGCAGGACGTTGAGGATCAAACCGGCCAAACAAATAAGATTAAATTTAAGAAAACGTTTGCAACGCTGCTGCCACTGATTTTGGCCGGTGGACAAATCGCCAAAAGTCCAGCGATCGTTCCAGAGAAAATTATTAATAATGGCCACCTCGGCGGCGATAATCTTACTGCGAGTTACTCCCCAAGCGAGGGTAGTGGGATCGCTGAGGAGATAAAATATAGCCATATCGACGAATACGCCACTAAACCCGACTAAACTAAAGCGAAGAAAGCGAGCGAGGGGGAATTGCCAACGCCTTTTCAGTCCGCCGAAACGACCGCGGGAACGCAATTTCAGCAAGTGCAGGATATATTCGATGTATTGTTGCCAGGTGACTTTGCTTTCACCGTCTTGACGCTCTTGGAAAACGTAACCCACTTCTGCGATCCGGTCGATATTGCCGCGGCCGATAACTTCGAGGAGAATTTTATAGCCCATCGGGTTTAAGATCGGGCCCGCGATCGCTTGTCGATTAACCATGAAATAGCCACTCATCGGATCCGATACCCGTCCCACCACATTGGGCAGAATGACTAATCCCAACAGCTGCGCCCCCCGGGAGAGGAAGCGTCGCGTCAGACTCCATTGGCTGACTCCACCCCCTTCCACATGGCGACTAGCCAGGGCGAGATCGGCTCCGGCTCTGGTTTGCTCGAATAATTTTAATAACACTTCCGGGGGATGCTGTAAATCGGCATCGATGACCCCAAGTATGTCGCCCCGTGCCACTTGCCACCCCCGTACCACTGCCGAGGATAGGCCTTTTTCTCCCTCCCGGCGCAGCACTCGCAGCTGGGGATATTCAGCGATTAAAGACGCGGCGACTTCCCAAGTGCGATCGGGACTATTATCATCGACAACGATCAGTTCGTAATCGTTGGGAAGGGCTTCGTCAAGTATTTGACTGAGAATGTTGACTAATTGAACGATATTTTGCCGTTCATTGTAGGTGGGAATGACTAGAGACAGGCTGAGAGAATAATTTTTTTCTGCTTCTAGGTTGCCGTCGTCCGGGGGAGGAGGAGATAAAGGTATCTGTAGATCTCCTGTGGGGGGAGTTAAGAAAAGATGAGACTGCTGTATCTTCATGAAAAATTTGACCTCACTCGCGGTTGATTTAGCTACAAACGCACTGACAACGGCAGAAGATTCTGAATACTTTTGGCCTTTTGGCGATCTACCCTATTGAACCATACCTTTGTCGTCTCTTGGGCGGACACAAGCATTGATTAACCAGTACTATCGGCCATGACTCGTAAACCCAAGACACTGTGGTGTTGATCGGGAAGGCAAAAGGTGCGATTGGCACTGCGTAGGTGCCTAGCTTCATCGCCCCAACTGCCCCCTCGCACTAAACGGGCGGAACGATAACGGGGCTGCAAGCGAGTATCCCTGTCTAACCAAGCACTACCATCGAGGGGCGGGGTTCCCTCGTAATTCCGGTGCCAGCTATCGGCGCACCATTCACCCACGTTGCCGTGCATATCGTAGAGACCGAAATTATTGGGGGCGAAACTGCCCACCGGGGTAGTCCTGGCCAGATAGGCGCTGGCTGGTTCTTCCGCGTAGGGATCATAGACGGCAAAGTAATTAGCCCGCTCGCTGGTGAGGGTTTCCCCGCAGTAAAAGGGGGTGGTTGTGCCGGCGCGACAGGCGTATTCCCAGCGTGATTCACTCGCTAGTCGGTAATCTTTGCCGGTGGCTCGGGAGAGTCGTTGACAAAATTCGATCGCCTCGTACCAGGAGACTCTCTCTACGGGTAAGTTATCACCTTGGAAAAAGGAGGGAGCTGGGTTGAGTTCGAGATTAATTTTGGGAAGTTGGGCGATCGCTCGCCATTGTGCTTGGGTGATCGGGTATTTGCTCAGAAAAAAAGCCGCCGTCGTCAGGGAATTTTCTGGTTTTTCACTGCTAGTATGATCGCCTCTTTCTTCATTTTTCGAGCCGCGTCGAAAACTGCCCCCCGGAATAGCCACCATTTCTAGTTCGCTGCCGTTGCCCAGGGGTTCGCGCCAGGAGCGAGCGCTACCCTGACGGCGATCGATAATTTGCCCTCGACGATCAACGGTGACTGTTTCAAAGCTATATTCTGTCCACTGGAGATTTTGCGAATCTACTGGGCGAATTTGCCGCAAAAATTCCTCTATTGCCTCTATATTCTTGGCAATAGCCTGGTTTTGGTCGGCAGAGTAACTGAGCCGAGAGGAGAGAAGGGTAGCTAGTCCGGCACTTCCTCCAGCTAGGGCCGCTAATTTCAGCAAACTACGTCGGTTTAAGAGGGGATTAGGGCTATAGTTCATATTTTTAGGAGACTGGTCTGATATTTAGGCATTTCTAATCTTGATAGAAACGACTTTTTACTAAACAATAGGCTCTTTCATCGCCGTCACGACTGGCGGGATCGGAGTTTTCGGTATTACCTACTGTTATATAATCGCAAATTTCCCAGCCGGTTCGCTGTAAAATTCGGCGTAACCCGGCATTAGAAAAGATCCAATAGTTGGTGGAATCATTATTTGCTTCTAGTTCATCGAGTAAATAGGCTAGAGGAATTGCGGAAAGATCGACTCGATTAGCGGTATTACTCACCGTATTAAACTTAGTGACGCGGGTGCTAATCAGGCAATAATTGGCAGATTTCGCTAAGGTTTCGAGGGCATAGTAGGGATTTTTGAGATGGTATAAAATTCCTAAGAAGATGACTAAACTATAGCTTTTTTCGGGAAGCAGAAACTGGGAATCTAAGTTAACATCATGAATCTCCACAGAGGAAGAAAGAGCAGTCTTGAGCAGTTTAACCCCTTGCATCAGATTAAAGTTAGTAGGAGCGTAGTCCACTACCTGCACTTTACAGCCCAAAGATTCCAGAAAAAACGCCAGATCCCCATCGGCACAACCAATATCAACAATCGGTTTTTCCGAGATTAATTCCAGTAGAAAACGGTTTTTACCTGTTAATAGTAATTCGAGAATCTCGAAGCAGGTTAAAGTGTTGTAAGGATACCAGCCAAAATTGTCGGGAGCCAGTTTTTCTTTTTCGGCATCTAATTGGACTCGAAACTGGCGGGCTTTATTTTTGATCACGCTAATATCGAGAAGTTTCGGACTAATTTCTTGCAGTTCGGGAATGGTTAAGGATAACTGACCTAATCTTTCATAAAGAGCATTTTTTTCCCGAATCATTTCTTGTTTTTCTTGATTCAAACTCTTCAGATGATCTTTGAGAGAATCTCGTTCTTCAATTAAAGTCTCTCGTTCATCAACTAAGCGAGGATATTTCCAGAACTTAAGATATTTCTTGATTTTCATCTATCAATAGGGAGGAATTAATTTTACTAAGTTAGTCTAGGGGGTCTCTGGCTGTTGGATATTTTTACCAAAACCACGCTGATAATACCATTAATCGGGATCATTTGTCAAGATATTTACCAAAAATTTTGAGGTTTAAAGTCAGCTTATTATTGGCTTTTATCAAAATTAAGCTGAGGGTTTGTGCGGATGATTTGTTTTTAATAATGATAGATTCGCAGTAACTTCCTTAGATAATTTTCCAAGATTTGGGAAAATCTCAACAATGGGGACAGTATTCAATCAAAACAGTGGTGGAGTATTTCGTGGGCATTCAGTCCAAACCAAGCCTCATCTCCGGGCAATCCGGGGAAAGAGGAGAGGTTGACCGTCATGACAGAAATTATATAGATTAAAATTAGAAAACTTAGGTAAATTGGCAAGATTTTAACTTTTTTCATGATCGAAGTTATCCCGCTTACATAATTAAAATTTTTTCTCTGCTTTTTAGACTTATTTTTGACAAATTTAGCAAGTTTGCCAGAGATATATTATCCTACTCGCCAGCTTCTTTGAGATACTGATTGATATGATAATTCGGGTTAACTTGACAAGAGTTCGAGCGCCTGTAAACGCAAGTTCCGTTAAAGCATTTCTCCCGTTGATAATCTCCGACCGCGGCAGTGTCTTGGTTAAATAATAGATAATTAAAATAAGGTTGTAGTTCCTCGAAATTTTGGTTATCTTTAAGGAAATAAATCGGTACATCTTGGTGTAAGTAGGCGTATCCCCCCGTGTACTGCCACGCCAATCCTTTTACTCCTAAACCGCACAGTTTTTTCTCGCTACTTAAATACTGATAGGCCTGTAATTGTCCGCCGTGGGTTTGCCAGTGAGTATAGCCCGGTTTTTGCCAAGGCGGTCCGAAATTAAAAGTCTGGTCGGTATTAAAACGCCCCGCCAGCAACCAGGATAGAAAAGCCCAAAGAAGTAAACTACTAAAAATAACGATAGTTTTGCCGGCGAGGGAACCTCGCATTAACGATAAACGCGAGACGAGAGTGGCAGTCCCCAAACCAGCGAGAATAATAATTAGTGGTAGGGCAGGGAACATATAGCGATATTCTTTGTGACCTAAAAAGCTGTGAGAGAGGATAATAACTAAGGCCAGAAGGGCGAGAATCCAGTGACGACGAGCAGCGATTGCACAGAAGACGAGGATCGGAAACAGCCACCAAGACCAATTGAGGGCTAACCAAGTAAAATATTGCTGCCAGGGGGATACGCCAAAACTATTAAATTTTCCTTCAAAAATATTAATCCAGATCAGTTTCCAAATCGATTGGAAGGGGGTGGACCAAGTGAAAGCGTCTAAAGCACCCCCCAGCAAAACCGGACCGATAAAACCGAGGGCAAGGGGCAGTAATTGTGGAAAATTTTTTTGTCTAACTTGATAAATGAGGGCGATGGCGATGGCAGGCAGTAAATGAAATCGAAGATAGGTGGTCAATCCGTAGAAAAACCCTGTCCAATACAGTCGCTGACGAGAGGGGGGATTTTTGCCGTAACATCCTAAATAAACGCCGACTAGCAGGGAATAAGCGGCCATAACTTCGGTGAAGGCTTTCGGGGCAAAATAAATAAATTCAAACCAAATCGCACAAATACCGCCAGCGAGGATAGCGCCGGCCAAACCGATGCTTTCGTAGGCGATCGAGAATCCGATCCAAACGGGAATTAAAGATAGTAAACTGAGGAAAATCTTGATGCTGGCCAGATAGCCACTGGCTCCTTCCGAAAAACCAGCAGTTAGCTTCATAATCCCGCCAAGAATCCCCGGAAATAACCAAGAACGAATCCCGTCCCGAAAATCCCAAGGTATCATCCCATTGCCAAAAGCTAGTCGATGACCCTGTTCTAAGGTCTGAAAAATTTCATCCGGCCAGAGAATATTAGGATAAGAGAAAGCGGCATTTAGACGCAGGAAAAGGGCAAAAATAAGGATTAATAACAACCAAACTCTAGAAGAATTTAACTGACAAATCATGTTGGCAACTAAGGATAAAGATTTTTGCTTTAGGGGAAAATATAGGGATTTTTAACGGGGTAATTGTTGTTACTCGGCTATCAAGCTAATGTTTTTTAGCATATTGCTGATGGTAATGTCAATCTCTTAAGTTATAGTTTAGTGGGGAGAAACTGGGGAACTTTTCTGCCAGAAATGAGTCCCTTGTCTGGAGTTGGCTATAAAGATGAGTTTACCATTTGATATCCCTGAGAATTTACGAAGGAGAAATTATCGAGATGACTTAACCTCGATGATCGGGTATTTAATCGATCTGGGTTTGTCAAAAAATTTAACTGTCAAACCATGTTACAATAGCACGGGTTCACCCCAAAAGATAAATAGCGAGCCAATTTCAGAATAATGATGCAGCGAGATTTTCCATTTAAGAATTTTGAAAAGTTTGATTACCGTCTATTTCTGGGTGTATTAATTACTGGATTAGGTTTTATCTTAAGATATTATCAGTACGATTCCTTGCCTCCCTATAACTGGACTCAAGATGAATTTGCCTTTGCTTGGAGTGGCATGAGTTTGATTCAAGATGGAGTTCCTACCAGTTGGTCTTTCCTCAGTCCCACGGATGATTTTTTGGTGACAGTTTGGGAAAAAACTGCTGTTCGTTATCGTTTTGTTACCCCTTGGTTTGATCATCCTCCCTTGTTTGGATTAATTGTGGGTATGACGGCTATTTTATCGGGAGCAAAGGAATTTTTTGACTGTAGTTTAACAGTAATTAGAATTCCTTCTTTAGTTTTTGGCACTCTCTCTATTTTCTTACTTTATTTATTAGCTTTACGTTTGACTAATACCGGTGTGGCGATTATAACTTCTTTAATTTTTTCCACTAACCCCAATACGGTTTTTTTATCTCGTTTAGCAGTTAGTGAAAATTTATTATTATGTCTAAGTTTAGCGGTAGCAATTTTATTCCTTCAGTACGGTGAAAAGTCTCAAAAAAAGTATCTATACTTGGCTATAGTTCTAGGTGGTTTAGCACCTTTAGTTAAGGTGACAGGATTATATATTCTAGGTTCTCTAGTCGCTTTACTATTATTACAAAAAAATTGGCGAGATAGCTTAATCGCTTCTCTGACGGCAGTTTTATCCTTTGGTTTGTATTACCTTTACGGTTGGTTTTATGATTTTAGTTGGTTTTTAACTACTCTCCAAGAACATAAAAATCGCTTTACGGATTTTGCTATGTTAAAAAATCTAGTTTTACCTACAGTTTTTTTTGAGGATGGTTGGTTAATTTTTAGTTGGATCACTCTACTGTTAGTTTCCAGATTTCCTTTAAAAATATCTAAAATACGATTAGTTATTTTTCCTATATTAATCTATACAATTCTTCTTATTTTTTCTGGCGCTCAAAGCCATTACTATGCTTGGTATGTAATTCCTTACTATGGATTTCTCTTTCTAGTGCTTGGTATATTCTTAGACGATTTTCGTAAAAACTCTGATTTTATCAGTGCTGCCACTATCTTTATTTTTCTTGTCGTTTGGTCGGTGAATTTAAATATTAAGGATTGGGTTTTGAGTTCTCCTTACGGTAGATATTACTTTATTATCGGAACGGCAATTACTTTAGGGGGATTTTTCTTTAATGATTTAACCGAGAAAAAATCGAAAATTTTAACTAATTTTGTCAAGATAATCATGCTGATTGTCTTTTGGGGATTGTTACTAGGTAATCTTAATCTCATCCTTAACTATAAATTGCCAAGTTAAGCTAGTAAAACTAAACAAATAAATCTTAATTTTCTAATTATGACAATCCTCAAACGTTTTCCACTTTCTCATCCCTTATTTTGGGCAATTATCTACTTTGTTGCTTTGGGAATTATCTCGGTTATTTTAGGTCAAGATGTTAGTTGGGATTTACGAAACTATCATTTTTATAATCCCTATATGTTATTGACAGGAAGGTTTAAGTA
>VYLJ01000123.1_pt1 | contig 18213 bp, 16 predicted proteins | sample 5114331 | NCBI WGS metagenome assembly VYLJ01 (sample SAMN12291791, study PRJNA351875) | freshwater metagenome | isolation source: freshwater lake | place: USA: Michigan, MSU2 Lake | collected 2011-08-16
GGGTCGGCACTGTCGAGCTGCATCGGCAAAAGCTGCTCGCGCGTCGCCCAACCGGATAATCCGAGCGCATCGGCGAGCGCGTTGCGGTCGATGGCCATCGAAAGTGCTTCGCGAACACCCGCGGTGTCGGTCAGGATGGAATTGCCGGTGATCGCCAGCCCGAATAATCCCTGCACCGGATCGACGCGCAGCCGCCCCTGCCGGACGGTTGCGGCGCGGAGGTAGGGCCAGTCGGCGAACGTGCCCCCGCTGACCAGCTCGGCAGCGCCGCTCTGGAAGCGGACGATCGCGCGCGCCGCCGATTCGGCGCGCAGCGAGACGGGCTCGTAATCGGCGGGCGGTTCGCCGTCCGCAGCCTGCGGCGGCACGAGTTGCACGCGCGCCGATCCCATCCGCGCAACGCGGTACATGCCGACACCGCTGCCGTTTCGGCGGATCGCGAGTTCGGGCTGGGCGAGCAGCTGGAGGAGGTTCGGGCGCGGAGATTTGAGGCGGACCTCGACCACGCGCCCGGTCATCCCGAGCACGGCATCGACCGATGTGAGGATCGGGGCGTAGGGGTTCCGGCTATCGCGCGCGAGCGCGCGACGCAGGCTTGCAGCCACGTCTTCGCCGACAATGTCGGTGCCGTCCCGCCACTGCGTCGAGCGGACACGAAAGACGGTGCTGAGGCCGTCGCCCGTCACAAGCCAGCTCTCGGCCAGCGCAGGCTCGACCTGTCCTTCTTCGTCGAACGCGACGAGCCCCTGCGTGATCGCACTGGCGAGCATCCGGTTGGCCGCCGTCATCGGCGAACGGTCGGGGTCGGGAAGGCGAAATCCGGTGCCGATGACGCTGACATCGACTTCGCCGTCGTCCTCAGGCGATCCGCACGACCCGCAGATGAGGGCGAGGGCAACAGCGAGGGCGGAGCGAAGACGCATGCGTGGCTTATGCTGTCGGCCGTCATGAGGGGCAACGCCCTTCGCTTCGCTCGGCTGGTGCGGACGGTGGGACTCGAACCCACACTCTCGATGAGAAGCGGATTTTAAGTCCGCTGCGTCTACCGGTTTCGCCACGTCCGCGCGCTGGCTGAACAGAAATAGGCAAGCAGAGCGAAGCGAGCGCAGGCTATTTCCGACTCAGCCGAGCCGGCCGACGGGCCGCGCCCGATCGACGTCACGCGATTTACTCGCGTGACCGGCTTTGGCTAGCCTTCATGGATGTCGCCGCGGCAAAGCCGCGTCCTCGGTCCTCGGCGATGCCGAGGCCGTCCGTATCTCGCCAGTGTTCGAAAAAGTCTCGCTCGCTGCGCTCCACTCGTCTTGTTCGAAGCTGTCGCGATCAAACGTTCAGCCGGTCCCGCATATCCTTGCCGGGCTTGAAATAGGGGACGCGCTTTGCCGAGATTGTTACGCTTTCCCCGGTGCGCGGGTTGCGTCCGGTCCGCCCGTCGCGCGCGCGCGTCGAGAACGTTCCGAACCCGCGCAACTCGACGCGTCCACCTGCCGCGAGCTGGGTTACGATCTCATCAAAAAAGCACGACACGATATTCTCGACATCGGCAAGCGTCAGGCCCGGATTGTCGGCGGCCATTTTGGCAACGAGTTCGGATCGTATCATGGCACTTCCCCACCGACCCCGCACGGCGGTTGATACAGATCAATCTAACGAGCGCGGCACCGAGCGCAAGCTCAGTGCCGCCGAGCGTTACAGTTCGTTACGATCTCGAACTGAATCAGATGCTTATTTCTTGGTGTCGCGTGCCTTCAGCGCTTCGCCGAGGATGTCGCCGAGCGACGCTCCCGAATCGGACGAACCGTATTGCGCCACCGCCTGCTTCTCTTCGGCCATCTGCATCGCCTTGATCGAGAAGGTCGGCTTCTTTGACCGGTCGAAGCCGGTGACCATCGCGTCGAACTTCTGGCCGACCTGAAAGCGTTCGGCGCGCTGTTCGTCGCGATCGCGGCCGAGGTCGCTGCGCTTGATGAAACCGGTCGCTCCGTCATCGCCGATCTGTACCTCGAGGCCGCCGTCGCGGACTTCGAGCACGGTAACCGTGACGACCTGGTTCTTCGACACGCCGCCGCTTGCGGAGGCACCTCCGCCGACCGCAGGTGCACCCTTTTCGAGCTGCTTCATGCCGAGCGAGATGCGCTCCTTGTCGGGTTCGACCGCGAGCACGATCGCCTGGACGGTCTCACCCTTGCGGTGCAGGTTGAGCGCGTCCTCGCCCGAAATGCCCCAAGCGATGTCCGACATGTGGACCATGCCATCGACGTCGCCGTCGAGGCCGATGAACAGGCCAAACTCGGTCGCGTTCTTGACTTCGCCCTCGACGGTCGAGCCGACGGGGTGCTTCTCGGCAAACGCTTCCCACGGATTGTTGACGGCCTGCTTGAGGCCGAGCGATACGCGGCGCTTCTCGCTGTCGACTTCGAGCACGATGACGTCGACTTCCTGGCTCGTGCTGACGATCTTGCCGGGGTGGACGTTCTTCTTGGTCCAGCTCATCTCGCTGACGTGGACAAGGCCCTCGATGCCCGGCTCCAGCTCGACGAACGCGCCGTATTCGGTGATGTTCGTCACGCGGCCGGTCAGCTTCGCGCCGATCGCATACTTGGCCTCGGCACCGTCCCACGGATCGCTCTCAAGCTGCTTCATGCCGAGCGAGATGCGCTGCGTGTCCTTGTTGATGCGGACGATCTGCACCTTGACCGTATCACCGATGTTGATGACCTCGCTCGGGTGGTTGACGCGCTTGTAGCTCATGTCGGTGACGTGGAGCAGGCCGTCGATGCCGCCCAGGTCGACGAAGGCGCCGTAATCGGTGATGTTCTTGACGACACCGTCGATGATCTGGCCCTCGCTCAAGGTCGAAATGAGGCCGGTACGGGCTTCGGCGCGCGTTTCCTCGAGGATCGCACGGCGCGACACGACGATGTTGCCGCGCTTGCGATCCATCTTCAGGATCTGGAACGGCTGGACGATGTCCATCAGCGGCTGGACGTCGCGGACTGGACGGATGTCGACCTGCGAGCCGGGGAGGAACGCGACCGCGCCGTCGAGGTCGACGGTAAAGCCGCCCTTGACGCGGCCGAAGATGACGCCATCGACGCGGGCGGACTTTGTGAATTCCTGCTCGAGCTTGTCCCACGCAGCTTCGCGGCGGGCACGGTCGCGCGACAGCATGGCTTCGCCGGAGTGGTTCTCGACGCGATCGACGAACACCTCGACCTCGTCGCCGACTTTCAACTCGGCCTTCTGGCCGGGCATCGCGAATTCGGACAGGCGGACGCGGCCTTCGGACTTCAGCCCGACGTCGATCACGGCCATGTCGTTTTCGATTGCGGTCACCTTGCCGGTGACGACCTTCCCTTCGAAAGTGCCATCGGCACCGAGGGTCTGTTCGAGAAGAGCCGCGAAGTCGTCGCGGGTGGGCATTGCGGCAGTCGCCATAAGGTTCAAATTCCCAGTTTGGATGTGTATTCCGGCCTGCCGGTTGGTCCGGCGGTCTTTTGACCAGAATGCCGCGACGGCCCCATGCCATTCGCGGCATCCGGACACGCGCTGCGACAAACGGAGGACATCGCGCTAACGCAAAAAGGGCGCGCAGAAGTTCCGCACGCCGACCTCCGCAAGCAGCAATGCCTGCCGGACGCGGCGCGCATACGCCCGATCGCGTGGATTTACAAGCCGATCACGTTCTAGCGCCGGCAGGCCTCGGTCGAAGTCGTCGAAATCCGCGCGAGCGACGACGTCGGCTCGGTACTGATCGCGATGCCGTCCGACTCGCAGCGCCGCAGCTGGAACCGGACCTTGCGCGAGCGAAAGTCGAGCGACACGCGGCGGAACACGTCCATCAGGTCGGTTCCCAGCAGCAACGCAGGCTTTGCGCTCAGGCCGAAGACAGCGAACGGCGGGACTTCGGCGAATGCGATCGGCACGTTGCGGAGTACGACGGGCCCGAGCCGGAGCTCGGAGATGCGGGTGAGTTCCATATCCATTGTGACACCGGTCACGCCGGTCACGGCGACTTTGGTCAGGACATTGCGGCGGCGGCGCACAACTTCGTCGCGCATCGCCATGTTGCCGATCGTGATTTCGGAGCCGGTGTCGACCACGGCCTCGACCGGCCGGCCGTTCGCGCGCACCTGTGTGATGATGAGCTGCCCGTTGCGCAGGCGCGCGGTGACAACGATTTCGCCGTCGTAGCGGGGAAGGGGCCTGCGCGCGTCCTCGACCTTGATCGTGCGCTTTTCGAAATCGAGCATCAGTCGCTGCTCGACCAGCGCATCGATGCCGATCATGCCGTCACCGCCGATGTTGCGTTCGGGCAACACGGGCAGCAAGAGGTTGCTGACGGTCGTGCTGCCGACCGTCAGCGCGCCCACCTCCACGCGTTCGACCCGCGCCGTGCCGGTCATCGCGTTGAGCGTTGCCGGGCGACCCGGCGGCAGCGCCTGCGCCGCTGCGATCCGCGTTCCTATGACGGACGTGTCGGCGCCGCTGTCGACGACGAAGCGATAAGGCCCCTTGCCGTTTACATCGACCGCGACGGTCATCCGCGTGCTGACCTTACGCGCGTCGATGTCCTGTCCGCCGATAGCGAGCGCATCGTCGATGACGGCGGGCGGGAGCGGGGCCATTGGGGCGGGCGGCAGCTGCGCTGGCTTGCGAGGTTGTGCCGTTGCGGCGCCCGCCGCCCCGAGGGCAAGGGCCATGACGAGCGAGGCCGAGCGGCGCATCGCCTAACGCCTGTCCTCGACCAACTGGATTGCCGTGGCAATAGCCTGTTCGATGTCGAGGTTCGTCGTATCGAGCAGTGCGGCATCGTCTGCCTGTCGCAGCGGTGCAGCCTGTCGTCCGGAATCGCGTGCGTCACGGTCGAGAATGTCAGTCAGCACATGCGCGTACTCGACACGGCTGCCCTCGCCGACGATCTGCGCAAAGCGGCGCTGCGCGCGCACCTCAGGCGTTGCCGTCACAAAGATCTTGGCGTCGGCGCCCGGCGCGATCACCGTGCCGATGTCGCGGCCGTCGAGGACCGCACCACCGGGTTGCGCCGCAAACGCAAGCTGGCGATCGAGCAGCGCGGTACGGACGGAAGGGTGTGCAGAGACGATCGACGCGGCTTTCGACGCGGCTTCGCACCGGATGTCGGGGTCGTGCAGCATGGCGTCGCTGAAATCAGTCGCTCGCAGTGCGTCGATCTCGTGGTCCGGATCGCCTCCGTGACGCAGCACCGCGAGACCTGTCGCACGGTAGAGCAGGCCCGTGTCGAGGTGCGGCAACCCGAGATGCGCAGCGAGCGCGCGGGCGATCGTGCCTTTTCCCGACGCAGCAGGTCCGTCGACGGCGACGATCATTGCGGGCTTGCGATCTTCATCAGCACCAGTCCTGCCACGATCAGCACCGCGGCGGCAATGCGCAGCGGCGTGGCCGCCTCGCCGAGCGCGACGATGCCCAGCACGAACGCGCCGACCGCGCCGATACCGGTCCAGACGGTGTAGGCCGTGCCGAGCGGGAGTGCGCGCATCGCAAGCGAAAGCAGCCAGAAGCTCGCGATCATGGCGACGATCGTGATCGCGCTGTCGAAAGGACGGCTGAACCCTTCGCTGCGCTTCATGAAGAAGGCCCAGACGATTTCGAGCAAGCCGGCCGCGCCGAGATAGATCCACGCCACCTTAAGCTGCCCCGGTGAGGACGGCGATCTGGTCGAAGAACTGCGGATAGCTCGTTGCCACCGGAGAGGCGTCGTCCAGACTCACAGGCGCGCGACTTGCGAGGCCAGCGACGACCATGCTCATCGCGATGCGGTGATCGGGGTGCGTCGCAATGGTCGCACCGCCGGCCAGCGCCTCGCCACCCGTGCCCTCGACGATCAGGCCGTCGGGCAGTTCCTCCATCCGCGCGCCAATCGCGGCCAGAGCGGTCGCCATGGCGGTGATGCGGTCCGATTCCTTGACCCGCAACTCCTCGAGGCCGCGCATCACCGTTCGCCCCTGTGCCATCGCCGCGGCGACGAACAGCACCGGAAACTCGTCGATCATCGCGGGCGCGATCTCGGGGGGCACCTCGATCCCGGTCAGCGTCGATGCTTCGACGATCAGGTCGGCGACGGGTTCGCCCCCCACCTCGCGCCGCTGCACATGGGTGATGTTTGCACCCATCATCTCCAGAACGCGGTAGAGCCCATTTCGGGTGTCGTTGAGCCCGACGTTTTTGATCACGACGCGCGAGCCGGGAACGATTGTTGCCGCGACGGTCGCAAAGCCCGCGGAAGACGGGTCACCGGGCACGGTCAGGCGCTGCGGCTTAAGCGTGGCCTCGCCGGTCAGCGAGATGGTGTCGCCTTCGCGCACCACTTCGGCGCCAAAGCTGCGCAGCATCCGCTCGCTGTGGTCGCGGGTGGGGACGGGTTCGATCACGCGCGTGATGCCGGGGGTGTTGAGGCCCGCGAGCAGCAAGGCGGACTTGACCTGTGCCGACGCGACGGGAAGCCGGTATTCGATCGGCACGGCAGGGCACACGCCGCGCACGATGAGCGGCAGGCGTCCGCCCGGCGACGCGGTGAAGTCGGCGCCCATCGTCGACAACGGGTGGATGACACGGCCCATCGGACGTTTCGACAGCGAGGCATCCCCCACGAACGTGGCGGTGATCGGGTGGCTCGCGACCAGCCCCATGAGCAATCGCGTGGACGTGCCCGAATTGCCCATGTCGAGGTGGGTACGCGGCTGGAGGAGCCCGCCGACTCCGACGCCGTGGACGTGCCACGCAGCGCCGCGATGTTCGACCTCGCAGCCCATCGAGCGCATCGCCGCGGCCGTTGCGAGTACGTCTTCGCCTTCAAGCAGTCCGTCGATCACTGACTCGCCGACTGCGAGGCCGGAAAACATCAGTGCCCTGTGGCTGATCGACTTGTCGCCGGGGACGGTAATCGTGCCACGAAGCGGCCCCGAGGCTTTGAAAGCGCGCGCATCAGGCATGGCGGGCGGCTTTGACAGTGGCGAAACGCTGTGGCAAGGGCGCGCAACTTCGCGGCCCCCGGGCTTCGCGATCCAGCATTTTTTCCGGAGCTTTTCGACCGATGGTGAAGCCTGAATGGGGCACGAAGCGCAGTTGCCCGAAGTGCGGCACGCGCTTCTATGATTTGACCAAGGACGATCCGGTCGTCTGCATCAACTGCGGCAACCAGTGGATTCCCGAGCCGGTCCTCAAATCCAAGCAGCCGTTGCCGTTCGACGAGGCGCCGAAGAAGGACGCCGAGAAGGAGGACGCGGATCTGGAAGTGGCCGACATCGATCTCGATGTCGTCGACGAGGATGCCGAGAAGTCGCCAGACGACGAAGTCGATCTCGGTGGAGACGACGATCTGGGCGTCGATACCGACCAGGCGCAGGACGACGTCTAGAGCATCCTTGCACCACGCGCGGCGCTCGATTATGCCGCGCTTCCCGACGATGGGGCCTTAGCTCAGCTGGGAGAGCGCCACACTGGCAGTGTGGAGGTCAGCGGTTCGATCCCGCTAGGCTCCACCATTTCGACCGCGCAAATGGTTGAATGGTAATATATTTCTTGATTGGTTGAGCGTTGGTTCCCCCAATGGTTCCCACATTGCACACGCGGCTGGGGACGGACGATCGGCAGCTTGCAACCCTCCGTGAACGGCATCGGTCGTCCTGTTTGTAATTGATAAGCGCGCAACGAAAGGCCTAGCTTGCCTTTGGATCTGCGCGTCGTTGCAACGTCGCCTCGACGCGCGCGCCTCGGCAGCGAAAATGGCTGATTTGGGCCAATTTCGCGCTCGAACAAATTGCATTGATGTTGCACGAGTGCGCCAAACTTATTTTGACGTCTTCACCGACATGATGCAAAATTAACCATTTACTTGTTTAAGCACAATAGCTTAAGTCTGCGGGCTCGCCGCGTAGGGTGTGTATCCGGTCACCATATTCCGCGTCGAGTCCCGGCCTATCGTCTCGGCCGTTCTGCGCGGTCCTTGCCTTGATTACGCGGCCGGAAAGGCCGTCGGCCCAGTGATTACGAGCTTCGTTGCAGCCGTCAGCAATCCTGCGCAGCGTCCAGGTCGTCACGACGCAGCGCCGCAAAGTTTCCAATATCGATGTGCGACCGATCTTTACGCAAACTTTACGCCGCACCGATGCTTTTCACCACGCGGCTTTACGGCAGCCAAGCCTACCGGAGTTCCGAACTGACGGAACCAGGCTGAAATTATGTCCTTCGACCTTCTTGCGGGCGCGCTCGTTGCGGCCTTCGTCCTTGTCTATCTCCTCGCCGTGCTCGCGCGGCCCGAGCGGTACTGATCATGACACTTGCTGGCTGGAGCCTGATCGCGCTCTTCACCATCCTCTTCGTCGCGCTCGCCAAGCCGACGGGCGACTGGATGCATACACTCTATGCACGGCCTTCGATGCCCGGCGAGCGGGCTGTTTACCGACTGCTCGGTGTTGACCCCAAGGCCGAGCAAAGCTGGGTGGGCTTCGCCGTGGCAGTGGTGGTCTTCAACCTGCTGGGCATCGCGCTGCTGTTCGCAATCCTTCTGCTTCAGGGCACGCTGCCGCTCAACCCGCAGGGGTTTGCGGGCGTCGAGCCGCTGCTCGCGCTGAACACGGCGGTCAGCTTCGTCACCAACACCAACTGGCAGAACTATGGCGGCGAAACGACGCTGTCGCACTTCAGCCAGATGGCGGGGCTTACGGTGCAGAACTTCCTGTCGGCAGCGACGGGCATTGCAGTCGCGTTTGCGTTCATTCGCGGCTTCGCGCGGCGCGAAACGGCGCACATCGGCAATTTCTGGGTCGATGTGACACGCGCGACACTGTACTTGTTGCTGCCCGCCAGCATCGTCCTTGCGCTTGTCTATGTCGCGCTCGGTGTGCCGCAGACCTTCGCTGCGTCAGTCACCGCGACAACGGTCGAGGGCGCGGAGCAAGTGATCGCGCTCGGCCCAGTCGCGTCGCAGCTCGCGATCAAGATGCTCGGCACCAATGGCGGCGGCTTCTTCAATGCCAATTCGGCGCATCCGTTCGAGAATCCCGGCGCGCTGAGCAACCTCATCCAGATGCTCAGCATCTTCGTGCTCGGCGCGGGACTGACGCTGACTTTCGGCAAGGCGGTCGGCAACGTCCGTCAGGGCTGGGCGATCCTCGCCGCCATGGTCATCCTGTTTCTGCTCGGCGTCACGCTCGCCTATTCGGCGGAAGCGGGCGGCAACCCGATCCATCAGGCGCTCGGCCTGACCGGCGGCAACATGGAGGGCAAGGAGGTTCGCTTCGGAATCGCGTCGAGCGTGTTGTTCGCGGTCGTCACGACGGCGGCATCGTGCGGCGCGGTCAACGCGATGCACGCCAGCCTGATGCCGCTTGCGGGCCTCGTCACGCTGTTCAACATGCAGCTTGGTGAAATCATTGTCGGCGGCGTCGGCGCGGGGCTTTACGGCGTGCTGCTCTACTGCATCCTAGCGGTGTTCATCGCCGGGCTGATGGTCGGTCGCACGCCCGAATATGTCGGCAAGAAGATCGAGGCACGCGAAATGAAGCTGGCGGTGATTGCGATCGCCATCCTGCCGCTCGCGATCCTCGGGCTGACCGCAGTCGCCAGCGTTACCGAGGCGGGCCTTGCCGGTCCCGCCAGCGACGGGCCGCATGGGTTCAGCGAGATCCTCTACGCCTTCTCGAGCGCGGTCGCGAACAACGGCTCGGCATTCGGCAGCCTGACGGGCAACACGCCGTTCTACAATCTGCTGCTCGCGCTCGGCATGTTCGTCGGCCGCTTCGGGATCATCATTCCCGTCCTTGCCATCGCTGGAGGTCTCGCGATGAAACGTCGCACCCCGCCAAGCTCGGGCTCGTTCCCGACAACGGGCGCGCTGTGGATCGGCCTGCTCGTTGCGATCATCCTCATCGTCGGCGGGCTGACGTTCCTGCCCAGCCTCGCGCTCGGCCCGATCGCCGATCAGGCGCAGGTCGTCGCCGGCTCAGTGCTCTAAGGTCAGAAGATAATGGCAACTGAAACTTCGCTGTTCACCGGCCCGCTGATGACCGCCGCCGCGCGCGGCGCGTTCGTCAAGCTCGATCCCCGCGTGCTGATCCGCAACCCGGTGATGTTCGTCACCGCCATCGTCGCCGCACTTTCGACGGTACTGCTGATCAAGGGGCTGGCGACCGGCAGCGGCAATCCTGCCTTCGAAGCGCAGCTCGTCTTCTGGCTTTGGCTGACCGTGCTGTTCGGCAATTTTGCCGAGGGCTTGGCCGAGGGTCGCGGCAAGGCGCAGGCGGCGTCGCTGCGCGCGACCAAAGCCGATCTTCGCGCAAAGCTGCTTGACGGGCGGATGGTCGATGCAAGTACGCTGAAGGTCGGCGACGTCGTGCGCGTCGACACCGGCGAGCTGATCCCGGCCGATGGCGAAGTGGTCGCCGGCGTGGCAAGCGTCAACGAGGCGGCCATCACCGGCGAAAGCGCGCCCGTCATCCGTGAAGGCGGCGGCGACCGGTCGGCCGTCACCGCAGGCACGCGCGTCATCGCCGACTGGATTGAAGTCCGCGTGACGGCGGCAGCAGGCCAGGGCTTTCTCGACCGCATGATCGCGCTCGTCGAGGGCGCGGCGCGGCAGAAGACGCCGAACGAGATTGCGCTGACGATCCTGCTCGCGGGGCTGACGCTGATTTTTCTGATTGCCGTCGGCACGTTGCCTTCGTTTGCCAGCTATGCAGGCGGCAGCATTGCCGTGCCCGTGCTCGTCGCGCTGTTCGTGACGCTGATACCGACGACGATCTCGGCTCTGCTCAGCGCCATCGGCATCGCAGGGATGGACCGTCTAGTCCGCTTCAACGTGCTCGCCAAGTCGGGTCGCGCGGTCGAGGCGGCGGGCGACATCGATACGCTGCTGCTCGACAAGACCGGCACGATCACGATCGGTGATCGTCAGGCGGTCGCGTTCCTGCCGATGCCAGGCGTCACGCTTTCCGAACTGACCGCCGCGGCCCGGCTTGCCAGCCTTGCCGACGAAACGCCCGAAGGTCGCTCGATCGTCGTGCTCGCGGGAGAGGGTGAGGCGATGCCCACTGGAACCGAAACGATCGCCTTCACTTCGCAGACGCGTGTCTCCGGCCTGAAGATCGGCGAACGTGAACTGATCAAGGGCGCCGTCGATGCCGTGCTCAAGCGCACCGGTGAAATCGCTGGTGCCGCCGATTTGCGCCGCATCGCCGACGACATTGCGCGACAAGGTGCGACTCCCCTGGCAGTGGCTGACGGCCAGCGTCTGCTGGGCGTCGTACAGCTGAAGGACATCGTCAAGGCGAACGTTCGCGAACGCTTCGCCGAACTCCGCCGCATGGGCATTCGCACGGTGATGATCACCGGTGACAACCCGCTTACCGCCGCCAGTATCGCGGCCGAAAGCGGGGTCGACGATTTCCTCGCCGAGGCTACCCCCGAAGACAAGCTCGCGCTGATCCGCAAGGAACAGGCGGGCGGCAAGCTTGTCGCGATGTGCGGTGACGGCACCAACGATGCGCCTGCACTTGCGCAGTCCGACGTCGGCGTAGCGATGAACACCGGCACGCAGGCGGCGCGCGAGGCGGGCAATATGGTCGATCTCGACAGCGACCCGACCAAGCTCATCGAGATCGTCGGCCTCGGCAAACAGCTGCTGATGACGCGCGGTGCGCTGACGACGTTCTCGATCTCGAACGATGTCGCGAAATACTTTGCGATCCTGCCCGCGATCTTCGTCGTGCTCTATCCGGGGCTCGGCGTGCTCAATGTCATGCAGCTTGCCTCGCCCGAAAGCGCGATCCTGTCGGCAATCATCTTCAACGCGCTGATCATCCCCGCGCTGGTGCCGCTCGCGCTCAAGGGCGTGAAGTACCGGCCAGCACCCGCGGGCAGCCTGCTTGCACGCAATCTTGCCGTCTACGGCGTTGGCGGCCTGATTGCGCCGTTCGTCGGCATCAAGCTGATCGACCTCGCCGTCGCCGGTCTTAACCTCGCCTGAGGACCTTTAAAATGTTTACCGAAATTGCTCGCTCGCTCCGCCCTGCCGTCACGCTCCTCGTCCTGATGACGCTGCTGCTCGGCCTCGCCTTCCCCACGCTCATCACCGGCGTCGCCCAGGTTGCCATGCCAGCGCAGGCGAACGGCAGCCTGATCCGCGACGGAGACCGCGTCGTCGGTTCCGCGCTAATCGGCCAGCAATTCGCGACCGACCGTTACTTCCGCCCACGCCCGTCGGCCGCTGGCGAGAACGGCTACGACGCCAGCGGATCGGTCGCCACCAACCTTGCGCCGGGGTCAAAGGACCTGCGCGACGCCATTGCCACGCGCGTCGACGACGCGCGCGCTCAAGGAATGACCAAGGGATCCGTCCCGCCTGACCTGGTCACCACTAGCGCCTCGGGGCTCGACCCCCACCTCAGCCCCGAGGCGGCTTTTGCGCAGATCGCCCGCGTCGCCCGCGTCCGTGGTTTGCCCGAGGCCCAAGTCCGCGCACTGGTCGAAGACCGCATCGAGCATCCCTTGCTGGGGATAATCGGCGAGCGCCGCGTCAACGTCCTCCTGCTCAATCGACAACTCGACACGCTGTCCGCTAATCGGGGCGGGTGAACGATACCCGCCCCTCCCCTGAGGCGCTCCTGAAAGCCGCCAAACGTGAGGGGCGCGGGCGGCTGAAGATCATTCTCGGTGCGGCCCCCGGCGTCGGCAAGACGTTCGAAATGCTGCGCGAGGGTGCCGATGCGCTGAAGGCGGGCACCGACACGGTGGTCGGTGTCGTCGAAACACACGGTCGCGCCGACACGCAGGCGCTGCTTGATCCGTTCGAAGTCCTTCCGCGCAAAAGCGTCGCGCATGAGGGTCACACACTCGACGAGTTCGACCTCGACGCGATGCTCGCGCGACGCCCGCGCCTCGCGCTGATCGACGAGTTGGCGCACACGAATGCACCCGGCGGCCGACACCCCAAGCGCTGGCAGGATATCGAGGAGTTGCGCGACGCGGGCATCGACGTGATGACGACGCTCAACGTCCAGCATGTCGAGAGCCTCAACGATGTCGTCGCGAGCTTCACGCATGTCCGCGTGCGCGAGACGGTTCCCGACGCTTTGCTCGACGATGCCGAGATCGAGGTCGTCGACCTGCCACCCGACGAGCTGATCGCGCGTTTGACGGCGGGCAAGGTCTACATCCCCGGCGAAGCGGCCCGCGCGCTCGAAAACTTCTTTACAAAGGCGAACTTGTCGGCGCTCCGCGAACTTGCCCTGCGCCGCGCCGCACTCGCGGTCGACCGGGCACTACTCGACCATGTCGAGACGACGGGCACGCCTGGTAATTGGAAGGGGAGCGAGCGGCTCGTCGTCGCGATCGGCGATCAGCCGGGGGCCGAGGCGCTTGTGCGCACCGCCAAGCGGCTGGCCGACGGATTGCGCGCAAGCTGGACGGCACTCGTCGTCGAGACGCCGCGCACCGCAATCCTCTCGACGGCGGCTCGTACACGAATGGCCGCCGCGCTTGATCTTGCAGGCGGGCTTGGCGCCACTTTGGCGACCGTGCCTGCCGCGTCGGTCGAGACGGGGCTCCGCACTCACCTCGCGCAAACGCGTGCGACGGTGCTCGTCATCGGCAAGCAGCGGCGTTCGTGGTGGTTCGAGCTGCGCCATGGTTCGATCGTCGACAGACTGGTGCGCGATCTTGACGGGATTGCCGTACACGTCGTGCCGGTGGTCGAAACCACGAGCAATGCCGATGTAGCCGTCCGCAGACCCATGGCGGTGGTCGGCACCGCGGCAGGCATCGCGCTCGTCGCGTTGACGACGCTGATCGCCTTCTTTCTTGGCCGGCTCATCGGAACGAACGCCGTCGACCTGCTCTTCCTGCTCCCGATTGTTGCCACCGCGACGCTGTTCGGCCTGCGACCTTCGCTCGTTGCCAGCGTGGCCGCCGCGCTCGCCTACAACTTCTTCTTCCTGCCGCCGCTCTACACCTTCACCGTCACCGATCCGCAGAACGTCGTCACCTTGTTCGTGTTGGTCACCGTCTCGATCGTTGCCAGCCAGCTTGCCGGACGGTTGCGCCGCGAGGCCAATATCGGTGCGCGCACCGCAAGCGAGAACGCCGCGCTTGCCAGCTTTGGCCAGCGCCTCGCCGCCGTCGCCGACGAGGACGCGACCGCCGCCGTTGTCTGCGAAGAAGTCGCCGCCCTGTTCGACGTCAGTACCGTGTTGCTTGTCGCCCGCGACGGCCGGCATTTGCCGGTTGGCGGCCGTCCGGAGATCCCTGCGCTCGGCCCCATCGACATGGCGGCAATCGACTGGGCCTTCACCCGCGGCGAGATGACGGGTCGTGCAACCGGCACGCTGGCGGCAGGCGAATGGCAGTTCCATCCGCTCGCAACCTCGCTCGGCGTTCTCGCCGTCCTTGGCATCGCGCGTGATCATGGCGACCCGGTGCCGCCCGAACGTCGCGTTCTGCTCTCGACGATGCTGGGGCAAGCGGCGCTCGCGCAGGAACGGCTGAAGCTCGAAGCCGAAGCCCGCGAGGTCAGCGCGCTTCGCCAGCGCGATAATCTGCGCACGACGCTCGTCGCATCAATGGGCCATGACCTGAAGACGCCGCTCACGTCGGTTCTGGCCGCCGCCGATGCGCTCGCGGCGAAACACGGCGGGTCCGACGACGCGGCGTTGCTCCGCACCGAAGCGCGACGACTGTCGCGTGTCTTCGACGACCTGGTCGAGATGACGCGCATCGACTCGCGCGCGCTGAACGTGCGGAGCGAAGCGATCGACTTGACCGATGCCGTCGGTGCCGCGACTTCGGAGCTTGCGACCGAGCTTGCCCATCACCGTGTCGTCGTCGACGTCGCGGCCGACTTGCCGCTTGTCGACGCCGATCCACGCATGCTCCATCATATCCTGGTCAACCTTCTTGCGAATGCCGCCAAGTTTGCCAATCGCGAGACGACGATCTCGATCCGCGCGAATGTCGGTGACGGTCTCCAATTGGCGGTCGAAGACGAAGGCCCCGGACTGCCGCCAGGGCGCGAAGACCAACTGTTTGAGCGATTCGAGCGCGTCGAGGGTGACGACCGGCGCGGTGGCAGCGGGCTTGGGCTCGCCATCGTCAAGGGTTTCGCCGACGCAATGGGACTGCGCGTGAATGCGAAAAACCGCTTGAAGGGTGGCGCCAGCTTCGAACTGATCTGGCCAAGCGAACGGCTTCGCCCAATGCGCGAAGATGCCACATGACGCGTGTCCTCGTCGTCGACGACGAAGCTGCCATCCGTCGTTTGATACGGGGTGCCCTGGAAAGGGCGGGGTATGAGGTGCTCGAAGCTGCCGACGCCAGCGAAGCGCTGCATGCTGCCAAGTCACCAGTTGCAGTCGTTCTTCTTGATCTTGGCTTGCCCGGTCGCGATGGGCTCGAACTTGTGCCGTTGCTCAAGGCGCGCGGTCTTGCCGTTATTGTCGTAACCGCGCGCGATGCGACCGACGAAAAGGTCGCCGCGCTCGATCTCGGCGCCGATGATTATGTGACCAAGCCGTTCGACACCGAGGAATTGCTCGCCCGCGTCCGCGTTGCGCTGCGTCACCAAGCCGTCCCGATCACCAACGACATCGTTGCTGGCGACATCGCGATCGATGTCGCCGCACACCTTGTCACCCGCGCGGGGCAGGAGGTGAAGCTTACGCGCAAGGAGTTTGCACTCCTTTCCGAACTTGCGAGCCACGCTGGTAAGGTGCTGACCCATGGCCACTTGCTGCGCGTGGTCTGGGGCGAGGCACACACCAGCGACGTCGAATATCTGCGGGTAGCAATGCGAAGCCTGCGTCAGAAACTAGAGGCTGAACCCGCCGCGCCGAAGCTGCTCATCAATGAGCCCGGCGTCGGCTACCGCCTCAGCGCCTGATGCCGGGCGTTTGTCGATGGTTGGGCAAACAGGGTGCATAAGGTCAAAGCGTTGCCGCAAGCGCCGGGCGCAGCGCGTGAACGGTCGCGCTGCCATTGCCGATGAAATTCGCCCATGCCGCCATCAAGTCGGTGCGTTGCTGGCGAAAGTCGGTGCGCGAATAGGCGGCGCGCACCTTATTCGCGTCGATATGGGCAAGCGCCGCCTCGCTAACCGCGTCTGGAAAGCTTGTTGCCTCAACCGCCCACGTCTTGAAAGCCGAACGGAAACCGTGGACCGAAAAGGCGAGCGATCGGTCGCGCATGATTTTGAGCATCGTCATGTCGCTGAGCGGCTGGCCTTTCGTGCCGGGGAATATCGGTGCGTCGGCTTTCGTGCGGATGGCCTTGGCGCGCTCCAGAACGGCGATTGCAGCGTCGTTGAGCGGCACGACGTGCGCCTTGCCCGCTTTCATGCGGTTGCCGGGAATCGTCCATGTGCGGACCTCAAAATCAATCTCAGGCCATGTCGCACCGCGCACTTCGCCCGAGCGTGCCGCCGTCAAAATTAGAAACTGGAGCGCCAGCCGCGATACGGTTTCGCCCGATGCTTTGAGCGACGCCACGAACGCCGGAACTTGCTCATAGGGCATGGCCACAAAGTGGCTTTCCGTTTTGGGCTGGCGGGGCAGGGCTTTGGCAATGCCGCTCAGGTCCAGCGCGGGGCGATAGCCCTTCGCCGCTGCCCAATCGACGACGAGCTTGACGCGCTGGCGAACGCGGCGCGCGGTTTCGGGACGGTCTAGCCAAATGGGGAGCAACACATCGCGCACGGTTGGCGCGTCGATCAAGTCAACGCGCGTGTCGCCGATTGCGGGGAAGGCGTAGCGTTCAAGGCTCGATAGCCAATCCGCCCGATGCTTTACGTTGCGCCAGCCGCCCTTGTGCTCGCTATGGGCGATAGCAGCGGCGTCGCGGAACGTCGGGATGGTGGCGCTCGCCAGTTTCGCCGCCTTGCGCTCTGCCAACGGGTCTACGCCGCGCTGATAGAGCTTGCGCAGTTCATCGGCTTTGTCCCGTGCGTCCTTCAACGTAACAGTCGCCGCCGATCCCAGCCCGACGTCACGTCGCTTGCCGCCCGCCTGAATCCGCAAAACCCAAAATGCCGCGCCACTTTCCTTCACGAAAAGCTGCAACCCTTGCCCATCCTGATAGCGCCCCGGCTTCGTCGCCGCCTTCACCGCTACTGCCGTCAGTTTGCCCACATCCGCGTTCCCTCAGTCGTTCCCACATTAGTGTGGGAACTGTGGGCGAACGTCAATGGTCACGTTTGGACAAGGCCTGCCGTATTCTTTCAGGAAAATAGGGAAGAATAGGCGGTTATGGATTGCTGTGGAGTTTGATTTAGTGGAGCTAGGCTCCACTATCGTTTCTCGCCGATCAGGAGGGCGGCGCGGCCTCGCCGTCCAGCATCGCCTCGATGTCGGCGATAGGCCGGTCGGTCATTTCTTTGGGCAATTGCACAACCAGGCGGCGTTCGACTTCCTTGTGCAGGTGCTTGCGCATCTCGCCGAGCGTCTTCGGCGGCGCGATGATCGCAAGCGTGTCGAAATCGTTCGCCAACGCGCGCTTCCTCAGTTCGTCCGCCGCGTCTTTTGCCCACCGGTCTTCCGCCTGCTGCTGAAAATCGGTCTCGCCCATGGTCCCGCCGGGAAGACCCGTCCCGCCGGGAGCCGGTGACTGGCCGGCAAGGTCGGACTTTATCTCGCTGTCCTTGGGAAGCGGCTGGCTGTCGTGCGCTTCGGTCCTCAGGTCGATGCGCTTCGCATCGCCGTGGTTGCGCAGGAACAGGATCTTGCGACCGTCGGCGACGAGCACGAGTGCATTGTTGGGCAGCGGCATGTCCGGTTTCTCCTTGTCGTTTCCTCGCCAACGACAGGAGCGGGCGCGGCGTTCCGTCAACGCGCCGGAGCGGGCGTCAGGATAAGCGTGCGGTTCTCGACCCGCCACGACTCAAGCCCCATCAGGAAGTTCATGCCGAGGATGTCCACGCGGCCGAGTGCGGGCGACACGACAACGGGCAGATCGCGCGCGGCGATGCCCCCGATGTCGAGCCGCTCGACGGTCGCCGGCCGGGCTAACGTTGTGCCATTGGCGGTCTGCATCACGACGGGGACGAGCCCCTCGCGCACCTCGATCCCGGCTTCTGCCGCGGTGCGCGACGAGATCGCGGTCACCGTCGCTCCGGTATCGACCAGCATGCGCCGCTCCACGCCGCCGATCTGCGCGCGGGCCCAGAAATGCCCGTCGGGCGACAATGGCACG
>VYLJ01000130.1_pt1 | contig 17837 bp, 19 predicted proteins | sample 5114331 | NCBI WGS metagenome assembly VYLJ01 (sample SAMN12291791, study PRJNA351875) | freshwater metagenome | isolation source: freshwater lake | place: USA: Michigan, MSU2 Lake | collected 2011-08-16
CATCAGTCCGTTCGAGGCGCAGCTGCTCGACCTTGCCGACGCGATCCGCGACGGACGCCCGCCGCGCGTTTCGCTGCGCGAGGGGGCGACGACACTGAAGCTCGCGCTCGCCGCGCGGCGGGCGGCGGACGAGAAGCGCGAGATCCGACTGACATGATTGAGCTGCGCGGCGTTCGCTTGCGGATCGTGACCGCGCTCGTCGATGGTGCGCCTGCCGAAGCCGACATCGCGCACGAGGTCGACAACGCGCACCGGCTCATCGTCTCGGCGTCCGGTACCCGACCGCTCGCGAGCATCGGCCTGCGCTTCGAGGTGGAGGGTGCCACCCGTTACCTCCGAAACGGCTACCATAGCTGGGACGGGAGCTGGTGGGTCGAGGCTGGCACGCGCGACGCGGACGAGCCCGAGGGCAAACAGCCCAGCCTCGGCTTCGCGATGACCGCGCTGCTCGGCAGTTCCGGCGTCGTTGTCCTCGGCGTCGACCGCCACGACCGCTTTCAGACCCGCTTCCGTTTCGGGGGGACGCCCGAGTGCATGACGATCGATGTTGAAACGCTGCTCGACGGCACCGGCGCGTGGATGGGCGAGACGCTGACCATATTTGGTGAAACCGATCCCGAAGAGGCTTTGCGCCGCTGGAGCCACGCGGTCGCGGGCGCTTCGCCCCGTCCACCGCGAACTCCGGCAAGGCGGATCACCGGCTGGTGCAGCTGGTACAACCTCTACGCTGCGATCACCGAGCAGAATATTCGCGAGCACCTCGACGCCGCACGCGCCTTCCGCGACACCGAGGCCGTGCCGCTCGACGTTTTCCTGGTCGACGACGGCTTCACGCCGGAAATGGGCGACTGGCTCGACGTAAAGCCGCAGTTTCCGCGCGGAATGGCGCCCCTCATTGCCGAGATCGCCAGTGCAGGCTTCACCCCCGGCCTATGGATCGCGCCGTTTCTGGTCGGCAACCGGTCGAAGCTCTACGCGACGCACCCCGACTGGGTCGTCGGCGACCGGACGACCGGCGGCCCGCTTGTCGCGATGCACTTCTACGGCGAGTTCCGCTGGCACAAGCGCAGCGAGGAATATTACATCCTCGACGTCACGCACCCGGATGCGGCAGATTACATCGCTCGCGTGTTCCGGACCTGGCGAAACGACTGGGGCGCACGCTATTTCAAAACCGACTTTATGTATCACGCGATGGAACACGGCCCCGAGCGCGCCCGATGGCGCACGCCGGGCCTCTCGCGCGTCGAGGTCTACCGTCGCATGCTCGCGCTGATCCGCGACGAGATCGGGGAGGATGCGGTCCTGTCCGGCTGCGGCGCGCCGCTCTGGGCCTCGATCGGCTATACCGACGCGATCCGCATCGGCCGCGATGTTGGCGTGACAATGAAAGGCGCGGACCAGTCGGCGGAAAGCCTGCTTCGCGACCGCGCGACGCGGACGCACGCAAACGGCATTCTTTGGCAGGCGGATCCCGATTGCGTGCTGCTGCGCGACCGGTTCCACGATCTGACAAATGCCGAGGTCGAGCAGCTTGCAAGTGTTGCCGCGGGCACCGGCGGCGTGCTGATGACCAGCGACCACCTTGGCGAGCTTAGCCAGGCTCGCCGTCACCTCTTCGCGCGCCTTCTGCGGTCAACGCGCGTCGGCTGACCTAGGCTCGGCCTGCTTGCGGTGTGATTCGGCCAGCATCGAGGGCGGCAGCACGCCCGAGGCTGCAACCTGCGCTTTGTTCATCAGGCCCGAGACGATGTGACCCTTGCCGGCCATCAGCGCGTCCCAGCCGTCGCGCGCGACTTTGGCCGCGTCTGCCTTGTCGGCGGCGCCGACTTTCGTGTCGTCCATGTCGGCGCGGTTGAAGAACTCGGTCTCGGTCGCGCCCGGCATCAGCGTTGTGATCTGGATGCGGTCATGGTCCTTCACCTCGTTGCGGAGCGCCTCGGTGAAATTGTCGACGAACGCCTTGGAGCCGTTGTAGACCGCATGGAAGCTGCCCGGCACGTAGCCGGCGATCGATCCGGTCACGAGCACCTTGCCTTCGCCGCGCGACACCATCTGCTGCAGCACCTTTTGCAGCAGATAGATCGTGCCGGTGATGTTCGTGTCGATGACGTGGCGTAGCCGCGCGAAATCCTGTTCGAGGAACGCGCCGCCATAGCCGTGCCCCGCATTCGCGCAGAGCAGATCGATCGGGCGCCCCGCGGCGGCTTCGAGAAGCGCATCCACGCCCTGAATAGTCGACAGGTCCGCCTCGATCGACCGCACCTCGACCCCGTGAGTCTCGAAATCGCGCGCGGCGGCATCGATCAGCGGTTCGTCGGCGACAACGAGCAGATCATATCCATGTTCGGCGGCGATGCTCGCAAGCTCGAACCCGATCCCGGTTGACGCACCGGTGATGACGGCGAATTTGTCGGTCACGCTTCTCTCTCCTCAGGCGGCCATGGCCAGATCGGGCTTGAGCACGATCTTGGTCGCTTTGTTCTGGTGGTCGTGGAAGAGCTTGTAGCCCCTGGGCGCGTCCTCGAGCGCCATGCGGTGGCTGATCAGGAACGTGCTGTCGACCTTGTCCTCGAGGATCGCCGCAAGCAGCGCGGGCAGGTAGCGCTGGACGTGCGTCTGCCCGGTCTTGAGGGTCAGCCCCTTTTCCATGAACGCCCCGAGCGGGAATTTGTCGACAAAGCCGCCATAGACGGCGGGCATCGAAATGCGCCCGCCCTTGCGACAGGCAAGAATGATCTGCCGGATTGCGTGCGTACGATCGGTGCCCATGAAGGTCGACACCTTGATCTGATCGATGATGTTGTCGACGAAGGCACCATGCGCCTCCAGGCCGACCGCGTCGATGCACGCGTCGGGACCGATCCCGCCGGTCATGTCGAACAGGGCTTCGAGGACCTTTGTATCCTCGTAATTGATCATCTCTGCGCCGAACTGCCTGGCGAGCTCGAGGCGGCGCGGGAAATGGTCGATTGCGATGACGCGGTGCGCGCCCAGCAGGAACGCGGATTGTACCGCGAACAGCCCGACCGGGCCGCAGCCCCACACCGCGACGGTATCGCCGGGCTCGATATCGGCATTTTCTGCGGCCATCCAGCCGGTGGGCAGAATGTCGGAGAGGAACAGGACCTTGTCGTCTTCAACGCCATCGGGGATGACGATCGGGCCGACGTCGCTGAACGGCACGCGGACGTATTCCGCCTGCCCGCCTGCATAGCCGCCGGTCATGTGGCTGTAACCGAACAGCCCGGGCATCGTCTGGCCGTAGAGCGTTTCGCCGACGTCCTGGTTGTCGGCCGGGTTGCCATTGTCGCACGCGGAATACTGCTGCTTGCCGCAATGGTAACAGGCACCGCACGAGATGGTGAACGGAACGACGACGCGCTGGCCCTTTTTCAAGGTCGACTTCGGTCCTGTCTCGACAACCTCGCCCATGAATTCATGGCCGAGGATGTCGCCCTTCTGCATCGTCGGAATATACCCGTCGTACAGGTGCAGATCGGACCCGCAGATCGCAGTTGACGTCACCTTGATGATGGCGTCGCGCGGGTTGACGATTTCTGGATCGTCAACAGTATCGACGCGGACGTCGTGCTTGCCGTGCCAGGTCAGGGCTCTCATGCGTCGCGTTCCTTTTGTGCATCGGCGCGCGTCCGCGCCTGAACGGCGATCTCGCCAGTTTCCATCAGCTGCTTGAAGCGCCGCAGGTCGCGCCGCGCCTGGATTTCGGGCTCGCGCTGGAACATTTTGGCGATCAGCCGTCCCACACCGCCCATCGGCGGGTCATAGGCGATGACCGCGCGGACGACCGTGCCTCGGGGCCCGGCATCCTCAAACGTCACCTTGCCGCTATTCGGAACATCGGCGCCCTCGGCCGACCGCCAGCTGATTTCGCTGTTTTCGACTTCGTGGGTGACCATCGCATCCCATTCGACAGTCCCGCCGCCCGGTGCTTTTACGACCCAATGCGAATGTTCGGAGTTGGTCACATCGATATCGACGATGTTCTCCATGAAGGTCGCAAGGTTCGAGAAGTCGCGCCAATAGGCATAAAGCTCGGCCGGCGGCCGGTTGATCGTAATTGCGCGGCCGAACAATTCGCGCTCGGCATGGGGATGGCGCGCGGTGACGGGGGGCGCGTCGTCATGCTGGACGCCGCGTTCCAGGGTCTCGGACATGGGCAGTTCTCCTGCCGTCCAGACGCGTGGCGCGGGAAAGCGTTCCCGGAGATCGGACCGAGCCGACCGACGTGAACCGCGACATGAATTGGATCGCTCGAGTCATTCCGTCGCGTCGTCTGCCCGTGACGCGGATGTCGACCTGAAGTATCTGCGGGTTATGCGGGCTGTTGTCATTGGCGGAACGGGCAAAGTCGGGGCACCGTTGGTGGCCGGCCTTCGGGCGCGAGGTGTCGATGCCTTCGCCGCCGCGCGACATCGCGCCGACGTGACGCTCGATCTACGGGACCCCGTCACGATTGAGGCCGGCGCGAAAGGTTTTGACGCTGCGTTCTTCATCACGCCGCTTGGGCCGGACGAGACGGACATCGGCCTGTCCGTGCATCGCGCGCTGGTGGCGGCGGGGGTCGCGCGGATCGGCTATCTGGCGATCCACAATCTCGACGCGATGCGCGCCATCCCGCATTTCGAGACCAAGCGGCCGATCCGCGACGCCGTGCTCTCGCGTGACGGTGGGTTCGTGATCGCACCCAATTTCTTCTTCCAGAACGACCTGCTGGCCATCGACGCGATGCGCCTCGGTGGCGTCTATCCGCTGCCGGTGGGCGACACAGGGGTCTACAGCATCGATGCAGCAGACATCGGCGCAGCGGCGGCAAATGCGCTGGCGAGCGGCGATTTCGACGGGACGGTGGTGCCGGTTTGCGGAGCCGAGCGGCTGACGGGGCCACTGCTCGCGGCGAACTGGGCGGCGGCGCTGGGGCGCGACGTCGCCTATGGCGGCAACGACACGCGGGCCTTTGTCACGATGCTGCAATCCATCATGCCGATGAGTGACTGGATCGCGAATGACATGCGCATCATGATGGAAGTCACGCAGGAAATGGGCTGTCTTGCGACCGACGTCGACATCGCGACCAGTCGCGCGGCAATCGGCCGCGAGCCGAAGCGCCACGCCGATTTTGTGAAGGAGCATGCCGGATGAGCACGATGTACACCGCAACCGCAACGGCCGAAGGGGGGCGCCAAGGGCATGCCCGCTCCGACGATGGCGCGCTCGATGTCAAGCTGACGACCCCCAAGGGGATGGGCGGCCCCGGCGGCGAAGGTACCAATCCCGAACAGCTGTTCGCGGCGGGCTATGCCGCGTGCTTCCAGTCAGCGATGATGTTCGTCGCCGGACAGCAGAAGCTCGACACAAGCGGTTGCCGCGTCACCGCGCAGGTCGGCATCGGTCCCAATCCGGCGGGCGCGGGCTTTGCGCTCACCGTTTCGCACAAGGTCGAGTTGCCGAATCTTGCGCAGAACGCCGCGGAAAAGCTTGTGCACGAAGCGCACCAAGTGTGCCCCTATTCGAACGCGACGCGCGGCAACATCGATGTCCAGTTCGAGGTCGTCGGCCAATGAGCGAAATGGGCTATACCGCCGCGCTGACCGCCGAGCACGACGACGTGCCGCCGATGCGCGCCTTCACCGAGCGCGATCACCCCAACGCGATCATGCTCTACGAGGCGCACAATGCGTTCAAAGCGGGCGACGCCGAAGCGCTGTTCTCGAAAATGGCCGATGACGTCGTCTGGCACATGCCCGGCGATAATTGCCTGGCGGGGGATTATGTTGGCCGCGACGAGATCCTGTGCAACTTCGCGATGCTGCAAGCAGCGGTCGATGCCTATTGGGCACACCCGCTCGACTATTTCGGGAGCGACGACCACGTCGTCCTGATCGCCGAAGTCCGCGCACGTAAGGGCGAGCGGACCCTGCGGACCAAGGAATGCATGACCTGGCGGATCGAGAGCGGCAAGCTCAAGGAATGCTGGCACATGGCGCTCGAGCCCGAGAAATGGGACGCGTTCTTCTGCGCCGATGGCGAGACGAAATAGGTCAAGCCATTTTGCACGCAACAAGTACGGACGGCGGGGCGTAAAGCGCGATCCGTTCGACGCCAAGCGCGGGCTTTGCCTGCGCGCGTGTGGGAGCGGCAGGTCAAGCAGCGGCAGGCCTATCTGTGGAAGGTCCTGACCGCCATTGTTCCTTCGTCCGTCCGCATGATGTGTCCCGTTCTGCCGTCCTGGGTGATGTACATGTCCCATGAAATCGTCACGCCGGGCCCATATGTCCGCGAGCCGGGCTGATCGACGTGACGGAAGCGCAAGGTGCCTGAGCAGTCTGCGCCTACGGTGTAGCTTCCCTCGAGCAGCTCCCGCCCGATCTTTCCGCCCCGACTCGATGTTTGCTTTCCGGTCATCCGGCCCCGGCCATCGAATACAAAGACGCCGTAGTGCAGCCGCTCGACGCCGGGCTCGATCGGTTCGATGAACCCGCGTCCGGTGAACACGTACCGACCCTCGAGCGTCGCGACCGAGCATTGCGGTCCGGAGACCGCCGAATTGCCTGCCAGAACGCCCCAACCAAGGAGCAACACGGCAGCGCGGCTCAGCATAAGCGCCTGTGTCATGCTCGGACCTTACGATCAGTGACCTGGCGAAGTAGAGACTGGTAACCGCCGCCGCGCAAGGGTTCCGGTTTGCGATCCTTTGCTACGGCTTCGCCAAGCCTGCGGCTCGCCGCGCATCGGAGCCGGCGCGGGTGGCGTCCAGATGTGACTGGTGTCGACGACCGTTTCGACACGGTCGACGCCAGGGAGCTTGACGAGTTCGCGCGCTGCGGCCGCAGTGAAGTGCGGCGCCATGGTGCAGCCCGCGAAGGTCACGCCGAAAGTCACGGTCAGCGTGCCCTTCTCCAGGGTCCAGCCTAGGACAAGGCCCATGTCGATGAGCGACGTCGGGCGGCCCGCAGCGATGCTGCACGGGTCGTGCACGCTGGCAAGCGCGTCGATTACGCTTTGGTCCAGACCGACCATGGTGCCTTCATCTCGACGCCTTCGTAGGGATCGCCCGCCTGCGCCTTACGCATCTCTTCGGGATCGCGCCCGATCATCCGTGCATAGTTTTCACCCAGGATCGCGCGCTTCACGCCCTCGTCGCACTGCGGGATACCGTGGCGGCTCATCGTGTCGTCGCTGAACGCAAACGCCCACATAAGCTGCAACAGATGCTGCGGATGCACCACCGTGCATCCTGTCGACCAGAGCAGCTTTTCCGGCCCGCCCCATTGCATCAGCAGCGCCAGCGCCGCCTCGAACCGCCCCGGTGCCTGCCACAGCAGCGCGGTCGTCGTCTCGAGGTTCGCATAGACGTTGGGGAAGCGCCCGACCGCCATCGCGGTTTCCTCGATGAACGCCATGCCCGAATGCACGATTTCGAAATTCATGTCCGGAAAGGCATCGGCGGCCTGCTCGAAATCCTCGCCGATCCGGTAGGGTGAGAGTGGAACGCTCCCGTTCGGGAGCGCCTTGTGGATCGCGACGGTCTTCAGGCCGAGCGCCCGAGCCCGCTCAATCAGCGCCATCACCGTGTCGTCGTTGGTGCGCCACACGCGATAGGGATCCATCTGGTGCGGATAGAGCTTCACGCCAACTGCTCCGGGGAGATCGGCGACCTGCCGCTCCAGATCGTCGAGTACGGCCACCGTTTCCATCGTCGGGTCGAGCCCGACATAACCCAGCATCCGTGTTGGATAATCGCGGACGAGCGCGACCGTCTTGTGTTCGGCGGCAAAGCCATCGTGAAACCAGCTGTCGAGGCGCAGCGTATGCGTCACCGCAATCGAGGTCTGCGATTCGGCGAACATAGTGCCTGCCAGCGCGGCCGGCGGCATGTCGGTCATGTAGACATGTTGCGGACACAGCGCGTGCGGCGGCGACATCATGGCGTGGAGACCGTAGGACATCTGGTAGAGCTGCTCGCCGTATTTGCTCGCCACGTTCGTGCGGTCGAGGTTGAGTGCGTGGACGACGGCGTCGACCACGAAGACATCGGCGGGTAGTGGCGCAAGGCCGTCGAGCGAAGCTGACATCGCGGCACTATGCGGAGACCGGACGGCGACGCCAAGCGCGATGGCCGGTTGCGCCCATGACTATGTTTCATGCCCCCTGCTCCGCACGGGACGTAGCGCCGTCATACGCGCAGGGCGACACACGGGGCATGGCACTCCACGATCCCGAACTCGACCCCGCTACGCTGGTTCGGCACGACGCAGTGCACCGTACGGTCTACACTGACCCAACAATCTTTACGCTGGAGATGGAACGCATTTACGGTCGCGCGTGGTGCTACCTCGCGCACGACAGCGAGGTGAGGCAGCCCGGCGACTATGTCGTGCGCCATATCGGGACGCAGGCCGTGATCCTGACGCGCGGCAAGGACGGCGTGATCGAAGCGATCTTCAACCGCTGTTCGCACCGCGGCCCGACGCTCTGCGCGTTTCAGCGCGGCTCGGCGCCGCACGGACACCAGTGCCCCTACCACGGCTGGACGTTCCACCCCGACGGCAGCGTCCGCTTCGTGCCCGCGCAGAAAAACTATGGCCCTGAGTTCCGACTCGAGGACAACGCCATCCCGCGCGTGCGTACCGAGAGCTATCGCGGCTTCATCTTCGGAAATCTGGATGCCGACGCACCGCCGCTCGCCGACTTTCTCGGCCACATGGCGACGACAATCGACGATCTCGTCGATCGCTCGCCGACGGGGAAGGTCGAAATCGGCCAGTACCAGCTACGGCATTACTATCGCGCCAACTGGAAGATGACGTTTGAGAACCTGAACGATACCATCCACCCTGGTTTTGCGCATTCGGCCTCGGTGGTCAGTGCAAAGGCGGTCGTGAGCGAGGTCGGGGCCGACAACATCGTCCCGACCGTCGGCATGATGCTTGCGAACGGAAAGCCGCTGCAGTTCTTTCAGGACCTCGATATGGTAACGGTGCCCGGCGGGCACAGCTATATCGGCGGGCACATGGGCGCCGACTACTCGCCCGATACCAAAGACGCCTACGCCGCCGCGCTCATCGCGCATCATGGAGCGTCCAAAGCGCGCGACGTCCTGTCGGTCGACCGGCACTTGATGCTCCTCTATCCCTCGAGCTTCTGGCATGCGCGCTACCAGACAATCCGGATCATTCGTCCCGTGCGGCACGACCTGACCGAGATGATCGGCTTCACCGTCCGCCTGATCGGCGCGCCGGAGGAAACGCACGTCAACGCGATCGAATACTGCACCGGCGCGAACAGCGCGGCATCGCCCGTGATCGCGGACGACCTCGAAATCTACGAACGCTTGCTGCTCGGCAACCTTCAGGGCGGGCAGGAATGGATCCCGATGTCGCGAGGGCTGCACGAAGACCGCGAGGCGACCAACGCGTTCGCCCGCGCACCCGCGACGTCGGAGGTCTTCATCCGCAACCAGTTCGCTGCGTGGTCGAGCTATATGGGTCGCGCATGACGCCTGAGGCACTCGTCCATCACGAGGCGGCGTTGCTCGACGACCGGCGTTACGACGAATGGCTCGCGCTGTTCGCGCAGGATTGCCGTTATTGGGTGCCCGTTTCGCCCGACATGGCCTCTCCGCGCGACGGTCCCGCGCATTTCCACGACGACAAGCAGGTGATGATGGTCCGCACGCATCGTTTGCTCAACCCGCGCACCTTCGGAGCAGAGCCGTCGCCGCGCACTGTGCACATCGTTTCCGGCGTCGCAGTCGAGCGCGAAGAAGACGACGAAATCGGCGTCGTCTCGAGCCAGATCATGCTCGAATGGCGCGACCGAGGGCATTTCGAGGCCGACCAGCGCGTGTTCGGCGGCCGGGTGCGCCACCGGCTGCGCAAGACACCCGGCGGCCTGCGTATCGTCGAGAAGCGCGTCGACCTTATCAACGCCGAAGGTGCGTTCAACGCGATGGCGGCGCCGTTGTGAGCGACCCGATCGCCTGGGTGCCCTATGGTGCCTATTGGTCGACCCCCTTTGCGCGCTGGCAGGGATCGCTGTCGCACCTGCACAGCCTGAAATTTCTCGCCTGGACCGCGCGCCATGCGCTCGCGGCGCGCGCCGTCGATCCGCAAACACTCGACTTTGGCGTGCTTGGCTTCACCGTGCCGCAGCGGTCGAGCTTTTATGGCCTGCCATGGGTGATGGGCGAGATCGGCGCGGCGCACGTCGGCGGCCCGACGGTCATGCAGGCTTGCGCGACCTCGGCGCGATGCGTCGCGCTCGCAGCGGGCGAGGTCGCGAGCGGGAGCGCCACAACCGCGCTCGTCCTGACCGCCGACCGCGTGTCGAACGGGCCACAGCTCTACTACCCCGATCCCAAGGGGCCGGGCGGGAACGGCGAAAGCGAGGCGTGGGTGCTCGACAATTTTGCGCGCGACCCGTTCGCGGGCGTCGCGATGATCGAGACTGCAGAGAATTGCGCACGTAAATGGGGTGTCGGGCGCGACGCGCAGGACGACCTGACGTTGCACCGCTACGCGCAGTACGAGGCAGCGCGGGCGAGCGGCTTTCACGCGCGGTTTATGGACCTGCCGTTCGCGGTGCCGGATACGCGCTTTGCGAAGACGGCCGCAATACTCGACGGCGACGAAGGGGTGCAGCCGGTCGACGAGGCGAAACTGCGTGCGCTGAAACCCGTGCGCGAGGGCGGAACCGTCACTTTTGCGGGCCAAACGCACCCCGCCGACGGAAATGCGGGGATGGTGGTCACGACTCGCAACCGCGCGCGGGAATTGGCGAAGGAGCGGCCAGAGATCGCGCTGCTCGGCTTTGGCCAGGCCCGTGTCGAACCCGCTTTCATGCCCGCAGCACCGGTGCCCGCAGCCAAGGCCGCGCTTGCCCAAGCGGGCTTGAGCATCGCCGACATCGACGCGGTCGCTTCGCATAATCCCTTCGTCGTCAACGACCTCGTCTTCGCGCGCGAAACCGGGTTCGATAGTGCGCGCATGAACCAGAACGGGTGCAGCCTCGTCTGGGGCCATCCGCAGGGACCGACCGGCTTGCGAGGGCTGATCGAGCTCATTGAGACGCTCGCAATCCGCGGCGGCGGGACGGGCTTGTTCCAGGGGTGTGCGGCGGGAGACACCGCGATGGCAGCGGTGGTGCGCGTCGGGTGAAGAGCTGGGTTCCGGAAACGACGGTCGCGATCCTCGAACGGGCGGTGACCGAACGGCCCGATGCGACGGCGCTGATCTGCGGCGACGAACGCCTGACCTATGCCCAGTATCGCGCCCGCGTCGCGGCTTTGGCAGCCGACCTCGGCGACGTCGCGGGGCAGCGGGTCGCGATCCGGTTGCGCAACGGGATCGACGTCTGCGTTGCGCTTTTCGCGGTGCACATGGCGGGTGCGACGGCGGTGCCGCTCAATCCGGATTACACGCCCGGCGAACTCGCGCCCATGCTCGCCGACGCGCAGCCGTTCGCCACGATCACGCACGACGGCCTCGAGCGCGGCGAGCGCGGTCCGTCGACCGAGGGCATCGCGACGGTCCAGTTCACCGGCGGGACGACCGGCCGCCCCAAGGGCGTGATGCTCACCCACCGCGCCATCGCAACCAATGTGGCGCAGCGCGAAGCCGTGTTGCCGACGCAGTTCGGCGACGAGCGCGTGCTGTGCATGATGCCGCTCTATCACAGCTTCGCGACCGCGATGTGCCTGCACCTCGCCGCCTATGCCGCAGGGACGCTCGTCGTTCTTCCGCGTTACCGTCCAGACTGGGTGCTCGACGCGATCGAGCGACACGCGATCACGCGCCTGCCGGCGGGTCCGACGGTATTCGCGGGCCTTCTCGACTACGGCATCGACCGCGCGAGGGTCGCGTCGCTGCGCTGCGCATACTCCGGGTCCGCACCGCTCCCACAGGCGACGCTCGACCGCTGGGAAGCCGCCACCGGTGTTCCGATCTACGAGGGTTTCGGCCAGAGCGAAGCGGGACCGGTGCTGACCTATCACGGCCCCGGCATGGTGCTGAAGCAAGGCAGCGTCGGCCCCGCGCTCCCCGGCACCGACCTCGCCATCGCGCCCGATACCGGCGAGATCCTCGCGCGCGGACCGCAGGTCATGCAGGGCTATCTCAACCAGCCCGAACCCACTGCCGCCGCGCTCGCGGACGGCTGGCTGCACACCGGCGACGTCGGACGCCTCGACGCGGACGGTTACCTCTATGTCGAGGACCGGTTGAAGGACATGGCGATCGTCGGCGGCTTCAACGTCTTTCCGCGCGAGATCGACGAGGTGCTGGCAAAGCTGGCCAATGTCCGCGAGGCGGCGGCGGTCGGCGTGCCCGACGCCTATCGCGGCGAGGTCATCTGGGCGTTCGTCGCGGGCGACGCCGACGAAGCGGCGGTGCGCGCCCACTGCGCCGCGCATCTCGTCAAGTACAAGCATCCCGCCCAGTTGCGCTTCGTCGATGCCCTGCCGCGCACGCCGGTCGGCAAGGTCGACAAGCAGGCGCTGAAGGCGCGTGCGATGCAGGAGCTGGCGCATGTCGCTTGAACAGGCGCAGGCAGTCGGTGCGGCAATGCTGGCGCGGCGTGGCGTTGTCGTGCCGCTCGACGCGCGCCGTGCCGGGTTCGAGGCGCGCGCGGCGCAGGAGCCGCTTCCCGAAGGCGTGACCTTTACCCATACCGGCGACGGCATCCGGGTCGCGACCCCCGATGCGCCGCGCGACCGCTGCATCCTGTGGGTGCATGGCGGCGCGTTCGTGCTTGGCTCTCCGATGAGCTGGCGCGCGTTCGGGGCACGGCTCGCTCTCGGGAGCGGCTGGCCGGTCCTGCTCGCCGATTATCCGCTCGCGCCCGAGCATCGGTTTCCCGCTGCGCTCGACCATGTCGCGGCGCTCATCGACCGGTTAGGCAGCTCGCACCGCATGCTGGTCGCCGGTGGGGATTCGGCGGGCGCGAACCTCGTCGCGGCCGCAGCGCAGCGCATCGGCGGGCACAGCCCGGACGGCGTCATCCTTCTCTCGCCTTATCTCGACCTGACGCACAGCGGCGCGAGTGTCGCGGCGCGCGGGCCCCGCGACCCGTTCGTCGACACCGCGACTATGCCCGCGACCGCCGCGACCTATCTGGGCGATGCCGACCCCGCCGATCCGCGCGCCTCGCCGCTGTTCGGTGACCTTACCGCCTTTCCCCCCACGCTGGTCCAGGTCGGGTCGGAGGAAGCACTGTTCGACGACGCTGCCCGCTTTGCCGACCGACTGCGCCGGGAAGGGTGCGACGTCGCGTTCCAGGAATGGATCGGCATGCTCCACTGCTGGCCGCTGTTTGCGGCACAGATCGACGAGGGCGGCTGGGCGATCGCGCAAATGGGGAACTGGGTCCGCGCGCTTTCGCACGCTGTTGCAAAACCGGAATGACCGCGCCATTCTTTTAGGGAATGGAACTACGGCAGCTCAAGCACTTTCAGGAAATCGTCCGTGCCGCCAGCTTCGGCCAGGCGGCCGAGCGGCTGCACATCACTCAGCCTGCCTTGTCCAAGAGCATCCGAAACCTCGAACGCTCGCTTGGCGTCGAACTGCTGGAACGGCATCCTGCGGGAGTGACACCCACCGAATACGGCAATGTCTTCCTCGAATATGCAGCCCTTGTGACGAGTGAGCTCGAACGCGCTGCAGAGCAGATGGCCGAGATGAAGGGGCAGGGGCGCGGCCTGGTCCGCGTGGGCGCGGGGACCAGCGTCATGCAGTATCTGCTGCCGGCCGCGGTCAAGCGCTTCATGGCGGGCGCAGACGGCGCGCGCGTGACCTTCGTCCAGGGCCTGCGTGCCGACCTGCTACCGCAGCTCCGGCGGGGCGAACTCGATCTCATCGTCGGCTCAATCAACCTTGAGCGTGAGGATGAGGATCTGCGTGCCGAGCCGGTGCTCGAGGACCGATTGACGATCGTTGCCGACCGCGCGCACCCGCTTGCGGGTGCCGAGCGCCTCAAGCTCGACGCACTTGTCCCGTTCCGCTGGGTCCTGCCCGACAAGGGCGAGGCGGAGGGCGACCGCCTCACCTATGCCTTTCGTGACGCTGGGCTGGCACCGCCCGAATGCGCGGTGCGTACGCCCTCGTCGATGTTCATGGCCTCGCTGCTCAAAGACAGCGATTATCTGAGTTATTTGCCCAAGGCGCTGATCGCGGGCGACCCGGATTACGCGCATCTTGTTCCGCTTCCTGTCGAGACGACGATCTGGCCGCGTGTGGTGGTGGGCGTCACCTACCGGCGGCGTGGAGTCATGCTCGCCTCGACGCGCCGCTTCATCAACCGACTGAAGGACGTCGGCGCGAGCGTGCAGGTGGCATGAGCCTGGCGCACGACATCGCCGCGGCGCGCCGGAGCGGTGCGACGTACGTGTTCCCCAAGCTGTCGCTCGACGAGGGTTATGCGGTCGCACGGGAGGTCTGGCCGCTGCTCGGCACGCCGGTCGGCTGGAAGATCGGCGCGACAAACGAGGGCGGCCAGCGGTTTCTTGGCATCGCGGCGCCGATCCGGGGGCGCGTCTATCGTGTCGTCGAGGCGGGGGAGGGGCCGCTCGTTATTGGTCAAGACCTTGTGCCGGGCGACCGCGCTCCCGAAGCCGAGCCGGAGATCGTCTTGCGCGTCGGCGACTCACGGCCGCGCATCGGCATTGAGGTCGTCCGTCCGTCGAGCCTCACCCCCTTCGACGACGGCGTAGGGGCGATCGTCGCAGACAATGCCGCACATGTCCTGCTTGTCGTCGGACCTCCCTTCGACCCGGCGTTCCTTGCAACGCCGGACACCGTGACGGTCACGCTTACCCGCAACGGCGAAGCCGCAGCGTCCGGCGACGCGCGTGCCGTGCTAGGCGATCCGCGCCGCGCGCTCGATTGGCTGGCAGGCGAGGAGACGCTTGTCGACGGCGCATGGGTCGCGAGCGGCGCGATGACGCGCGCGGCACCATTTGGCGCGGGCGACAGCATCGTCGCGGACTTCGGTGCATTGGGGCGGATTGCGCTCGCGCGCCCCTGAAAAAGTTATGGCGCGTGTTTGCGAATGAAGGCCGATGGCGTCGCAAGCTTCGCCTAGCCAGTCGGTCAAGACGCGAAGGCAAAGGACAAGCGCAAGATGCTGCTCGACCGGATCGAGGCCAAGTGGATCGACGTGTTCGAGCGCGCCTTCGGGCTGTGCCGCGTGGAGCGCGGCGATGACGTCGCGATCCTCAGCGAAACACAGTCGCGACCGGTCAACGTCCATCTGGCCGAACTCGCGCTCGTGCGGATGGGTGCGCGCCCTGTGCACATCGTGACGCCGACGCCGCCGCTCAGCGGTCCCGTTCCCGTCCGCTCGACCGGGTCGAGTGTCGCGCTGCAGGCGTCGAAGCCCGTGCTCGCTGCGCTTAAATCAGTGCCCTTTATCGCCGACATGACGGTCGAGGGGCTGATGCATTCGGACGAGACGCCGGAAATTCTCGGCAGCAGCAACGCACGCATTCTCTATATTTCGAACGAGCATCCCGAACTCCTCGAGCGACTCGCGCCCGATGAAGCGCTGATCCCGCGCGTGCTCAAGGGCCGCGCGATGATGCAGGCCGCCAAGACAATGAGGGTCACGTCGTCGGCCGGCACCGATCTGCACATCGGCCTCGATGGCGCGCGGATCGGCGGCAACCTCGGCGCAGCGTTCGAGCCGAAGACGCTCGCGACCTGGCCCGGCGGCATCTGCAGCTGCTTTCCCGCGCGTGGCTCCGTCAACGGTACTTTGGTGCTGGCCGAGGGCGACCTGAACCTGACGTTCAAGCGCTACCTTGAAAAGCCTGTCACCTTCAGAATCGAAAACGACTATGTCCGCGCGGTCGATGGCGAGGGGCTCGATGCCGACCTCACGCGGGCCCATTTCGAGGGGTGGGACGATCCCGAGGCCTATGGCACCAGTCATGCAGGCTGGGGGATGAACCACGGGGCGCGATGGGAATCGCTGATGTTCTACGACAAGGGACAGGTAAACGGCATCGAGCAGCGCGCGTTTGCCGGCAACTTCCTGTTCTCGACCGGGGCGAACCCGTTTGCGAACCGGCATACGCTGGGGCATTTTGACCTGCCGGTCCGGAACTGCACGATCACTCTGGACGGGGAACCGGTAGTCGTGGACGGCAAGCTGGTGGACGCGCTCGCCTGATGCTCGTGGAGGTCGAGACAATCCGTGTCGGCCAGTCGCCTGCGCTCGCGGCCGATATCGCGGGCGACGGACCGTTGATTGTCTTTCTGCACGGGGTCGGCGGGAACCGGCGCAACTGGCGGCGGCAGGTCGATCACTTTGCTCATCGTTTCAAGTGCGTTGCTCTCGACCTGCGCGGTTACGGCGAAAGCGACGACTATGATGCGGCGCTGACCTTTACAGACTTTGCCAACGATGTGGTGCGGGTGCTCGACCACTTCGGGGCGTGGCGGGCGCACATCGTCGGACTCTCGATGGGCGGGCGAATCGCGCTCGACCTCTGGGGGCGATACGCCTCTCGGGTCGCCAGCCTGACGCTTGCCGACACGAGTGCCGGCTCGAAGGAGACGCAGGAGCCGGCAAAAATCGAAGCCTTCCTCGCCGCGCGGCGCAAGCCGCTGCTCGATGGGCAGACCCCCGCCGCGCTCGCGCCGGTGCTGGTCGAGACGCTAGTCGGTCCCAATGCCACGCCCGATCAGCGCGCCGAACTTGTCGACAGCCTCGCACGGCTGCATGTCGACAGCTACCTCAAGACGCTCGAAGCCGTCGCGCGCTTTACCGGCTTTCCCGATTTTGGTTCGATCGACGTGCCCGTGCAGGTGATCACCGGCAGCGAAGACCGCGTTGCCCCGCCCCACATTGCGCGCGAAATGGCCGCGGCGATCCCGGGGGCGCGCTTCGCCGAGATTGCGGGGGCCGGCCATATCTCGAACGTCGAGGCACCGGACGCGTTCAATGCGACCCTCGACGCGTTCCTGCGCGACGTCGCATGACGCGGCGCATCGCCCTCGCCCAGTATCCCGTCGGCGTGCCGCAAGCGGACGACTTTCGTATCGAGGGGATCGCGCGACCCGAACCTCGCGAAGGGGAAGTGCTGGTCGCGGTCAGCCACTTGTCGATGGACCCGTTTCCGCGCCTCCGTATGCGCGCCGATAGCCGCGCGGGGCCGCCGATGCCGCTTGGGGACACGGTCGGCGGGCGTGGCGTCGGACAGGTCATCGCCTCGCGCCACCCCGACTGGCACGCGGGCGACTGGCTGCACGGCGAACTCGGCTGGACGACGCACGTGGCGCTGTCGCCCGACGGATGCGAGCGGATCGACCTGCGCCTCGGCCCGCCGGAAAGGCACCTGAGCGTGCTCGGACCGTCGGGGCTGACGGCCTATATGGTGACGGTCGCGCTGGGCGGGATCGCCGCGGGCGAAACGATGGCGTTCGCGCCGGCTGCCGGATCGGTCGGCACGATCGCAGGACAGATTGCTCGAGCGCGGGGCGCGCGCACGGTCGGTCTTGCGGGTACGTCGCAGCTTGGCGCGCTTACCGGCTTCGACGTGGCGGTCGATCACGCGGCGCCCGACGCGCTGCCGGACGGGCTCGACCTGGTCGTCGACGGCGTTGGCGGGCGCGTTCACGAGGCGATGGTCGTGCGACTGAAGCCGCGCGGCCGGGCAATCCTGCTCGGCTTCATCGGTGGCTACAACGACACGGCACCCCCGCGCTACGGCAACGCCATGCCCGTGTTGATGAAGCGCGCGCGGATGGAGGGCTTCCTGCTTGCCGACTGGCGCAATCGTTTCGACGAAGCGCGCACGGCATTGTCAGGCTGGCTCG
>VYLJ01000132.1_pt1 | contig 17750 bp, 15 predicted proteins | sample 5114331 | NCBI WGS metagenome assembly VYLJ01 (sample SAMN12291791, study PRJNA351875) | freshwater metagenome | isolation source: freshwater lake | place: USA: Michigan, MSU2 Lake | collected 2011-08-16
AGAACAGAGTAAATCTGTTAAGGCAGGTGCGAAAAATCCTTCGGGAAAGAAGCAGAAACCTAAATCGTGAGGTTTGGGAATCACCGTCCGTTTACGGCGGTGAGGATGTCAAGGATGCTTGTATCCAGATAGAATATCAGCGTCTATTTGCCTAAAACAAAACCCCACCATGGGTGGGGTTTCGGGTTTAATTTAGGAAATCCTAGAAGGTAAAGGTTCCGCGGAGGGTGCCAATCCACTCGTTACCAGTGCCTTTGAACTGTTCAGGTGCAGAAATCCAGATGACACCGGGGGTGATAGAAATATTGTCGGTGACTTGGTACTTGTAGAACAATTCAACGTGGTAGGGAACGATGTTAGATACTTTTAGCCCCATGTCTCGGAAGCTTAAGTGACCGATGTAGGGCTGCGCACCAGCAAACAGACCTAAGATATTTCCTTCTTTACCCAAGTCGGGGAAGGCAATACCAGCACCGTAGGTCCACACTTCCGCATCACCGAGACCGAGTAAACGCACGGTGGAGTAGGAACCGAAGGCACTCAAGCTGGCGAAACCAAGATCCACTGCACCGGTTAAACCGTAGCTATTGGATACTTTGGCTCCGAAGTTGAAGAAACCGACTTCATCCTGTAGGGTGACGCTATCAGGATCGTTGCCGTTGACGTTGAGCAGGGTATTTAACTGAGTTTGGGAAAGGTTAGCAGCGGAAGTACCCGTTACACCGAAGGAACCACCGTTACCGAAGATGGCGGTATCGGCACCTTGGTAAGCGTTAACGTAGGTGAAGCCGACGTTGAGGAAGTTAAAGAGGTTAGCGTTAATCTGTGCTAAAGCGGCGTAATCTCCGTTAAAGAGACCATTACCCGGGTTAGGATTGGCCGCAGAACTAGAGCCACCACCACCGGCTAAGTAACCCAAGGATAGGGAGGTCGGACCGACAATGCTTTGGAGGAAGCCTAACTGTAGGCTAACACCGGCCCCAGAACCACCACCGATACGATAGATGGGGTTTTCGGAAGCGAAGGTAGATAGCGCACCATTACCACCGTCGAAGTCTTCAAAGAAGGGGTTAGTGGTGGGAACGAAGTCATTCCAAATACCGCCCCAAGCGGCAACATAGGTATTGAAGCGACCAAAATAACCTAAGTCAATCGGGGTATAGTAGGCCAACCAGTCGAGAACCACATCGCTACCGTTACCGGCCGCGGTCCAAGTTTGGAATAGGGAAGGGCTTTGCAGATTATCGAATCTGACGGAAGCGGGATCACCATTTTGTAGTGTGGTGGTCGATTTGTAATCAAATCCGAAGGGAGTGGCACTACCCGCCGCTAAACGAGTTTTCAGTACGTCCTGACCGGTGAAGCTCGTGTTTAACAGCAAACGAGCGCGGTATTGCATGGCGGCCTGGGAGGCGGGGCTACCAGCACCGACCGTATCGGTGACAGCGAAAATAACTTCCCCAGCTAATTTGGTGGTGGTGGAGAATTGGTTATTTTCGAGGAAAGACACCCGGCTTTCTAAGTTATCAACTCTAGCTCCCAAGGCCGCTAACTCAGCTTGGAACTCATCCATCAAGCGCTTGAGGGCATCTAAGTCTTCCTTGAGGACGTTGACACCATCTTGAATTAAACGTTCCATGACGTTTAAGCAAGCGTTTAAACCAGCCGCAAATTCCCAACGGGTTAAAGCTCGGTCGCCGCGGAAGGTGCGATCGGGATAACCAACAATACAACCATAGCGCTCCACAAGGCTTCTTAGGGCTTCATAGGCCCAAGCGGTGGGGGAAACATCCCGCAGTTGGTTAACGCTGGTGACTTGATCGATGGTGTTGCCCTGTACGGGTGCAACTTGACCTTCGTTACCGTACTGTTCGATCTGATTGAGTAATTCGCCAGTTCCTGCACCGGTATTCTGAACTTGAGCGATTTCTAGATTGTTAAATTCGGTAGAAACACTGGTAGATTTGACGGGATCGAAGCTACTAGCATTAGCGGAAGCTACCAGGGTAGCTCCCAAAATTGCTGGGCTAACCAGCAATGATTTCCAGAACATTCTTAACATGATGGTTTTTTCCTCACACCTTATAGGTTGACTACACAGTTTGACGACGCATATAGCCTTTCTATTCTTTTGCCATTATACACAATTTAATTACTTAGGGAAAGATGCGATCTCATTTTTTTTCCCTTGACCAGTTGAAAAAGTGGCCACCCTGTCGCTCCTAACGGCACTTAAACAAAAACTAAAGTAGGTTAGAATCCTTACACAGAGAAAACTTAAGCTCATACAACAGGCTCGTCTAGACGAGTGGGGCCAGGTTCTGTGATTTTGATAACGGCCACTGAACTGGGTTGTTGTCAGGTTAATTGATGATTTCTATGGTGGCACTCTTAATATGGAGTGATGTCTAATGGGCAAAACTTAACGCCGATAAAAACAGAGACAAGACCATGAAAAAAAGAAAGATAGCCAATACACTGCGTAAAGCCTTGCTAGAAGATGGCAAGATGGAACGCGCTCTCTATGAATACGAATTAGAAGAACACATAGACTACTGGTACGAAGGTCTCAAGTCCGACCGGGATCAGCTTGTCTTTGCCGTCACGGAAAACTCCGGTCACGTGGCAATGGTATTGATTACGCCAGATAAAACTATCTACGTCAATGAGGAGGCTAGAGAGAAACTAGCTAAATTCTGGATAAAAGCTTATGAGAATAATATAAATCGATTAATTCCCATGATGGCAGAGAATTTGGCCAATGATATTATCTCGGTGACAGGCGTTAAAATGGTGTCCCCAAACCAGAAGCGACGCTGGGTTAGTTTGCGCCCGTAGAGTTAAAGTCAAGAAAGGCTCACTTAGGAAAAAATTGGTATTAGTTCTGGTTCTGGGGTTCCCAGATGACGGGAAACCCTCAAAAACTATCCGCCCTTACCAATTGCTCGGTAAGGGCGGTGTAGCGGGTCATCGGAATCGACACCAGACTGCCGGAAGGAACTCCAGCTAGTCTAAATCTTGTTTAGACGTGGGGTCTAGAGAACAGCCCCGGCGCACAGCCGGCTATTGTCGATTAGGAGACCCATGCTTTTACTACTTTCTACCATCGACATCACCTCCTGTATCCCTTAGCGGATTGATTATCAAATTTATCTGCAACTAGCTTAACGCAGCTGTGCGGAAAAAATCAAGGCCGGCAGCTAAAAATTTTTTCGGCAGGCTTAGTTGGCCCCCAAAATGTAGGTGGAGATAGGAAGCGTGCAGATTCTTACCTTGCCACCCTTCGGCATTGATAGCACTTTTGGGGAATGCTTGCAGTTGATAAATCGGTGCGTCGCTCACCCCGCTTAATTGGGAGCGATGGAATTCATGGCCGCGCACTGGTTGACCTGCTTTGAGCAGGATCGTCTCCTGTTTGGCGATGGCTTGCCGATAACCTAGGGTTAATTTCGGTGACATTATAGCAGATTGGGGGATTATTCGCAACATAGAATGGTTTTTTTGCTCAAAATCAATTATTTTTTCACATAAATACATTAATCCCCCACATTCGGCGTAGGTGGGCATTCCAGAGGCGATCGCTTTTCTCACCTGAGTTAAGATAGGGGTGTTAGCGGCTAATTCCGGGGCAAAGATTTCGGGAAAACCGCCACCAAAGTACAACCCTTGCAGGTTTTCGGGCAAATTTGCCCCTTGCAAGGGACTCCAAAAGATTAATTCCGCGCCTAAATTGGCTAAAATATCGAGATTATCGGGATAATAAAAGTTAAAAGCCTTATCTCTGGCAATACCGATACGGATAGGGGGAAAAAGCTTATTTTCTTCTGTGGGATTTTTCGGGTTCTCTTGGGGAGAAATAGTCAGTAAAGGCAAGAGAATGTCCCAATTAAAGCAGTTTTGGGCAATAGAAGCCAGTTGATCTTGCAGTTGCCTGATTTCTCCTAGTTCATCCCTGGGAACCAATCCTAGATGGCGATCGGGAATTGTCAGGGAATCTTGACGACGCAAAACCCCGACAATCGGCATATTGATCGATTCTAGGGCGGTTTGCAGTAATTGCAGGTGGCGATCGCTGCCAACCCGATTCAGGATAACTCCGGCTAGATGGAGATTTTTGTCTAAAGATTGATAACCGCGGACAATAGCGGCGACAGAGGTAGATAAACGACTACAATCGATAACTAACAGCAGAGGAAGCCCTAAAATACGGGCAATATGGGCGGTACTGGCATAATCGGGAAATTGAGTATCGCTTAATTGAATACCATCAAATAGCCCCATTACCCCTTCAATCAGAGCATAATCGACATTTTGACAATGTTGGGCAAAACAGGTTTTTACATAGTCTTCAGAAGTTAGAACCGGATCGAGATTGCGACAGGGGCGACCGGTAAAATGAGTATGGAACATGGGATCGATATAATCCGGCCCGACTTTAAAAGATTGCACTCGATCGCCACGACTGATTAAATAGGCCAAGATTGCCAGAGTAATCGTCGTTTTACCGACTCCGCTTCTTTCTCCTGCGATGATCATTGATTAGTTGTTTGTTTTCGAGATCGAGCTAGACTTAATTAAGCTGTTACACAATCAATTCTAAGGCTTGCCAACGGCTAATAGAGTTAATTTTGGCCGCTAACTGGTCCCTGTGTCAATCGACTTTTTTTATTAGCGGCAAAACCGATTTAACCACGTTTAGGAGCCTTGGCATCATCTCCGGACGACCAGCTATTGTTCTGACGTTGCCCAAAACCAGAGACTTCCTACCCCACCATGAAGATAGGCTAAGACGCATTTTAACCGCCTATCCTTGAGATTGGCTAAATCTACCCAAATCCCTTTACTGTTGCCTGTTGCCTGTTGGCTCATCTCAACAAGCAATTTAAATTCGCGGGCAGCTTAACTGCTAGATTAGCTGACCAATTTTGTTTAGCTGTTAATTTTTGTAAAAAAAACATCGTCTGTATCCTATTGTACAGCTAGACTAAAAATATCTAGAAAAAGCAGTTAGATCGGCAAGAGGGAAAAGGTAAAAACCCTGACTGGGAGATGACGGGTAAATAGGCAAATAATCCTAAATTACCGCTCTAAGATTGGCTTTACCGACAGCAAGAGACCAGATTAATCAGGCAAATATCGTCAAATAAACTAATCAATATAGCTTCTTAGGTGTCTGGGAGTGAAAAAAGACAGAGAACGGAGTTTTTCTAGTTTCTATAACTGCACTATCAGAGACCTAGAACTTAGCTCTAAACCGACAACTAAATTATCAGGAGAATTGGGGTTATGCCGACTCTACACACGCTGACCAATGATAGTATCTCTTGTCCCTTGTCCGATCGCATGGAGAATGTCAATTTCTACTACGAATTAGAAAATCAAATTCATCCCACCTACGGCCTCGAAAACCTAGGCATGAAAAATCTCGGTCGCGTTTATCGCAATCTTTCCGTACCGCAATTAGTCGAACAGGCGATCGAACGTCATGAGGGCGTTTTAGCCGATAATGGGGCTTTAGTGGTGGAAACGGGTAAATATACCGGTCGTTCCCCCAAAGATAAATTCATTGTCAAAGAAGCCAATAGCGAAAAGGAAATCGACTGGAATCAGCATAATGCCCCGATTAGCGAGGAAAAATTCCAGCAGTTATACCGAAAAGTCCTCGCCTATGTACAGGGAAAAGACCTATATATCTTCGATGGTTACGTCGGGTCCGATCCTAATTGTCGCTTTGGCGTGCGCGTTGTCACCGAAATCGCCTATCATAACCTCTTTGCCCATCAGTTATTCCTCCGGCCCAGTGCGATCGAACTAGCTGCCCATGAAACTGATTTTACCGTGATTGCCCTGCCGGGGTTACAGGGAGATCCCGAAGATGACGACCTGAACAGCGAAGCCTTTATCGTCCTCAACCTGGCAAAAAAAATCGTTCTCATCGGTGGCACTCGCTACGCTGGCGAAATCAAAAAATCCGTCTTCTCGATGATGAACTACCTGATGACCAAACAAGGGGTTTTACCGATGCACGGTGCCGCTAACATGGATAAACACGGTCATACGGCCCTCTTTTTCGGTCTCTCCGGTACGGGTAAAACCACCCTTTCCGCCGATCCTAAACGCAGCCTCATCGGTGATGATGAACACGGTTGGTCAGAAGACGGCATTTTTAACTTTGAAGGCGGTTGTTACGCTAAAACCATCCGTTTAAGTGCCGAATACGAACCCCAAATCTGGGCGGCGATTCAATTTGGCACTATTCTCGAAAACGTGATCCTTTCCCCCGATAATCGCCTTCCCGACTACGATGATGGACGTTTGACCGAAAACACCCGCGCCGCCTATCCCCTGCGTTATATCCCTAATTGTGCCGTATCTGGCATGGGAACCCACCCGAAAACTATTATCTTCTTAACTGCCGATGCTTTTGGGGTACTGCCACCAATCGCCAAATTAACCACGAACCAAGCGATGTATCATTTCCTCTCCGGCTATACTAGCAAATTAGCGGGAACGGAACGGGGAATCACCGCCCCACAGGTGACTTTTTCCAGTTGTTTCGGTCAATGTTTCTTCCCTCTGTCACCCCTCGTCTATGCCCAAATGTTAGGGGAACGTTTAGAACAACACCCCGAAACCTCCGTTTATCTGATTAATACCGGTTGGTCCGGCGGTCCCTACGGAGTCGGCGATCGCATTTCGATCAAACACACCCGCGCTATGGTTTCCGCCGCTTTAAATGGCGATTTAGAGGAAGTAGTTTTCCATCCTCATCCCATCTTTCAAGTTCTCGTCCCCGAAATTGTCCCAGGAGTTCCCAAAAAAATCCTCGACCCGCGACAAGCATGGCAAGATGGCGAATCCTACGACCTACAGGCGCGAGAATTAGCCCATCGTTTCGTGGAAAATTTCCGTCAATTTACCACTGCCTCCCAAGAAATCATTGCAGCCGGTCCAATTTGGGAATAACAACATCAAGGAATCGGTTATTAACTAGGGTTTGCAGCAAAAAGTTTGTTGGTGGGGTTAGGAGTCTCCGAGTCAGGAGTCTCCGAGTCAGGAGTCTCCGAGTCAGGAGTCTCCGAGTCAGGAGTCTCCGAGTCGGGAGTCAGGAGTAAGTCCCGATGAAAAAATTTTCACCCCCACAGATGAAAGAGGTTTCCTTCCCTACACCCCACACCCCACACCCTACACCCTCTTTCAAGTCGGGAGATTATTTTTATTTATTCTCCCCACTTCCCCACTTCCCCCTCTCCGGTGCTTCCTACACCCTTCCATTACCCATAGCTTGTCCGGCGAGATAACCAGTGGTCCAAGCGCTTTGAAAATTAAATCCCCCCGTGACTCCATCGATATCTAGTACCTCCCCGGCAAAATATAACCCCGGACAGATTTTACTTTCCATAGTTTTAAAATCCACTTCCTGAAGATTCACTCCCCCAGAGGTGACAAATTCCTCCTTAAACACCCCTTTTCCTTTGATTTGATATTCCCCTTGCTGTAATTCAATCATTAATCGATTGAGAGTATTTTTAGATAATTCGGCCCAGGGAGTTTCCGAGTTAACAGTCAAGTAACTTAATAAACTCTGCCAAAGACGCTTGGGTAACTGTTCAAAGGGACAATAATTAAAAAGTTTTCTTTTGGGATATTCACTTTTAGTTTGTAAGATAATTTCTCGCAATTTTTCAGGATGATAATCCCCCAACCAATTAATGATTAAAGGCATTCGGTAATGATGCTCGTGAAGTAACCGCGCCCCCCAAGCAGAAAGTTTTAAAATAGCCGGTCCACTGACTCCCCAATGGGTAATTAACAAGGGTCCGATTTGTTCTAATTTACTTCCCCCAAGACGAACTCGCACTTTATCCACAGTAACCCCTAACAAATCTTGCAGACGAGGATCGGCAATTTGAAAGGTAAATAAAGAAGGGACAGGAGAGACTAGAGAATGACCTAAATCTTGAGCGGTGCGATAACCAAAAGGACTACTTCCCGTAGCAATTAAAAGCTTATCTGCCCTAATTTGCTCCTCTCTTTTTAATTCAATCAAAAAACTTTCTTGCTGTTTTTTTACCGATTTAACTGGGGAATTTAGCCTTAAATTAACCCCAGCAAAAGTCGCACTTTCCCGCAGACAATTAAGAATAGTTTCAGAATTATCGGTGCTGGGAAACATTCGCCCATCCGCTTCTGTTTTGAGTTTTACCCCTCGCAATTCAAACCATTTAATAGTATCTTGGGGTTGAAACCGACTAAAAGCTCCCCGTAGTGCTTTGCCACCGCGAGGATAATAATTAACCAATTGGGAAACATCAAAACAATGATGGGTGACATTACAGCGTCCTCCTCCCGAAATCCGCACTTTCGCAAGGGGTTCTTTTGCCGCTTCTAGGATAGTAACGCCAGCTTTTGGGTTAGATTCTGCCGCTTTAATTGCGCCAAAAAATCCCGCTGCCCCGCCACCAATTACGACTATTTGAGTCATATATCAAGGAAAAAGTTAAGTTTAAACCGCCAAAAATCGCTGAATGACTTCTTGACTTAATTCGCTCGTGAAACCGGAAGCAACAATTCCCCCTTTCTGCATGGCGTAATATCGATCAGCTTGGCGGACAAAATGCAGGTGTTGTTCTACTAATAAAACGGCGATTCCTTTGCTGGCAACAATGCGCCGCACCGCCGCTTCAATTTCGAGAATAATTGACGGTTGAATTCCTTCCGTGGGTTCATCTAAAATTAATAATTTTGGTTCCCCCACTAAAGCGCGAGCGATGGCTAATTGCTGTTGTTGTCCCCCGCTTAAATCCCCTCCCATCCGCGATAACATGGTTTTTAAAACGGGAAACAAATCAAAGATTTCTTCGGGAATTGTGGCATTTTTTCTCCTTGTGGGTAAAGCTTCCAAACCGAGAATTAAGTTCTCTTTTACCGTTAAACGGGGAATAATATCCCTACCCTGCGGCACATAACCCAGTCCTAATCTGGCTCTTTGATCTGAGGTTTTATTAATCAGGTTTTCTTGCTCATAATTAATTACTCCCGCTCGCGGTTTTAAGATACCCATTAAGGTTTTTAATAGGGTAGTTTTACCCACGCCATTACGTCCAATTAAACAGACCATTTCTCCCGCATTAATGTTAAGGTCAACATCTCTTAAAATATGACTTTCTCCGTAGTAAACATTGAGATCAGATATGTGTAACATTGTCAACCCTTTTTAACTAATTTTAATCCTTTGACTTTTTATTCTTCCGAGGAACCTAGATAAACTTCAATAACTTTCGGATCATTTTGAATTTGCTCCATATTCCCCTCACATAGAACAGTTCCTTGGTGTAAAACCGTGACTTTGCGGGCAATTTGACGGACAAATTCCATATCGTGTTCAATGACAATAATTGAATGACTTTCCGCTAGATTTAATAACAAATTACCCACGTTTTCCGTTTCCTCATCGGTTAATCCTGCTACGGGTTCATCTACTAGCAGTAAATCTGGTGACTGGGCCACTAATTGGCCAATTTCTAAGCGTTGTTTTTCGCCGTGGGAAAGTAAAGAAGCGGGTAAATCAGCTTTAGCAGTTAACCCGATAGTTTCCAATAAACCAATAACTTTTCTGCTATCTTCTAGCGGAGGACGACCGAAAAGAGTTGAGAAAACATTTTTATTACGGTTGCTAACTAAATCGAGATTTTCTCGGACAGTTAGATTTAAATATACCCTAGGAGTTTGGAATTTGCGACCAATACCTAAACGAGCGATCGCATATTCGGGAATTTTGCGGAGATCTCGACCTTTAAATAATACCCGTCCGATGGTGGGTTGCACTTTCCCCGTAATCACATCTAAAAAAGTGGTTTTTCCCGCACCATTGGGACCGATAATCACCCGTAATTCTCCCGTATCCATACTGAAATTAAGATTATTGAGAGCTTTAAAACCCCCAAAACTAACGGTAAGATTCTCGATTTCTAAGATTTTTCCAGTCATAATTTCTAAGAGGGAATTGGGAAGTATTTTCAGTGAACAGTCAGCAGTAATCAGTGAACTGAAAACTCACATCTGATAACTGATAACTGATAACTGATAACTGATAACTGATAGCTAAGATCACTTATGCTCTAATTCTTCTCTTTCCAGTTGCACTTCCGGAGCTTCCTCAATACTAGGATAGGTAATTAAAGTTTTGCGGAAACCAAAATGAGTCAGCAAACGTTTAATTCCACCGAGAAGACCATCGGGAAGCACTGTCACCACAATTAGGAATAGGGCCCCTTGGAAAAATACCCAGACTTCCGGAAATTGTTCGCTTAAAAAAGTTTGGGCTAGGCGTACTAATAAAGTACCGACAACTGCCCCCACAAGGGTAGCACGTCCCCCCACAGCCACCCAAATCACCATTTCAATGGAAAAAGCCACATCCATAGAGTTAGGGGTGATAATTCCCGTTTGCACCGTATAAAGAGCGCCGGCAACACCAGCAATCGCCCCAGAAATGGCAAAAACTAACACCTTAAACCAAGTAGGATCATAACCAGAAAAACGGACACGCACCTCATCATCGCGAATGGCGACTAACAAGCGCCCAAATCTGCCCGTAGTTAACCAACGACAGAGGACATAAATAGCCAGTAAACAGACAATTGTGAGTAAATAAAAGGCCACTTGAACGGCATCGGAGCCTACCAGCAACCCGAAAATTGTTTGGGTATCGGTTTTTAAGCCATTAGTGCCGTTAATTAACTTTTGTTGACCGTTAAAAAAGTTAAAAAATACCAGTAAAGCCGCTTGGGTCAAAATCGAGAAATAAACCCCTTTAATGCGATTGCGGAAGATTAAATAACCCAATAATCCCGCCACGATCGCTGGTACGATAATTAGGGCTAGAATTGTCAAAGGTAGGGAATAAAAAGGTTGCCAAATAAAAGGTAATTCTGTCACCCCGTAGAGAGTAAAAAATTCGGGCAGTTGTCCGGGGGGTAACTGAAGATTTAGGTACATGGCCAAAGCGTAACCACCGAGGGCAAAAAAGATGCCATGACCAAGACTTAATAAACCCGTATAACCCCAGATTAAATCTATCCCCAAAGCGACAATAGCCAGGGAAAGAAATCGCCCCAATAAACGCAAACGGAAAGCCGACAAAGCTAAGGGCAGTAACACCGCAAAGATGACCACTAAACCAACAATAACAGCGATTTCCGTGATTAACTTTTTCTTTTCCCGTTGTCGGGATTCGTTTCTAGTGATGGTTTCGGTAATCATAATCTATAACTCGGCAGTACGTCCTTTAGGAGGAAAAATTCCCGCAGGTTTGAATTGCAAGAAAGCAATAATTAAAGCAAAAATCATCACTTTTGCCATGCTAGTGGTGGAGAAAAAGGTGAAGAAATCTGTTAGGGGTTTTAGTGCTTCTACGGAACCAAAAATCAGGGCAAAAGTTCCCGAACCAATTAAATAATTAGCCACACCGATGGCCATGGCCGCAATAATAGTTCCCAGGAGATTACCCACTCCCCCCACCACCACTACCATGAAGGTATCAACGATATAATTTTGTCCCACATTTGGACCGACGGAACCCAAGAAACTAATCGCACAACCAGCAACTCCAGCTAATCCCGAACCGAGGGCAAAAGTCAAAGCATCCACTTGATTTGTCGGAATGCCTAAACAGGAACTCATCTGGCGATTTTGGGTGACGGCACGAATGCGTAAACCCCAAGAAGATTTATTTAAAAACCAATAGGTTCCTAACAAACAAATGGCAGTTAAAATGATAATAAATAGACGGGTGTAGGGCATTTGAAACCCTGGTAAAGGTAAACCTCCCCGTAACCAAACTGGAGCAGTAACATCGACGTTTCTGGCACTAAACCAGGGTCTAGCGAGAACCGGATTAAAAGATAAAAGATAGCCTAATAATCCAGCGATAGCTAGGGATAAAGGCAGGGTGATACCAATAGCTAAATTGCGAATTCTCTCCCAATCTAGGCGACGACTTAACACCGTCATCGCCCCAAAAAATAACAGACAGAAAACTATTAAACTAATTACTAATAAACCGTTGACACTTCTGACAAATTGCTGCAGAATTAAGCTGACTCCCCAAGTGGCCAGCAGCGTTTCTAGGGGTCTGCCGTACAGGAACCTAATCACCCCCCTTTCTAATAATAATCCCGCCAATCCTGACACTAAAAAAGCGATCGGTAGGGCGAATAAAACATAAGTATCAAAGAGAGAAATACGGAAAGCTTGAAAGACATTTAAAATATAAATATCTTCAAAACCTTTAAAGACATTTTGCACCACAAAAGTACTGTAGGCCCCTAACATCATTAACTCACCGTGAGCGAGATTAATCACCCCCATCAGTCCGAAAACAATCGCTAGTCCTAAAGCGGCCAGCAATAGCACAGAACCGATGCTAATACCATTAAATAATCCTTCTAATAATGCTGACACTTTTCGTTATTCCTGTGCATTTTTAAGCTTTAAAAAGTGGGGTGAGCAGTAATGCCCACCTCACTCTCGTTATTGTCTGGAAAAACTCCTAAAACTAGGATTTTTCCATTTTGAACTTACCGCCCTTAGCCGGATCAGTCCAGTCACAGGCAAAGCCCTTAGTTTCGGGGACAAATTGGTTCCAGGGTTGCGGATCCACCACCCCCGGAGTTGACCAAATGATGTTAAATAGACCATCATCTCTCACCTGACCAATGCGGACGGTTTTGGAGATATGATGATTGGGGAACATTTCCACCGGTCCTTCGGGAGCATCGAATTTCTGTCCTACGGCTGCGGCGCGAACTTTGTCGAGATCATCGGCGGTTGCCGCTTGTTCCACCGCTTGCTTCCACAGATAGACCATAATATAGGCCGCTTCCATGGGGTCATTGGTCACGCGATCCTCACCATATTTAGCTCGAAAAGCCGCAACAAATTTCTTGTTAGCGGGGGTATCTACGGTTTGGAAATAGTTCCAACAAGCGTACTGACCGAGGAGATATTCCTTACCAATCTGTTTAACTTCTTCCTCGGCAACACTCACCGACATGACCGGATATTTATCGGGAGTTAAACCGGCCGCTTGCAGTTGTTTAAAGAAAGCCACGTTACTATCACCGTTGAGGGTATTAAAAATAACGCCGCCATCGGGTAAAGCTTGCTTAATTTTGGTAATAATCGGGGTAACTTCCGTATTACCTAGGGGTAGGTAGTCTTCGCCCACGGTTTCGCCGCCTTTCGCCTTTAACTGCTCTTTAATGATCGTGTTGGCGGTGCGGGGAAAAACGTAATCGGAACCGACGAGGAAGAATTTTTTCCCTTTGTTTTCTAGCAACCAAGTCACTGCCGGCTCGATCTGTTGGTTGGGGGCAGCACCAGTGTAAAAGATATTTCTAGAACACTCTTGACCCTCGTACTGGACAGGATACCAAAGCATATGGTTTTTGGCTTCAAACACGGGTAAAACCGCCTGACGACTGGCGGAAGTCCAACAACCGAAGACGGTCAAAACTTTGTCCTGATCGATCAGTTTGGTGGCTTTTTCGGTAAAAGTTGGCCAATCGGAAGCACCATCTTCCACCACTGCCTCGATCTGTTTACCAAGAACACCACCGGCGGCATTGATTTCCTCGATCGCCAGTTTTTCCGCATCAACTACGCTGGTTTCACTGATGGCCATGGTGCCACTGAGGGAGTGCAGAATACCCACCTTAATCGTCTCTCCAGAGGCTGGGGCGGGACTAGCAGCTGGGCTAGGACTAGCCGTGGGGGTTTGGCTTTGATTGCCACCACAAGCTTTTAACAGAATACTGGTTCCCAAAGCGGCAGAACCGTACAGGAGAAATTTACGTCGTCCTAAATTTGACATGATGATCTTGAACTAACCTCGCTGACAATATTAGCTACTTCACACGGATGTTTTTGCTGAGGAGATTTTCGGGAATCTTTCTACGAATATCTGTGTGATATTACGGCTAGGTTAGCAGATTTTTTGTGATTTTCGCTACTTTTCGGATATTTTTTGTAAGTTTAGCTACTTTTTTCCCAAAAATTAATTATTTTTTCTGGAATTTGTCTCAGTTTTTTAGCTATCAGGAGTCGGGAGACAGGAGGCAGGAGTCAGGAGACAGGAGACAGGAGTCGGGAGATAGGAGACAGGAGACAGGAGACAGGAGATTATTTCTATTTATTCTTCCGACACCCCACACCCCACACCCCACACCCCACACCCCACACCCCACACCCCACACCCTGCCCCCAGGAAAAGCTTTTTGCCGCAAACCTAATGATCAATCCGAATCTGGCCAAAGCAGCCGGACAGCAAGCAGCGCAAAACCAATGGCCGCTATCGCTTTTAATATCTTAGCGGGGAATAACTGCGCCATACTGCCGCCCGCAAGGACTCCTAAGAAACTGGTGCAGATTAAGGCGGTAATTGAGCCAAAAAAGACAGCTTTAGGTGATTTGGAACTGCCACCGAGAGCGATCGCTACTAATTGACTTTTATCGCCTATTTCTGCCAAAAAAACCGTGATAAATGTCAGTCCGAATAATTGCCAATTCATAAATTCTAGGGAGATGGGTGATGGGGAGGTGGGGAAGTGGGGAAGTGGGGAAGTGGGGAAGTGGGGTGTGGGGTGTGGGGTGTGGGGTGTGGGGTGTCGGAAGAATAAATAGAAATAATCTCCTGTCTCCTGTCTCCTATCTCCTGACTCCTGACTCTTGATCACTGATTGCTTAGAGAATATCGCCGATCAGTAAACCGGTGATCAAAAGGAGAAGGATAGCGACACCGATATCTAAAGTTTTGGGGGAAAGACGACGAGCAATCCAATAACCGATCAGGACACCGAGGAGACTGGTAGCGATTAAAGCGGTGGCTGCCCCGGCAAAAACCACCCAGGGGGATTGGGATTCAGCACTGATGAGAAGGGTGGCTAATTGGGTTTTATCGCCGATTTCAGCAAAAAATATGGTTAGGAAGGTGGAACTAAACACCGTCCAAAAACTCCAAGAAGGTGGCTGATCTGGCTTTTTCTCGGTTGAGGCGATCGATTTGCTATCACTCATCGGCTAATTTAACAATATCGGGTTAAGCAATAATTTTCATACTTTTTTCATTTTAGCCCGACCGGTTTTCTGGCGATAGTTTCTGCTGTTGGGGGCGCTGTCTCCTCCCCCCAATAGTTAAAAAACCCTAGTCGATCGAGGTAGAGTTTCCATCCTAGAGTTTAATAATTATTAGACTAGGACGAGCGCAAATTGCTTGGAGGTATAGCCCCTATGGTAGAAAACAGAGATTATACTCTGATTATTGACAAAAGTGGCAGTATGTCCACTGCTGATAAACCCAGCGAGAAAACCCGTTGGCAAATTGCCCAAGAATCCACCCTCGCCTTGGCTAGAAAGTGCGAGGAATTCGATCCCGACGGCATCACTATCTATCTTTTTTCCGGACGTTTCCGACGCTATGATAATGTTACTTCCGATAAGGTGACACAAATTTATCAAGAAAATGAACCCATGGGGAGGACAGACCTAGCAGCTGTGCTTCAAGATGCCCTTGATAATTATTTTCAGCGCAAAACTGCCGGCAAAACTAAACCCAACGGAGAAACTATTCTGGTGATTACCGACGGAGAACCGGATGATCGCAAAGCGGTGATGCGTCAAATTATCGAAGCTTCTCGAAAACTCGATAGCGATCAAGAATTAGCCATTTCTCTGATTCAAGTGGGCCATGATCGACAAGCAACCGAATTTCTTAAAGCTTTAGACGATCAGCTAGAATCGGCTGGGGCCAAATTCGATATCGTTGACACGATTACTATCGATGATATGGAAGATATGACCCTAGCGGAAGTTCTTCTCAACGCCATTACCGATTAATTTCTGCCGGAGTAGGGGTGAGAGCTTTCCACCCCTAATCAAGGAGGATTTAACTGCTAGTCAGGGCGACCAATTTATCTTTTTCCTCATCGGATAATTGATCCGATTGTCCGGTGATTTGTTTGTAGATTTTGAGATATTCCAAAGCGGATTTATACCAACTGAAATCTTGAGTCATTGCCCGTTGCTGTAGTTTTTGCCAATCCTGTTTATAACGGAAACTTTCCCAAGTCCGGATCATACAGGTAAACAGGTCTAAAGGTTCATAGCGATCGAAACTAAATCCTGTTCCTCTTTCCTGAATTGGGTCGTGGAAAGATACCGTATCGACCAAACCACCGGTGCGGCGTACCATGGGAATACAACCGTAACGCATGGCCATTAATTGGGAAATGCCACAGGGTTCAAAACGGGAAGGCATTAACAAAGCATCGGCCCCCCCATAGATGCGACGGGAAAGGGCATCACTATAGAGAAGATGCAGGGACATTCGCCCCCGGAAACGGGAAGTCATCTCCCACAGTTGGGTTTCATAATAGCGATCGCCTGTACCCAAAATAATCAATTGTGCATCAGTATAGGTGAGAAAGCGATCTAAAATTTGCATCACTAGATCAATACCTTTTTGTTCCACCAAACGCGTCACCATCGCCATGACAAAGGCACTTTTACTGACCTGTAGCCCCACTTCTTCTTGCAGGGCAATTTTATTGATCAGACGTTTTTCGATGGTTTCTGGGGTAAAATTTTGCTTAAGATAAACATCTTTAGCAGGGTCATACACCTCCGTATCGATGCCGTTGACAATCCCCACCAGATTGCCGGAAATATAGGACAATAATCCCTCTAAATTTTCGCCATAAATGGGGGTCTGTATTTGACGAGCATAGGTGGGAGAAACGGTGGTGATGCGATTAGCAAATTGAAGCGCCGCGGCCATGGTATTATCGCCCTGCATATACCAAGGACACCAAGTCATTTTTTCTAATGCCTCCCGCCAAGGTCCCTGGTAGGCGAGATTATGGATAGTGAAAACGGTGCTAATATCGGGGTCTTGGTGCATCCAGACGGGAATCATGCCCGTATGCCAATCATGACAGTGAATAACTTGCGGTTTCCAGTAATTCCAAGCGAATTCCGCCGCACCATTGGCAAATAGGGTAAATCTCCAGGCCTCATCTTCGCCTCCGTAGATATTGCGTCCAGAGAAAGCTAGATGACCAAAGAGGTAGAGAGGAATATCCGTATCGGGTAAAACCGTCTCATAGACTAAAAAATCCTGAAACATGGCGAATCCTGACCAAATGGGTTCGGAAGGGATGTCCATTTTTTCCTGGAGAAAACCGTAGTAGGGTAGAAAAATCCGCACGTCATGACCTAGCTGACGCAAGACTTTCGGTAATGCCCCAATTACGTCCCCCATTCCCCCAACTTTGGCAATTGGGGCGGCCTCGGCACCCACAAATAGAATTCGCATACTCTTCCCGCTTTACTTCACGACGACAAGAAATTTTAACAGATAAAACCACCCTAGTAGGATTTGCAAGCAGGTTATTATCGGATTAGCCTAGATTTTTCTTTAACCAACCAGAGAGCCAACGAGGGGCATAATTAGCTGTTTTGGACATTATTAAGTTTTGTCGCCTTTTTATTAAGTTTTAGCTGCTCGGCACCGGCACTGTCTGCTATTGTCGATTTAACCGACATTCCGCCTATCTTCATATACTTTTATATATATTTAGGGTCTGCTGAATAAATCTAAAAACCTTGTTGGGTAAGACTTTTAGACTTTTGGTCAATCAAAAAGTACCAGGCATGGGAGTGATCAGGGGGAAAATTCAGGTACTTTTTCC
>VYLJ01000134.1_pt1 | contig 17635 bp, 18 predicted proteins | sample 5114331 | NCBI WGS metagenome assembly VYLJ01 (sample SAMN12291791, study PRJNA351875) | freshwater metagenome | isolation source: freshwater lake | place: USA: Michigan, MSU2 Lake | collected 2011-08-16
CTCGCGGCGTGTCGCGACGAGCGGGATCATGATTTCGGCGAGCGGCGCGGTCTCAAGCCCGCACGCCGCCTCGAAGATCGCGCGCGCCTGCATCTCGTAGATTTCGGGATAAGTGACGCCCAGGCGACACCCGCGATGCCCGAGCATCGGGTTGAACTCGTGCAGTTCGGCTGCGCGCCGCTTGAGCGCGTCGATGCTGAGCCCGGTCGCGCGCGCGACATCGGCGAAGTCGGCCTCGGCGTGCGGCATGAACTCGTGCAGCGGCGGATCGAGCAGGCGGATGGTCACGGGCAGCCCCGCCATCACCGCGAACAGTTCCGTGAAATCGGCGCGCTGCTCGGGCAGCAGCTTGTCGAGCGCGGCGCGGCGACCCTTCTCGTCCGATGCGAGGATCATTTCGCGCACCGCCGTGATCCGCGACGCCTCGAAGAACATATGCTCGGTGCGGCACAGGCCGATGCCCTCCGCGCCGAATCCGCGCGCTACGCGGGCGTCGGCGGGCGTCTCGGCGTTCGCACGGACCTTCATCCGGCGAGAACCGTCCGCCCATTCCATCAACGTTGCGAAATCGCCGCTGAGTTCGGGCTGCACCGTCGCGACCGCGCCTGCCATCACTTCGCCGGTCGAGCCGTCGATCGTGATCAGGTCGCCCTCGCGGATCTCGCGCCCCGCGACGCGCGCGACCTTTGCCCCCGCGTCGATGCTGAGCGATCCGGCCCCCGACACGCACGGCCGACCCATGCCGCGCGCGACGACCGCCGCATGGCTGGTCATGCCGCCGCGCGCGGTCAGAATGCCCTGCGCGGCGTGCATGCCGTGGATGTCCTCGGGGCTGGTCTCGGTGCGCACGAGGATGACCTTGTCGCCGCGTTCGGCGCGCTTCTCCGCCGTGTCGCTGTCGAACACCGCGACGCCTGACGCGGCACCGGGCGACGCGGGCAGGCCCTTCGTGAGCACGTCACGCTTCGCCTTTGGATCGAGCGTCGGGTGGAGCAGCTGGTCGAGCGCCGAAGGATCGACGCGCTTCACCGCCTCCTCGCGGCTGATCAGCCCTTCTTCCGCCATGTCGACGGCGATCTTGAGCGCTGCCTTTGCCGTGCGCTTGCCGCTGCGCGTCTGGAGCATCCACAGCGTCCCGCGTTCGACGGTGAATTCGATGTCCTGCATGTCGCGGTAATGCGTCTCGAGCGTGTCGAACACGCGCGCGAGCTCGGCATAGGTCTCGGGCAGCGCCTCTTCCATCGAGAGCGGCTTGGCGTTGGCGCGTTCGCGGGCGGCTCGTGTCAGATATTGCGGGGTGCGGATGCCGGCCACCACGTCCTCGCCCTGCGCGTTGATGAGGTATTCGCCGTAATAGGCGCGCTCGCCGGTCGCCGGGTCGCGCGTGAACGCCACGCCCGTCGCGCTGGTTTCGCCCATGTTGCCGAACACCATGGCCTGGACGTTGACCGCGGTACCCCAGTCGTGCGGGATCGCGTTGATACGGCGATAGACCTTGGCGCGCTCCGACTGCCACGAGCCGAACACCGCGCCGACCGCGCCCCACAGCTGGTCGTGCACGTCCTGCGGGAACGGCTTGCCCCATTCCTGCTCGACGACACTCTGATAGATGAGCACGAGCGCGCGCAGGTCGTCGGCCTCCAGCTCGGTGTCGAGGTTGTAGCCCTTGTCCTCCTTCGCGATTTCCAGCGCTTCCTCGAACAGCCCGTGGTCGAGGCCGAGGACGACGTCGGCGTACATCTGGATGAAGCGGCGATAGCTGTCCCAGGCGAAGCGCGCGTCGCCCGATACGGTGGCGAGGCCCTCGACCGTGGCGTCGTTGAGGCCGAGGTTCAGGACCGTGTCCATCATGCCGGGCATCGACACGCGCGCGCCGGAACGGACCGAGACGAGCAGCGGGTCGGAGGTGTCGCCGAAGCTCTTTCCGGTCACGCCCTCGATATGCGCGATGCCCGCTGCGACCTGCGGCTTCAGCTCCTCGGGAAAGCGCTCGCCTTCGTCATAGTAGCGCGTGCACATCGCGGTGGAAATTGTGAAGCCGGGGGGCACTGGCAGCCCGATCGACGCCATCCCGTCGAGGTTGGCGCCCTTGCCGCCGAGCAGCTCCTTGCTCAGCCCCTTGCCGTCCGAAACCCCGCCCCCGAAGCGATACACATATTGCGTCATTCAGCCCTCGATCTTGGAAAAGTCGGCGACCCGGTGCACCGCGTCACGGAAGCGCGCGAGCAGCGCGAGGCGGTTTGTCCGCTTGGCGGGGTCGGCGTCGTTGACGGTGACGTTCTCGAAGAACGCATCGATCGGCGCGCGGAGCGAGGCGAGCGCGGTCATCGCGGCTTCGAAATCCTCGGCGTCGATCGCGGCGGCAGCGAGCGGTTCGGCGGCGTCGAGCGCGGTGGTGAGGGCGCGCTCCAAATCCTCCCCGGAACGGGGAGGGGGACCATCCGCAGGATGGTGGAGGGGTCGCTCTCCGCGCCCCGGATCGATGTCGTTGAGAACGGCCCCTCCACCACTTCGTGGTCCCCCTCCCCGTTCCGGGGAGGATTTTTCGGCCTGCTTCAAGATATTCGCCGCGCGCTTGTACCCTGCGAGCAGATCCGCCCCCTCCGCCGTCGTCACGAACGCCTGCAACGCCCGTACGCGCGCGAGCAGGCGGACGAGATCGTCCTCGCCCCCGAGCGCGAACACCGCATCGATCAGGTCGTGCCGGACGCCCGCCTCGCGCTGCTGGACTTTGAGGCGGTCGGCGAAGAAATCGGCAACTACCGTATAGTCAAAGGAGGTCAGAACTTCGAACACCTCCGGCGACTCTTCGTTCATCAGCCTTAGGCGGTGTTCCATTGCTTCCAATACGCCGAGACCGAGACGATTGGTGGCTCGGTTGATGTCGCGAAGCTTAGCGAACATTCGATCGTTAAATCGGTCACTCTGAAAAGGTTCGAATGCCATGAACGACGCATTGAACATCGACAGGCGGATCGAATTTTCCAAGACTAACTGGATGATGCCAATAGCAGCGCGTCTAAGCGCGAACGGATCCTTGGACCCCGTGGGACGCATATCATTCGAGAAGAAGCCCAGAATAGTATCCAACTTATCCGCCAGCGACACCGCCACCGTCACCGGGTCGGTCGGCACGTCGTCGCCCTGCCCGACCGGCTTGTAGTGATCGCGGATCGCGTCGGCGACCGCGGCGTCCTCGCCCTGCGCGCGGGCGAGGTGCCCGCCGATGATGCCCTGCAGCTCGGGGAATTCGCCGACCATGCCGGTGACGAGGTCGGCCTTGCACAGCCGCGCCGCGCGTTCGGCGAGGCCTGCCAAGCTCCCCTCGCCCCCTTCAGGGGGAGAGGGGTCGGGGGAGAGGGGGGAGTCGGGCGAATGGAGAGCCGCGCTAGCCAAAGCAGACTCCCCCCTCTCCCTGGCGCTGCGCGCCTGTCCCTCTCCCCCTGAAGGGGGCGAGGGCTTTATGATCCCCTCTTCGCACAGCCAGCGCGCGAGCTTCGCGACGCGCTCGACCTTGTCGGCGACGGTGCCGAGCTTTTCGTGGAAGACGATTGATCCTAGCTTGGCCGCCTGCGCCTCGAGCGGCACCTTGAGGTCGTTCTCCCAGAAGAACTTGGCATCGCTCAGCCGCGCGGACAGGACACGCTCGTTGCCCGCGACGATCGCGCTGCCGCCGTCGCTCGCGTCGATGTTCGCGGTGCAGACGAACGCATTCGCCAGCGCACCGTCCGCGTCCACGCAGGCGAAATACTTCTGATTGGTGCGCATCGTCAGCTGGATGACCTCGCGCGGGACATCGAGGAACGCGGCATCGAAGCGCCCGAGCAGCGGCACCGGCCATTCGGTGAGGCCCGCGTTTTCGAGCACCAGCGCCTCGTCCTCGACGATGCTCAGTCCCGCCGCGGCCGCGGCCTCGGCAGCGCCCTCACGGATCAGGTTCATCCGCTCGGAAAGGTGCACGATCACATGGCAGGCACGCAGCTTCTCGACATAGTCGTGTGCCCCGCCCAGCGTGATGACGCCGGGGTGGTGGAACCGATGCCCGAGCGTCGCCGCGCCACTCTCGATGCCATCGACCGCGCACGGCACGATGTCCTCGCCGAACAGCGCGACGATGCCCTGCAGCGGGCGCACCCAGCGCAGGCTTTCGGTCGACGCCGACGCCGCGCCCCAACGCATCGACTTCGGCCACGGGAAGGCCCGGACGAGCGCGGGGACCGCCTCGGCCAGCAGCTCGGCGGTGGGCCGCCCGACCCGCTCGACGACCGCGAACAAGACGCCATCGCGCTCCTCGAGCTGATCGCGCGTCAGTCCCGTCTTGCGTAGGAACCCTTCGAGCGCCTGTGGCGGCGCGGACGCCTTCGGCCCCTTGGTCTCCTCGCGCACCGCCTCGGTCGCATCCGGCAGCCCCCGCGCAATCAGCGCGAGGCGGCGCGGTGTCGCCAAGGTTTCGATGTCGTCGGCGACCAGCCCCGCCTTGGCGATCTCCTCGGCGAACAGCCGCGCGAGGTCGTCCTTCGCCTTCATCTGCATCCGCGCCGGAATCTCCTCGGAGCGCAGCTCCAGCAGGAAGTCGGTCACGCCGCCCATCCGTTCTTCGCCATGTGCGCCGCGCAGGCGCCCTTGGCGAGGTCGCGGACGCGGCCGATATAGGCTTGGCGCTCGGCGACGGAAATCACGCCGCGCGCCTGCAGCGTGTTGAAGAAGTGGCTTGCCTTGATCGCCTGTTCGTATGCCGGGATTGGCAGCTCGCGCTCCAGACACAGCTCGCATTCCGCTGCGGCCTTGCGGAAACCGTCGAACAGCCGTTCGGTATCGGCGATCTCGAAATTATACGCTGACATCTGCCGTTCGTTGTCGAGGAAGACGTCGCCGTAGCTCACGCCCTCATCGTTGAACGCGAGATCGTAGACGTTGTCGACGCCCTGAATGTACATCGCGAGCCGTTCGAGCCCGTATGTGAGCTCGCCCGACACCGGCTTCATGTCGAAGCCGCCGACCTGCTGGAAATAGGTGAATTGCGTCACCTCCATGCCGTCGCACCAGACTTCCCAGCCCAGCCCCCAAGCGCCGAGCGTCGGGCTCTCCCAATCGTCCTCGACGAAGCGGATATCGTGCAGCAGCGGATCGACCCCGATTGCATCAAGGCTGCCGAGATAGAGGTCCTGCAGGTCGGGCGGGCTCGGCTTCAGAATCACCTGGTACTGGTAGTAATGGCCGAGCCGGTTGGGGTTCTCGCCATAGCGTCCGTCAGTCGGCCGCCGCGAGGGCTGAACATAGGCCGCCTTCCACGGATCGGGACCCAAGGCTCGCAGCGTGGTCGCCGGGTGGAACGTCCCTGCCCCCATTTCCATGTCGTATGGCTGCAGGATGACGCAGCCGCGCGCGCTCCAGTAATCGTGGAGCGTCAGGATCAGGCGTTGGAACGAGAGCGGCGTCGACACGCGCGCGGCTTTGGCGCGGGGGTGGCGGCGGGTCAACCTGTGCCCTATCTGGCGGCAATGACCCGTATCATTCCTGCCGCGCTCGCGGCCGTCGCGCTCGTCGCCTGCACGGGCGCTGCAAGGGCTCCAGCGAAACAGCCCCCCGCCAAGCCCGCACTGTGGAAGGTCACCGACCCCGACACGACCGTCTATCTGTTCGGCACGATCCACATGCTGCCACAGGGTTTGAAGTGGGACAGCCCCACGCTCAACGCTGCGATGGCGCGGTCGCAGGGACTGGTGCTCGAAACCGTGCTCGACGACCCTGCAGCGCTTGGCGCGACTATGGCGCAACTCGGCTTCTCGCAGGGGCTGCCGCCACTGCTCGAACGCGTGCCGGAGGCGAAGCGCGCGAAGCTGAAGGTCGCGATCGACAAGTCGAAAGTACCTGCGGCCGCGCTCGACCGGATGGAGACCTGGGCCGCCGCGCTCGCGATCTCGGCGGAATCGCTGCGCAGTGCCAACCTTAGCCACGACGAAGGGGTCGAGACGCAACTGACCAAAGCCTTCAAAGCCGCATCGAAGCCGGTGACGGGGCTCGAGACCCCTGCGCAGCAGCTCGGCTATTTCGACGGCCTGCCCGAGGCGGCGCAGCGCAAGTTCCTCGAAAGCATTGCCGAGGACGAAAGCGACGTGAAACGCGAGTTTGACAAGATGATCGCGGCATGGCGCGCGGGCAACGTGCGGCAGATTTCCGTGACGTTCGACGAGGAGATGCGCAAATCGCCCGAGCTCGCCGCGACCCTGCTCCACGAACGCAACGCGCGCTGGGCTGCCTGGATCGCGCAGCGCATGGCACAGCCGGGCACGGTCTTCGTTGCGGTCGGTGCCGGCCATCTGGCGGGCAAGGGCGCAGTCGAGGAACTGGTCGCTGCCAAGGGCTTCAAGGTCACGCGCGTCCAGTAGCTTGCTTTTTGCCGGGTCGCCGCTATGGGCACCCGCTTCCTGCGCTCATCGACATCCCTGGAGGCGCGCGCGGGGCATTTACGGAGATACATATGAGCGATCAGCTGACCCTGTCGGCCGAGGCGCGCGAGACGGCGGGTAAGGGAGCCAGCCGTGAACTTCGCCGCAACGGACGCGTCCCCGCCGTCGTTTACGGCAACAACGAATCCCCGCTCGGCATCCATGTCGAGGAAAAGGCGCTGATGAAGGCGCTGCACACCGGCCATTTCATGAACTCGGTCGTGATGATCGATGTCGGCGGCAAGAGCGTGCGCACGCTGCCGAAGGATGTCGCCTTCCATCCGGTCACCGACCGTCCGCTGCATGCCGACTTCCTCAGGATTTCGGAGCACGCCAAGGTCACGGTCGAGGTGCCGGTGCACTTCGACAATGAAGAGCTGTCGCCCGGCCTGAAGCGTGGCGGCGTACTTAACGTCGTGCGTCACGAACTCGAGCTGGTCTGCGACGCGGCCGAGATCCCGGACGAGATCCGCATCGACCTGACGGGCTACGAAGTGGGCGATTCGATCCATATCTCGAACGTCACGCTGCCATCGGGTACCACGCCGACGATCACCGACCGGGACTTCACGATCGCGACGATCGTGGCGCCGAGCGCGCTGAAGTCGAGCGAGGGCGACAACGAGACGCCGGCCGAAGGCGAGGCCGGGAGCGAGTAGGCCTTGGTCCCCTCCCGCTTGCGGGAGGGGCTAGGGAGGGCCTGTCCGGCGAAGGGCCCCTGCCCTCCCGGCGCCTCCCGCAAGCGGGAGGGGAGCTCCGGTGCAACTGTGGGTCGGCCTCGGCAACCCCGGCGCGGAATATGCGCTGAACCGGCACAACGTCGGTTTCATGGCTGTCGACGCAGTCGCACAGAATTGGCGCTTCTTACCCTGGAAGGCGAAGTTTCGCGGGCTACTGAGCGAGGGCATGATCGCGGATGAGAAGATCCTCCTCCTCAAGCCTGCGACCTTCATGAACGAAAGCGGTCGCAGCGTCGGCGATGCGATGCGCTTCTACAAGCTGACGCCGGGCGACGTGACCATCTTCTACGACGAGCTTGACCTTGCTCCCTTCAAGGTGAAGGTCCGCACTGGTGGCGGGACTGCGGGGCACAACGGCATCCGCTCGACCGTCGCCCACATCGGCGAGACCTTTCGCCGCGTGCGCATCGGCATCGGCCATCCGGGGCACAAGGACCGCGTGACGGGTCATGTGCTGGGCAATTATGCCAAGGCAGAGGTCGAGGATTTGACGCATATGCTCGCGGCCGTTGCGGCCGAAGCAGGCTGGCTGGCAAAGGGCGATGACGTTCGCTTCATGAGCGACCTTGCGCTGCGGATGGGACAGGACTGACATGGGTTTCAAATGCGGAATCGTCGGGCTGCCGAATGTCGGCAAGTCCACCTTGTTCAACGCGCTGACACAGACGGCAGCGGCGCAGGCGGCGAACTATCCGTTCTGCACGATCGAGCCGAACGTGGGGAACGTCGCGGTCCCCGACCCGCGCCTCGACAAGCTGGCGGAAATCGCGAAGTCGGCGAAGAAGATCGAGACGCAGCTCGCCTTCGTCGACATCGCGGGGCTGGTCCGCGGCGCGTCGAAAGGCGAGGGGCTGGGCAACCAGTTCCTGGGCAACATCCGTGAAGTCGATGCGATCGTGCACGTTCTGCGTTGTTTCGAGGACGCGGACATCCAGCATGTCGACAATCGCGTCGACCCGATTTCGGATGCGGAAACGGTCGAGACCGAGCTTATGCTGGCCGACCTTGACAGCCTGGAGAAGCGCGTTCCGGCACTCGCCAAGAAGGCGACCGGCGGCGACAAGGAGGCGAAGGCGGCGGCAACGGTACTCGGTCGCGCGCTCGACCTGCTGCGCGCGGGCCAGCCCGCACGGCTGGTCGAAGCGAATGACCCCGACGAAGCACGACACCTCGCGCAGGCGCAGCTGCTGACCGCCAAGCCCGTGCTCTACGTCTGCAACGTCGAGGAAAGCGCGGCGGCAGACGGCAACGCCTTTTCCGCAAAGGTGTTCGAGAAGGCAAAGGCCGAAGGCGCGCAGGCGGTCGTCGTATCGGCAGCAATCGAGGCCGAAATCGCAACGATGCCGCACGAAGATCGCGCCGAGTTCCTGTCCGACCTCGGCCTTACCGAAACTGGTCTCGCCCGCGTCATCCGTGCGGGCTATGCGCTGCTCGACCTGATCACGTTCTTCACCGCCGGGCCGAAAGAGGCGCGCGCGTGGACCGTTCATCAGGGAGCGAGCGCGCCGAACGCGGCGGGCGTGATCCACACCGATTTCGAGCGCGGCTTCATCCGTGCCGAAACCATTGCTTTCGACGATTATATCGCGTGCGGCGGCGAGAGCGGCGCGCGGGACGCAGGCAAGCTGCGCTCGGAGGGCAAGGACTATCGCGTTCACGACGGCGATGTCATGCTGTTCCGGTTCAACGTCTGAAGGTCCGGCAATGCTGTATTTCGAGGATATCGAGCCGGGCGCGAAAGCGAGCTTCGGACGCTATGAAGTGACGCGAGACGAGGTGGTCGACTTCGCGTCGAAATACGATCCGCAGCCCTTTCACCTTTCCGACGAAGAAGCGGCAAAGACGTATTTTGGCAAGCTCTCGGCCTCGGGGTGGCACACGGCTGCGATGGTCATGCGGATGCAGGTCGAGAACCTGTCGGCGGTTCAGCAGGCCGGCCTCGGGTCGCCGGGGATCGACGAATTGCGCTGGCTGAAGCCTGTCTATCCTGGCGATGTCCTGCGTCTGGAGAACGAAATCCTCGACAAGCGCCCGTCGCGCAGCCGCCCCGACATGGGATCGTTCCGGACGCAGACAACCGTCTATAACCAAGACGACATTGCGGTGATGTCGATGATCTCGATCGGCCTTGTGCGACGGCGACCGACCAACGGTCAGTGACCGTCGAACGCGATCAGGCTTTCGACCGCAATGCCTTCCGCGCGCAGCCTGTCGGCGCCGCCAAGGTCGGGCAGATCGATAGCGAATGCCGCACCGACAACCTCTGCCCCCGCTTCGCGCAGAAGCCGCACGCACGCGAGCGCCGTACCGCCCGTTGCGATAAGATCGTCGAGGATGAACGCGCGGTGCCCGGGGAGCACTGCGCCGACGTGCAGTTCGAGCCGGTCGGTTCCATATTCGAGATCGTAATCGACGCCCAACGTCGCGCCGGGGAGTTTTCCCTTCTTACGTGCAGGAATGACGCCTGCACCGAGCGCAACCGCCACTGGCGCACCGAAGAGAAAGCCGCGCGCGTCGATCGCGATGATCCGATCGGGCTTGTGGGGCCGCGCGATTGCCGTGAGCGCCTCGATTGCAGCGCGAAACCCGGCCCCATCCGCCAGCAACGTCGAAATGTCGCGGAACTCGATCCCCGGCTTCGGAAAATCGTGAATCGTCCGGACGAGGGACTTCAGCTGGTCGCGGGTCACGCCGCTTTCAGCTTCCGGCCTTTCCTATCCGCCCAGATACCGCGATAGGCGAGATACGCGAGGATTGTTGCGATCAGCAGGTAGATCATCGTCGCCCAGCCAACGCCTTTCCGCGCCGCGAGGCTCGGCTCGGCCGCCCAGGTCAGAAACGCAGTCACATCCTTGGCGTTCTGCTTCATCGATGTCGGCGTGCCGTCGGCATAGGTCACCGAACCGTCGACCAGAGGCGGTGCCATGCCGATGTTGAGGCTATGGAAATATGGATTGTAGTGCTTGCCTTCCGGCGTTTTTGCTTCGGGAAAACGGCGCAGTAGCTCTGCCGGTTGAGCCTGATACCCGGTCAGCAACGAGTAGACATATCGCGAGCCGTCAGCCCGCGCCTTCGTCATCAGCGACAAATCAGGCGGAATTGCACCAGCGTTCGCAGCAGCCGCGGCGACGTCGTTCGCATGGGGGCGCGGGAATTTGTCGGACGGCAATGCCTTGCGCGTCGAAGCCTCGCCAGTGCCTTCGTCGATCGACGGCACCTCGATCACCCACTGGTTCGCGATCGCCTTAACTTCGGCTTTGGTGAAACCGATTTCTTCCAGATCCCGGAAGGCCACCTGCGTCAGGCCGTGGCAGGCCGCGCAGACTTCCTTGTAGACCTGAAATCCACGCTGAAGCTGCTGATTGTCGTACTTGCCCAGCGGTCCATCGAACGACCAGCTGATGTTCTTCTTGGGATAGAGGTGAAACTCCTCCTCCACCGTCGGCTTCGGCGGCTCGGCGACATATTCGACGACGTTCCAGACGAGCGACCACAACAGCGCCGCGACAAAGCCGAGGCCGACGAGAATTCCGATCGGACGAACCATGTTGAACCCCTATTCGGCCGGCTGAAGCGCGGCGTCGCCGCTACCGACCGGACGCGCGCCCGGCGCAGTGTTTTCAGTGCCGGAGTCGTGTCCCAGCACGCTCTCGGTGATCGAATAGGGAAGCGGCAGCGGTCGTTCGATCATCGACACGATCGGCAGCACGATCAGGAAATGCGCGAAGTAATAGATCGTCGCCAGCTGTGCGCCCAGAATGTTCCAGAACGTCGCCGTTGCCTGTCCGAAATAGCCGAGCGCCAGGACGCAGGGCAGCAAACCGAACAGCGTGAACTTCTTGAACAGCGGGCGATAATGTCCCGAACGCACCGGCGAAGTATCCAGCCATGGCAGGAACAGCAGGAGCAGGATCGACGCGAACATCGCGATGACGCCCCACAGCTTTGCCGGCAGGATGAAATCGACGGTGAACGCGCGCAGGATCGCGTAGAACGGCCAGAAGTACCACTCGGGAACGATGTGCGCCGGGGTCGAAAGCGGGTTTGCCGGAATATAATTGTCCGGGTGCCCCAGCAGGTTCGGCGAGAAGAAGATCAGTCCGGCGAATACGAGAAGGAATATGCCGAGGCCGAACCCATCCTTTGCGGTGTAATACGGGTGGAACGGGACCGTATCCTGCTCGCTCTTCACCGCGACGCCGGTCGGATTGTTCGACCCCGGGATGTGCAGTGCCCAGATGTGCAGGATGATGCAGCCCAGGATGACGAACGGCAGCAGATAATGCAGCGAGAAAAAGCGGTTGAGCGTTGCATTGTCCGGTGCAAAGCCGCCCAGCAGCCAGACCCGGATCGTCTCACCGACGAGCGGGATCGCCGAGAAGAAGCCGGTGATGACCTGCGCGCCCCAGAAGCTCATCTGACCCCAAGGCAGCACATAGCCCATAAACGCGGTCGCCATCATGAGCAGGAAGATGACCACGCCAAGCAGCCATACGACCTCACGCGGCGGCTTGTACGAGCCGTAGAAAAGGCCCCGGGAGATGTGGACATAGACGACGATAAAGAACATCGACGCGCCGTTCATGTGCGCATAGCGCAGAAACCAGCCGCCGTTCACGTCGCGCATGATGTGCTCGACCGAATTGAACGCAACCGTCGCATCGGCGCGAAAGTGCATCGCAAGAATGATCCCGGTGACGATTTGCACCATCAGTGCGACGCCAGCGAGAACGCCGAAGTTCCAGAAGTAGTTGAGGTTGCGCGGCACGGGATAGCCGCCGCCGACGGCATTGTAGACGAACCGCGGGAGCGGCAACTTCTCGTCCAGATACCGCATCAAGGGGTGCTTTGGCTCGTAAGCCTTTGCCCAGGGGAAGCTCATGCCTTCACTCCCACTTCGATCAACGTGTCCGACCTGAATGCATAGTCGGGAACGACGAGATTGGTCGGTGCGGGCCCTTTCCGGATACGCGCAGCGGTATCATAGTGCGAGCCATGACACGGGCAGAAATAGCCGCCGTATTCGCCCTTCACCTCGCCCGCGGCTGCGCCGAGCGGCACACACCCAAGGTGCGTGCAAACGCCAAGCGTCACCAGCCATTGCTCCTTGCCGGGCTTCGTACGGTCCGCGAGCGTTTGCGGCTCGCGCAGCGTGTCGAGCGAAACGGCGTTTGCCGCGGCGATTTCTTCCGGCGTCAGGTGACGAACGAACAAAGGCTGTTTCTGAAACGTAGCCTTGATCGCGGATCCGGGACCGATCTTCGACACGTCGATTTCGGTCGTCGCGAGCGCGAGGACATCCGCTGACGGATTCATCTGATAAATGGCAACACCCGCAACAGGGATAACGCCGACGCCCGCAAAGGCGATCGCGGCGATATTGATCACGTCGCGGCGACGAAGTTCGGATTCCGCCGACGAACCGGCATCAGCGGTAGCAACAGCCTGTGCGGCCATAAGTCTCTGCGTCCCCAAGGGGCCGGTTGTCCGGACAGGATAGTCGGCAACGTCGGCGCTTGATGCGGACGCCCATAGCGTCTCGTCGCGCGGCTGCAAATGCGAAAATGTCACCCTTGTGACGGACTTCCGATGCCCCTACGCCGACAATGATGCGGATCGCCTGCTACCGGCCCGAAATTGCGGGAAACATGGGCGCGGTGTTGCGTCTCGCGGCTTGTTTCGGGGTGGCGGTTGACGTGATCGAGCCGTGCGGCTTCGTCTGGTCGGATGCGAAGATGCGGCGGGCCGGAATGGACTATGCGCAGCGGGTTGACGTCAAGCGTCATTGCGACTGGCCCGCTTTCCGGGCCGGGGCCGGCCGTGCGGTGCTGCTGACGACACGGGGCGACCTCCGCCTGCCCGACTTTGCGTTCTGCCCCGGCGATACCTTGGTCATGGGCAGCGAGAGCTCTGGTGTGCCGATTTACGTCGCGCAAAGCTGCGACGCCCGCATCCGCATACCGATCGGCGGAGAGGTACGGTCATTGAACCTTGCGGTTGCAACCGCGATCGCGCTCTACGAGGCGCAACGACAGCTGGGGGTACTGCCCGAATGATCGAAATGGACGAGCAACAGACGGCCGCGCGCACGTGGTTCGAGAGCCTGCGCGATCGCATCTGCGCGGAGTTCGAGGCTATCGAACGCGAAGCTGGGAGCGATGCCGTGTTTGCCTACACCCCCTGGAATCGCGACGACCTCGTCGATGGCTCGGGCGGGGGCGGCGTTCGGGGCGTGATGAAGGGTCGCGTATTCGAAAAGGTCGGCGTCAATGTCTCGACCGTCGGCGGCGCGTTCTCGCCCGAATTTGCCAAATCGATCCACGGTGCGGGAGACGATCCCAGTTTCTTCGCAACCGGCATCAGCCTGGTCGCCCACATGGCGAATCCCAAAGTACCCGCAGTACATATGAACACACGCTTCCTGGTGACGACGAAGCGTTGGTTTGGGGGTGGCGCGGACCTCAATCCCGCGCTTCCGAACGACACCGACACCGCCGAGTTCCACGCTGCGATGGAGCGGGCCTGCGCTGCGAGTCCTGCAGGCGACTATCCGCGTTTCAAGGCATGGGCCGACGAGTATTTCTGGATTCCGCACCGGAATGTGCACCGCGGTGTTGGCGGGATCTTTTACGACCATCTCGAAGACAGCTTCGAGGATCACTTCCTGCTGACGCGCGCTGTCGGCGAAGCGTTTCTCGATATCTATCCCCGCATCGTAAGGCGACGGATGAATGACGCTTTCACACCCACCGAAGAAGCGGCGCTGCTTGAGTGGCGGGGTCGCTACGCCGAGTTCAATCTCGTCCACGACCGGGGCACGCTCTTCGGCCTGAAGACCGGCGGGAACATCGACGCTATCCTGATGAGCCTTCCGCCGCGCGCGACATGGGCCTGATCAACTGAAAACATCGGCCGTGCGCGCGTCGCTGGCCAGCTGGCGGTAGATGGCCGCGCCAAGAACGATCATCAGAAGGTTCAGCGCCGCACTGCTCAACGCGGTGGCAAAACCGCTGACCACATGGCGCGACTCGACGGGAACGAGGAAGCCGCCGACAATCGTCAGCACCGACTGGATGGCCGAGAATGCGATCCACGCAACCACCACGACGAGCAGCAGCAGCCCGACGATCCGCCAGCCACGCTTTTCGGTCAGTCTCCAGGACTCGGCGATTCCAGCTACGGGATTGGTCAGCCGTCGATCCGCAATGCGTGGCGCGACAACAGCGAAACGTCCGAAAAGGTAGATACCGGGTATGAGCAGCAGCATGAAGCCGATCGTCAGCGCCAGGTTGGTCATCAACTGAGCAAGGAAGAGCGATGGAAACAGCCGTCCTGCAACCCCCATTGCTTCACCGACGGTCGGACGGCCTCGATCGAGCAGAAGCACCAAAATCGCGCCCTGCGCAAACGTGGTGATCGCCGTCACGAGGACGAACCACACAACGTTGGCGGCGTAATAGTCGTAGAGCAGTCGAAACAAATCCCCCTGGCCGCCCTCGGGCGGCTCGGGCATCGGCACGAAGGTGAACAGGGCGAAAGACGGAAAGAAGATGAGCGCGCCGGTGATCGCCAGCAGCAGTGCCCAGTTGGCCCGAAACATCGCGGTCAAATCGGCCCAGGCCCGGTCGTACGAAAACGGCATTGCTGCTCCCCGCCGACAAACACTGTCGCTTGACCCGCGCTAGGCAATCGGCGCACGCGGCACAAGTGAGCGACGATATCGAGTGGATCAGAACCGACCGGCCGGTTGCCTACTCAGATGCGCTCGCCTGGATGGAATCGCGCGCAGCTGCCGTCGCCAGCGGCAACGCGTCCGAGGCCGTCTGGCTGCTCGAGCATCCGCCGCTCTACACGGCGGGCACCAGCGCCGACCCGACCGAGCTGATCGATCCGCGTTTCCCGGTCCACGTTGCCGGGCGCGGAGGGCGCTACACGTATCACGGCCCGGGTCAGCGGATCGCCTATCTGGTCCTCGACATCGGCGCGCGCGGCCGCGACGTGCGTTGCTTCGTGCATGCGGTCGAGGCCTGGGTAATCGCTTCGCTGGCGAGGCTTAACGTCGAGGCCTGGCGAGCACCTGGACGCGTTGGGATTTGGACAGATGACCATGGACGCGAGGCCAAGATCGGCGCCATCGGCATCCGCGTTCGCAAATGGGTTTCGCTCCATGGCTTTTCGGTCAATGTCGCGCCCGACCTCTCGCATTTCGGCGGAATAGTGCCCTGTGGATTACCCGAGTTCGGCGTGACCAGCCTCGCGGCACTTGGCAATCCGGCGGTGATGACCGATCTCGATGCCGCCCTCGCAGTTGAATTCGGCAGATTTCTGGACGCGATCGGTCCTTGCCGGAAAAATGACACAATTCGCTTGAGCGCTGTCTGAATCCCAGCTAAAGGCCACCGCGATTTGGGTGATAGGGCCATCAGCCGGCACCAGATCGATGGTTTCCTAGGGAGCATAATATGCGCAAGATTGCCACCGTTTCGATGATCGCCGCCGCCGCGTTCGCTGTTGCCGCGTGCAGCAAGACCGAGTCGACGAACACCACGACCGAAGTCAATGCCACCGACATGAACGCGATGGCCGCGACCGAAGGCACGATGAACGACACGATGACCAACGCCGATGCCGCCATGGGCAACGCGATGGACAACGCGTCGAACGCGATGGACAACGCCGCCGACGCGACGATGAACGCCGCGAACGCGATGTAATTTCGCTCAGGCGAAATACGATGTTCGAAGGGGCCGTCCGGGCGACCGGGCGGCCCTTTCTTTTTGGTCGATTGCCGATCGGTTCATCGCACCGAAAGGGCACCTGTCCGCATAGGCTTCCCCAAGCTGCGCGCTTTGCCTAGATGCGCACAAGTTTCGGACGGAGAGGGCGGGAATGTTCAAGCGGTTATGCGTCGCGATGGCTTCGATCGCGCTCGGGTCGATGCCTGCAACGGCGCAGATTTTCTGGCAAGGCCCCGATTTCCGCGGCAATCCACTTGTTCCGGGAGAGCCGAACATGGGGATCACGCTGCCGGGTGCGACGGTGGCAGAGGAGCGCGCAAACTGGGCGTGGCAGATGCGCGCGGCGCTCAACGTCGCGAAGCTGCAATGCAAGTTTGAACCTGTCCTCCTCGCATCTGACAGCTACGACGGGGTATACATCAACCACGCGGTCGAGCTCGCTGACGCCTACAATACCCTGCGGAAGTATTTCGTGCGAACAACGAGGACACCACGGGCAGCGCAGCAGGCGCTCGATCAATACGGGACAAAAACCTACAGCGGCTTCTCAACGGTTGGGAGCCAGCTCGGCTTCTGCCAGACCGCCGGGCGACTGGGCAAGAAAGCACAGTTCGTTCCGCGCGGCGCATTCACGATCTTCACTGTCGAACATCTGCGCGAGTTGCGGAATAGCCTCGCGCCCGGCGGGGAAAACCTCTTCCGGCGAACCCGTCTCTTGACCCAGTTCGCGACTCCCCAGTTCATCAATTCCTGTTGGGACCGGCGTGGCAACTACCGGCGCAATTGCGGCACGGTTTACCTCTAACGCAGGCCCAAGGCCTTGTGCGTCTGTGTGGACAGGCGCCAGCGCGGACGGGACATAACCAGCGCAATCGCGGCATCAACGGCTGCGGCGCGATCAATGCAGTCCATCGGCTGGACGAGGAAATGGTCGAATTCCAAGCACTCCAGTGCGTCGACATCGACATTGTCCTGCGGCCAGACCAGCTTGAGCTCGTTCCCTGATCGCTGCTCGAGCACGGCATCGGCTTTCGGGCTGATACACAACCAGTCGATCCCGGGATGGGCAGCGATGGTGCCGTTGCTCTCGACGCCGATCTCGAAGCCGCGGCCATGCAATGCCTCGACCAGCGCATCATCGATCTGGAGCATCGGCTCTCCGCCCGTCAGGACGACATAGCGGCAATCAAGTCGCTCGCCCCAGGCATCGCCGACGGCATCCGCCAACGCCCGAGCATCGGCGAATCGTCCACCGCCCACGCCGTCAGTCCCGACGAAATCGGTGTCGCAAAACCGGCAAACGGCCGTGGCACGGTCCTGTTCGCGCCCGCTCCAGAGGTTGCAGCCCGCAAAACGAACGAACACCGCGCGCCGACCTGCCCGTACGCCCTCCCCCTGAAGCGTCAGAAACAGTTCCTTGACCGCGTAGCTCATGCCAGCGCAGGATCGTCGAGACCCGCCTCGGCATATCCTTGAGCCCGCAGTCGACAGGTGTCGCACAACCGGCAGGGCCGACCCTCAGCAGTCGGGCTGTAGCACGACCAGGTGAGACCTGCGTCGAGACCGAGTGCAACAGCTTTGCGTGCGATATCGGCCTTTGTCATCGAAATGATCGGCGCGTGGATCTGGAAGCGATCCCCCCCCACGCCGGCCTTGGTCGCAAAATTCGCCATCGTCTCGAACGCGGCGATGAACTCCGGTCGGCAAT
>VYLJ01000225.1_pt1 | contig 17545 bp, 15 predicted proteins | sample 5114331 | NCBI WGS metagenome assembly VYLJ01 (sample SAMN12291791, study PRJNA351875) | freshwater metagenome | isolation source: freshwater lake | place: USA: Michigan, MSU2 Lake | collected 2011-08-16
AGGATCGCACCATAACCACGCCTGTGTGATGCGTCGGGTGTTAGAAATGGGTTTACCGACCTTACCCGTGGGAATTCGGGCTATTTGTCGAGAAGAAGCCGAGTTAATCGCTAAACAGCAGATTCCCGTGATTTGGGATCGAGATATCGCCAGGGATCCCGATTGGATCGAAAAAGCGATCGCCAAAATTACCACCGAGAAGGTATTTTTAACCATAGACGTGGATGGCATCGATCCCGCTTTAATTCCGGGGGTGGGAACACCTGAACCGGGAGGCTTAAGTTGGCATCAAACCCTAGGCTTTCTCCGTCGTCTTTTCCAAACCCATCAGGTAATTGGCTGCGATGTGATGGAATTGGCCCCGATTAGTGATTCGGTGGTCTCGGAATTTACCACTGCCAAGTTAATTTATAAGTTAATTGGCTATCAATTTACTGACTAGGGGCTTGCCTAATTAGGGGCAATCGTGTTATAATGGGAATCCGTGCGGACGTATAGCTCAGTTGGTTAGAGTACATCGTTGACATCGATGGGGTCACTGGTTCGAATCCAGTTACGTCCATAAATTATCTGCCCTAGTCCCGGTCATAACCTTCATTTCTGATGATAGGATGAACGATCGAAGCTCTCCAGACAAACCCTATGACTAGCTTACTGCGCGACTTTTGGTATGTGGCCACACCGGCAAATAAACTTAAACCCGGTCAGCTAATGGCCAAAAAAATGCTAGGTGAACCGATTGTTGTCGGTAGGAGACAGGATGGAGAAGTGTTCGCATTGCGGGACATTTGCCCCCATCGTGGCATTCCGCTGCACCATGGCTGGATTGAAGGGGATGGGGTGTACTGTTGCTATCATGGCTGGAAATTTAATACTAGCGATGGCGTTTGTTCTGATATCCCCTCATTAACGGAACACGATCGCCTTGATATTAGCAGAATTTGCGTCACCAGTTATCCCTGTCGTGAAATACAAGGTCATATCTGGGTGTTTATTCCGGCAGACTCAAAAAGAGAAATTAATCAAGAAAATCTGCCTCCTGTGCCGACTATTGCCGATTTTGGCAAACTTACCCCCAAAATAGCCGAAACTATCACTTTTGACTGCAATATTGACCATGCAGTGGTGGGATTGATGGATCCGGCCCACGGTCCCTACGTTCATACTTCTTGGTGGTGGCGCAGCGGTCCGCGCCAATTTCGGGTCAAAGAAAAACAATACGAACCTGTTCCCCTCGGTTTTCGTCTTGCTCCCTATGATATGCCAGTAAGTGCGAAACCTTATAAAATTCTGGGTAATAAGGTATCGATTGAAATTGTTTTTGAATTGCCCTCGGTGCGTACAGAAATACTACGAGGTGATCGCTATTTGGCCTGTGCTTTTACGGCAATTACTCCCATCGATGAAAATCACTGCGAAGTCCATCAAAGTTTATACTATACGATTCCTTGGTTGGCATTTTTAACCCCTCTTTTGCGTTATTTAACCCGACAATTTCTTAAACAGGATCGCGATGTGGTGATTAAACAACAGGAAGGACTTAGTTATCATCCAGCTTTGATGTTAATTGATGATGCCGATACCCAGGCCAAATGGTATTATCGCCTCAAGCAGGAATACGAAAAATCTCAAGCAGAAAAACGTGATTTTGTCAACCCCATTAAAGCACAAATTTTACGGTGGCGCAGTTAGAATTTGATGATTTTATTACTAAGACATATTATACTAAGTCTGGTTATTAAAGACTGATTATTTACTCTCCGTTTTGCATGAGTGCCTATTGTCTTTTGCCTCTCCTCATATGTTACCTATACTCAACGGATTTAGTATTACAATAAACATGGTTACGTTAAGAAAAGTTAACGGGTTTATCCATTGTAGTGACGAAAAAGTTAACGGATTGACCGCAGGGATTGCCTATCAGCAATTCACAAACTGGCGGATTTTAATCGCTTTGGTTGTCGCTATTTTAGGAGGTGCGGCTAAACTTTTTGGTTTTTTCCCTCCCATTAATCTTTTGATAAAATTCCTTGTAAAAAAGCGGTAGTTTTTAAATCAATCCCTGTAATTGCCGTGCCAACAACTACCGAATATGCACCAACTTCGAGGGCTTTTTTTGCTTCTGTTGGAGTCGATATTCCTCCTTCACAGATAACAGGAACTGATAACTTATTAACTAATTCTTCTAGGAAAGAAAAACTCGGCGGTGGTAGATTTTTAGTTGCTTCTGTGTAACCGTAAAGAGTTGTACCGACAATATCAGCACCGGCTGCCACGGCATAAATAGCACTTTCGATCGAGTCTATATCTGCCATGACTAATTTACCAGTTTCCTGATGAATACGAGCGATAATTGTGGCTAAATTTTCATCATTAGGACGCTTTCTGGGGGTAGCATCCAAGGCAATTATATCGGCACCCGCATCGGCAATGGCGAGAGCATCTTGATATTTGGGAGTAATATATACCGAACAATCGGGATAATTGCGTTTCCAGAGTCCAATTATCGGTATATCCGGCAATTGTTGACGGGTGGCTTTCAGATGAGCGGGACTATCAATTCTTACCCCACAAGCACCCCTATCCACACAAGCATGAGCCATGGCAGCAATAATTACAGGATCGTGCAGAGATGACTCCACTGGCGCTTGACAGGAGACGATTAAACCCGATTTTAAGGTTTCTATTCGCATAAATTGGGGTGTGGGGTATGGGGTGTAGGGAGAAGCTTTTTTCAGTGATCAGTAAACAGTAAACAGTAATCAGTGAACTGAAAACTCACATCTGATAACTGATAACTGATAACTGATAACTGATAACTAACCCCAGCAACAAACTTTTGGCCGCAAACCTTACTTATAAGCAGCAATACACTGTTCAACTAAAGCGGTTACTGCGTCCACATCTTTCCAACCGAGAATTTCTGTGACTTTTTTCTCTAGATTCTTATAGGTTTTGAAAAACTCGGCGATTTCCTGCAAGCGATGGGGAGAGACATCTTTGAGGGATTTTACCTCAGCATAACGAGGATCTTTAGCGGGAACACAGAGAATTTTTTCATCGCGATCACCACCATCGATCATTTCTAACATACCAATAGGGCGCGCCGTAATCACACAGCCGGGGAAAGTAGGCTGATCCATGATCACCATACCATCTAAAGGATCGCCGTCATCGGCGAGGGTATTGGGAACAAAACCATAATCACAGGGATATTGTACCGAAGAATAGAGAACGCGATCGAGAGCAAAGGCGTTTAAATCCTTATCAAACTCGTATTTATTCTTACTACCGGCGGTAATTTCCACTAAAACGTTAATTAAACCGGGTTTCGGTTGGGCAGGAATGCGCGATAAATCCACAAGCTTTCTCCAAATACAAGACATTGACACTCTCGCCGTCAAGCTACGCTGTGACGGGAGATTCTTGCTTCTACTCCTCTTAACTAGACACAATCGGAAGACTATGCCCCCGTCAGACCGAATCCACAAGCGTTTTAGTTTAACGTCTACCGACTGTCCGGCGGCGGACGGCTCTGAATTTTATTTGTGGGCTGTTTTGACCTTAGCCGTTAAGCTTCTATGCTGCTTGACCCGTCACCATTACATTTTCAAGGGCGATATTTGTTCCGAGGTACAAAGGAGCGAGAGGTTTCCGTGATACTTTACGCGCTTTACCGCTTTCTGTATTCTAGCGAAATCCCTCGAAAGTGGAAACGCTACCGCGTTAGTTTCACTTTGGTTGCGATTGATCTCCCGTTAAGCAAGGGCGGCTCTAACGGGAGTCCTCTCGCGACCTTGAGATAGCGCCTTTAGAGTCACCTAAAAGCGCAAGCAAAATTAAAACACACTTTGATCAACTCCGATCCAAATTTTACCCATAAGGGGGATCGGGACGAAGAAAAAAATTTTTATTTTGGCAATCGTCTATCTCAATTCTGTCACCTCATTTGCCTCGTTAGGGAGTAGGATGTGTTACCGGTAAGGGGTTCTTCGGTATAGTTAGGCGTGGAGTTATATCCAATCGCTAACAAGGGTAACGTTAGGGTCAGAATTGCGATCATGGTTCCGAGTAAATTGGCCCACCTATGACTAGGAGGTTCGGAAGTCTTCCCTGACGGGTTGCTTGATTCCATAAAGGGGTCGTGTTGAACTCGACAAGTAAAGAATACGAGAGATGTATAGAGCAGTCAGCCATTGGCCTTGAGCTTTTGGCAAATTACTGCTATTTTTTGCTTTTGAGCTTGGTTAACGTCTCGTTAAAAAGCGAAACATTAACAGCAATACTCTCCCTACTAATTATATTTTACCAATTCTTTTCCAAGAGTTCACTCTGATACTTTTCTTGACGATCTCTCCAGATCATGGTCTGTTGGTTTTTGTCCATGTCATACTAAATCAGTTTTTAATAACTGGATTTAGTATCAATCCACAAAAAAAATGTCTGAAAAGCCCAAATATTAAGCGATTCAAACATTTTCTCATTGCAATCGGAGGGTGATATTGACTTTATGTCTTAACTTCGAGCTTACGATAGAAACTTGGCTGTTAATGTAGCCTATTTAACCAAAATATCGATTTTTTGCTGATTTATCGGGATAGACAATGACCCGTTCTTAAAATTATCCGAGTTTAGAGACAATTGGTTAGCTAATCTGCCCATAAGTCAGACTCCAGAGACTGGCAAGGCATCCTCAAGCCTTGATTTGTCCTTGCTTGTCAGGGACAGCGATCAGGACAAGTGGACTTAATCCACCAATATAGATATCATAACTCGATCGAGGGAGAAAAGCCAAGAACCTGCGAGAAAATTGCCGATTTATCCTGGCCAATATTAATGCTCAGATCGTCCTAGATGATGCCGTCAGTCATTCTTCAGCGAGAAACTACCTCGCTAGAGGATTCTGATTCTAGGGGAAGAGAGGGTTTAATTATCCCGTATCTTGTCTCCTCTGGTGTCACTTGACGGATAACCTCCAAAGCTTCCTTAATCATTACTGCCATGGGAACCGCGACAATCACCCCCAGTAAACCGCCCACTCGCGCCCCCGTCAAGACCGAGACCAACACCCAAAAGGGATTTAACCCCGTGACACTGCCCAAAATTCGGGGAGCAATGCCGTTTTCGACAATTTGCTGCACCACTACAGCTACGGCTAAAACTTGCAGAGCTAAACCAATATCGCGCAAAGCTAGTAAAGCTGTCACCGTGACAATGCCTACAGTTCCCCCAAAAGGGATTAAGGCCATGGTGCCAATCAACAGACCGAATAGGAGACCAAAAGGGACTTTAATCGATAAAAATGCCGTGACTAATCCCAAGGCCATGCAGGTGGCGCAAATTACCTGTCCGACAAAGTAATTCTGAAAACTTAAGCGTAGGGTTAGGGAAAAGGGTTGTTGGACGGGTTTGGGCAACCATTGGATAATACTCCTCCAGATATCGGGACTGTGGAGAAGTAGATAAAAGGTGAGGATAATAGTTAACAGCACATCAAGCACTCGCACCACGGTAAAAACGGTGAGATTAAGGGCTAAATTAACGCTTCTTCCCGCTAAAATTTGCAATTCTGCCCCTAAACGACTGTTAAACTGAGCGATAACACCATCGAAACTGATCGGAATCGGTAGATTCATCGTGTCGATTTTGGTATCTAGTTGCATCAGTTGGCGCTGTCCCGAGTCTAACCATTCTGGCAATCTGTTGACAAATTGCTGTGCTTGGGTGAAGACTAGGGGAACTAGGGTTATGCCCACGGCCACAAAAATTAAAATCGTGATCAGGGAAACCACGATCGCAGCTAAACCCCGTTTTAATCCCTGACGTTCCAACCAAGTCACCGGATAACCCAAGAGAAAAGATAGAACGGCCGCTATCAGTAAAATAACAAATAAAGATTCAAAATAGCCAAAAATTGCCGATAATGCCCAGACATTCAGGACGACAAGTGGTGCGGCTAGAGCAATCACCAGTAAGCGGGATAAGGAATTCAGGGATTGCCACCACGTCTGAACCCAATTGCGTTTCGGGGGAACGACTTTAACTTCCACCATGAAGCCTCTTAAAGGGTTTGTTTCAATACTTGTATTCTGACAGATCGAAGCCGAACCCGCTAACTCAACCGGGGGGAAGTGGGGTGATGGGGTGTAGGGTGTGGGGTGTGGGGAAGTGGGGTAGTGGGGAAGTGGGGAAGTGGGGTAGTGGGGTAGTGGGGTAGTGGAGCATTTGGCTGAAATTTCCCTAAACCCCGTAAATCCCTATCACCCTATCTCCCGACTCCTGAATACTGACTCCCCGAGAGATTAACTTGCTTGGGAGGAGACAAAACCCGATAACTCGCGAAAACGGATCTCATCCCGGTGGGGATCAGAGCGACTAACTTGCACTTGAAAGCGATCGCCTAAAGATACCGAGCGCTCAAAACGATGGGGTAATTCTAACCCCAATTCCTCCAATAAAATCAAGCCTAAATTTTCCTCTTCCCGCAGCCAGCGTAAAACCAAAGCTTGCCAGACTTGATCTCCCTGTCGTCGCAAAAATTCCAAACTCCAATAACGATTAGTTTGTCGTTCCACCGAGGTGGCCTCTTGGGCCGAACTAGCGACACTATAGAGAATTTCCTGCATTCTATCCCGCGTAAAAGGCAGTTGATCGCCCCGGAGATGGGCTTTTAGTTGAAAATGGGTCAAAAGGTCAGTATAACGGCGAATTGGCGAAGTTACTTGGGAATAGGTATTCAATCCCAGACTAGCATGACGGTTAGGAATCGTCGTCATCTCACTGCGCGGCATACAGCGACGCAAGGCACAGGAACGCACCGGGCCCGCAGGTAGTAAAATTAACTCCTCATCGGGGGGTAATTCCGGTTGTGGTTGTCCGCGGAAAGGCACGGGTATCTCGTGTTCCTGACAGTAGCGACCGGCGATTTCTCCGGCTAAAATCATCATTTCCGCCACTAATTGCCGAGATGGGGAAACTTCCTGCAATTCTACGATAATTTCGTCGTTATCCTTCACCTTAATCGATGATTCTGGCATTTGGATGTTAATCGATCCCTGAGATTTGCGCCATGCGTGGCGTTGTTTTGCCCAACGGTTGAGAATCTTCACTTCCGGTTCATGCTGCAGATCCAGATGTAACATTTCGTCCACATCTTCGTAGGTGAGGCGATAGGTGGGTTTAATTGTACTAGGATGGATCCGATAATCGGCGATCGCCCCCGTTTCATCGAGGATTACCCCAAAACTCAAGGCAGGACAAAGTTTACCCTGTACCAAACTCATTGGACCGGCGGCCAACTCTAGGGGAAACATGGGAACCATTCCCGTGGGAAGATAGAGACTGGTACTGCGACGACGCGCTTCTAGGTCTAATTCATCATCGGGAAGCACTAAACGGCTAGGATCGGCAATATGGATCCAGAGACGATGACCACCATCCGCGAGCATTTCCACCGATAATCCGTCATCGATTTCCTCGGTACTTTCATCGTCGATGGTATAAATTTTTTGGTGGGTTAAATCGAGACGATTGTTGACATCCGCATCCGCAGGGGGATTGAGTAAATTAAGACGCGCCACATCAAGTACCTTTTTCGAGAATTGAACGGGGTAGGAACTGCGTCGCAGGAAAAGGTTTTCGTGACTACTCCACCATTTCAAATCGACTAACAATTCAAAAGCAGCCTCGGGGGTTTGGGAACGGCCCAGCAGCGAGAGTATGTCCATGGCTGCTGGATATTTTTGTTCGGGTTGGAGGATAAATTTTTCTAGAGATTCCAGACGAATTCGATCGCTTTCTGACCATTCTACCGTTCCACTGGCCAGGGCCTGTTGGAGACGTTGGAGAAATTGGCCTTTTTCCCGTTGACGCTGTTGTTCCACCTCTAGCTGGTGTTTGATTTCCTCTACCTGATTTTCCGAGCGGGCCTCGTAACCATCCCCTTTATTTTTAAAATAAACTTTATCATCACTCAAGAGACAATGGGCCGCATAGCAAAACTGGGGACTGCGATCGGAAAAGAGTATCTCGGCCATGGTTTCGGGAGTGACTAACTGATTTTCCCCGGCTAATAATTCCCAGGCCACTTCTAAACCACTAGGATCTAGATAGGGTTGGACTTCCCGCAGAAAATTTCCGATCTCTTTATAGTTGGATGGACCACCCTTGATAATGTAATCGAAGCGTTGGGGACGCAGTTTATGCGGGTTTCCCCCTTGATCGATGACGATCCAATCTTTTTTACCTTCTGGGCGATCGATCACCCCTAAGCGCCTTTCTCCTTGCACCCGAAATTCTACCAGCGTTCCCTTTTCCACTGCTTCCCCTTACTGCCTATCTATTTTGTCTATTTTCTATCATCCTCGATCGATTACTCGATCGGCAAGAGCAATCAACAATCCCCACCCACTAGATAGGTATAACGTCGCAAACTGCGTTCATAATCCTGTAGGAGTAATTGGGATTCTTCCACCGTCATGCGATTTTCCTGCAAAGCTTGTTCACAACGAAGACGAATTCTTTCTAACAGGTCTTCCGCAGAATACTGCACATAACTTAATACTTCCGTGATCGTATCTCCTTTGACTAGATACTCGATATCGTATCCCTTGGGACTCATCTGAATATGTACCACGTTAGTATCGCCAAAAAGATTATGTAAATTGCCCATAATCTCTTGATAAGCACCCACCAAAAACATTCCTAGATAATAGGGTTCTGGAGAATGTTTCCCGTTTTTGTACTCCAACGGATGCAATTCTAAAACTGATTTTATGTCCCCGCGCAAATCGATAAACTGGGCAATTTTTCCATCACTATCACAGGTTAAATCGGCGAGAATTCCTCTTTGAGTCGGTTCTCGATCGAGACGATGGATCGGCATAATTGGAAATAGTTGATCGATCGCCCAACTATCGGGAACTGATTGAAAAACCGAGAGATTGGCATAATAAATTGAGGCCATAATTTGCTCTAAGTCTTCCAAGTCATCGGGAACATAATCCTGTTGTCGGGCCACTTGCAGAATTTTGTGACAACAAGCCCAGTACAATTGTTCGGCTCTAGCTCGTTCTTTGAGACTGAGATAACCGAAATTAAACAGACTAATCGCCTCCTCTTTGAACTGTCCCGCATCGTGATAAGCTTCCTGATAATTGCGCTCATCGATACCCGTGTAGGTTTCCCAGAGATTGCGGAGGATGAGATGTTCTTTCCCATTGCAGGGATCGGGGGGATTTTGGGGAACCTCACTACTTCCCAAGATATCAAAGACTAACACCGATTGATGAGAAGCGATCGCCCGGCCACTTTCACTGATGAGAATTGGGGGTGAAATCTGGGCATCTTCACAAGCTTCCTTGACCTCGGCCACGATATCATTGGCATAATTCTGCATATTGTAGTTTTTTGAGGCGTAGAAGTTAGTTTTTGAGCCATCGTAATCGACCCCTAAACCACCCCCCACATCGAGATAGGTCATATTTGCCCCTAATTTCGCTAATTCCACATAAATCTGACTAGCTTCGCGAATAGCATCCTTAATGACGCTAATAGCGGAGATTTGCGACCCGATATGATAGTGCAGCAGTTGCAGACAATCTAACATCCCCGCTTGTTCTAATTCCGTCACCACCGTTAAGATTTCCGGGACGGTTAAACCGAATTTTGCCCGGTCTCCCGTGGAACATCCCCAACGGCCCACCCCTTTTGTCCCCAGTTTCGCACGCACTCCCAAATGAGGGGCAATTCCTAACTGACGACTGACCCGCAGGGTTAAATATAATTCTTCCAATTGTTCGATGACAATCAAAGGCCGATGACCGAGACGAGTGGTCAAAAGAGCGGTTTCGATGTATTCTTTGTCCTTATAGCCGTTACAAATTAGCAATGGTTGTGTTTTGTCATTTTTGCCGTTTAAGGCTGGTTCTAGGGTAGCTAAAGCAATCATTAGCTCAGGTTTTGAACCAGCCTCCAACCCAAATTGATAGGGTTTGCCAAAACGCACTAAAGACTCGACGATGTGACGGTGTTGATTGCACTTGATCGGATAGACACCGCGATAGACGTTGGGATAATTATAACGGGCGATCGCTCTGCTAAAACAGGCATTCAGGCGCTCGATCCGATCCTCAAGGATGTCACTAAACCGAATTAACAGGGGTAAACCGATATTCCGCCGCTTAATCGCCGAAACTAACTCGTATAAGTCCAAAGAACCGCCCCTTTCTCCCTGGGGCGAAACGGTAATATTTCCTGCGGCATTGATCGAGAAATAGGGTTCTCCCCAGCCTTGGATGCGATAGAGATTTTCGCTATCTTCGATCGACCAATGTTTAACGGGGGCAACTTTTTCGAGGTTGTTACCGTCAGAAGGGGTCAGATCCACTGGAGATAATTGCTTTTCTTGTTTCTTAAGTTGAGTTTTACCCGCCATTGTCTATCGATCGCTCCGTGTGAGACTCCGATCTTCTATCTTAAGTCAGACTTCCTGTCCGCGACCAAGATTCCGATCGTGATAGAATCTATTAGCCCTCAGGAGGCAGGATTCAGGAGACAGGATTCAGGAGACAGGAGACAGGAGATAGGAGATTATTTGTATTTTCTCCCCATCCCCCATCACCCTAGGGTTGATTCATAGTAGGGTTGATTCATGAATCAACCCTACCCATCACCCCGTTCCCCTGTTCCCTTCTCCCCAAAATTTTATAGTGAACCACTTATGAAATTATTAGACTCAAAAGGACGTTTATTCGGTAAATTTAGCTTGCTTGATATCGGAGCGGCCTTAGTAATTTTATTGACAATTATCGGTATTTTTGTTGTCCCTGGAACGAGTGGTAAAAGTACGATCGCTCAAGTTACCAAAGAACCCATAGAAGTGGATGTTATTGTCCGGGGTTTAAGTGTTCTCAATCCCAATGCTTTGATTAATCAATTCAATACCGAGAAGAAAACTAATATTGTTATTCGTAATCAACCGGCTGGTCAAGTGGATATAAAAAATGTTAAACCTTTATCGAGAAATGTCTTAGTTCCGCAGCCGGATGGTAGTGTGAAAGTCCTACCCGATCCCCGCACAGAAAACTATTCTCAAGATATGATTATGACTCTCAGTGGTCAAGCGGAAGTTACTGATACTGGTGCGGTTGTTGGCGGTCAAAAGGTGAAAATTGGCACTTTAATCGAGTTAGAAGGAGATAACTATAATTTCAACACCAGTGTTATCGATGTCCGTTTACCAAAAAGGTCTTAGTTAGTAAACAGTGAGCAGTAAACAGTGAAAAGACAGCAGGAAACTTCCATGTAACACTGCTCACTTGAAAACTCAAATCTGATAACTGATAACTGATAACTGATAAGAGGATTAACTGCTATTTATACACCGCCTTTAGCTCGTTTGATCGAGCAGTTACAAAAATTACCCGGGGTGGGACCCAAAAGCGCTCAACGTCTGGCCCTCTATATTCTCAAACGACCGGAACAAGATGCGATCGAATTGGCCCAGGCGATCGTGGCAGCCAAAAAACAAGTAGGATTATGTCAGGTTTGTTTCCATCTTTCGGCCGAACCGATCTGCGAAATTTGCCGCAATCCTAACCGGGAAACGGGGACTATCTGTGTGGTAGCTGACTCCAGAGATGTGATTGCTTTGGAGAAAACTAGGGAATATTCGGGCAAATATCACGTTTTAGGGGGTGTTATCTCACCTATGGATGGCATTGGACCGGATCAATTAAATATACAGTCTTTAGTCACCAGAGTCAGCCAGAAAAAAATTCAGGAAGTTATCTTGGCTATCAGTCCCAGTGTCGAGGGGGAAACCACGACTTTGTATGTCGGGGGTTTACTGAAACCCTTCACTAAAGTTACCCGTATCGCTTTTGGGTTGCCCATGGGCGGCGATCTAGAATACGCTGATGAAGTAACCTTAGCGAGAGCTTTAGAAGGTCGTCGGGAATTGTAAAATCTCGCCAAGGTTGGGATTAAGTAGGGTTTGCTGAATAAATGTGAAATGTAGGCAAGGTAAGGGTTTTGTGGCTTTTCTCGTGAAACAGGTGCAAGATTTTGAAAGAATCGTGCTTCAACACCTTGCGTCTTCATCGGCCCGTGTCCTGTAGGGGCGAAGCATTCGGGCAATAACCTATCGGTGAAACGTAGATTTTCTATCCGAATGCTTCGCCCGTACTTTTTGCCGCAAACCCTAAGTAGGGAGGCACAATTATTTGTAGGATGGGTTAGCGGTAGCGTAACATGAGCGGGCGTTGGGTTTCATGCTTCAACCCAACCTACGTTCATCTTATATTTAATTCCACCTACCTACTTAGACATTATTGAGGACAATTATTCAGCTCGACTACTCAAAGGATTATTGAGATTGCTAGTGCCAGGACGTTTAACATTATGGGATTGTAGGAGTGAGATCGCCTGTTGGTACTGGGGATCATCCTTAGTTCCCACCAAAGAAGGATCATCGCGGAAGCGCAGCTGTTGTTCCTGGGTTAACTCGATCTGCACATCGGGTTTAATGCCTTTTTTGTAGATATTTTCGCCGTTGGGGGGATAATAACGGGCAATTGTCACCGCTAAACCGGAACCATCGGAGAGGGTGTGTACCGATTGGACGGTACTCTTGCCATAGGTCGATGTACCGACTAAAGTCGCCCGGCCATTTTCTTTCAGCGCCCCGGCGAGGATTTCGCTGGCGCTGGCGGAACCTTTATTGACCAAGACCACGAGGGGTAAATCGGTAATAGCGGTGTTATTGGCGATAAATTGGCGATCACCGCCTCGTCGATCGATGGTGCTAACGATTTTGCCCTGTTTCATCCACATACGAGCGATATCGACACTAGCAAATAGTAACCCGCCGGGGTTGCCCCGCAGATCGAGAACATAGCCGGATACCTGTTGTTGACTTAATTCCTCGATCGCCTCTTTCATTTGTTCGGCTGCGTGGGAACTAAATTCATCCAGTTTGATATAACCAACTTTCACCCCACCTTCCTGTTTAAGGGTATAGCTAACCGAGGGGATTTCGATATCTACCCGGGTCAAAGTCACTTCAAATACCCCTTGATCGGGACGGGCAAGCTGTAAACTAACGCTAGTACCCACTGCTCCCTGTAGTGCTTCCATTGCTTGTTCTAGGGTCATTAAAGCGGTGGGTTTGCCGTTAATTCTGATCAGGCGATCGCCGCTTTTTACTCCCGCTTCCTTGGCGGGGGATTTTTTCACCGTATCGACAACGACTAGATCGCTAGTGCGTTTATCGAGGGCTAAACGTACCCCAATTCCCGATAATTCTCCGGAAGTTTGACTGGTGAGGACAGAAAATTCCCTAGGAGTTAAAAAACGGGTATAAGTATCACCCAATTCCTTTAAAGCTTCCCGAATTGCCGTGTAAGCTTGTTGGGGATTAGTATAATTTCTGCTTAACAATTCTTGACGTTTTTTTTGCCAATCGATTTGATGAAAACTACGATCTACAAATTCATTATTAACAATTTGCCAAACCTGGTCGATGACTGCTTTCGGGTTATCTTCTAAGGGTTTTTCCCCTTTGGCTGCGGGGGTAAGGACCATCAGGGAACTAACTGCTAGGGTAGCGATCGCACCTCCAGATAGGAGTTTCTGCACGGAAACGAACGAGGGACGCGACTGGTTCATAAAGACAAAGCCAAAATAAGATTGACGTTTAGATAAAGCCATTCAAAAAGCGGGAGCATTTTGCCTTCGAGGGAGGTGAGGAGCAGTGTTAACTACGACTTTCGTATAGATAGGGGAGTTCCTTGTCTGGCTCTAATATCCACTATAATTCTACTTCTAGAAAATCGAGTAATATCTGGCGATGAATTTTTCCTAAAGAACGAGTCTGATTAATCTTCTCGGAGTAGTATTCCCCTTGACGGATGGCAGCCGGAGGTAATAAAGCTAAATCTTGTCCTTCTGTTTGCACTAATTTTTCTAATCCCAAGGTCAGGGGTACATGATAAAGATAACGAGAGAGATTATCATCGTTATAAGAGCGAAAATAGCGTAAACTAGGCGCTTCGTAGTTAATTTCTTCTTTTAACTCTCGTTTTAACCCTATTTCTGGACTTTCACCCGCTTCTAAGTGACCACCAAATAAACCCCACACCCCCGGATAGAGAATCGTCGGGATGTCGTCGCGCAACTGCATTAAAAATCGACCGTCCTGTTCCAAAATCGCCAAAGCAACAAATATCATCAGTTATCAGTTATCAGTTATCAGTTATCAGTTATTGGTTTTTGGTATTTTCTTGGCAGGTTTTTAGAATAGCCCAAAGCATTTTACCAATTTCCTCCGCATCATCATTGATACTTTGAAAGGCTCTTTCCTCTATGTAATTCGTGTCTTTTAGCTCGAAAATCAGCGTTAGAAATAGCTCCATTAGCCTCGGAAATGTTAGCCCCGATTGAAGTGCCACTCCTTAATAACTGTTTTGACAAAATATATTCTTGTTTAGTCTCACAAAAATATTTATAGCCTTTAACAATCCTAAGGGCAAATTTATAAGCTTTGTCATAAACTTTACTCTCCATCTGTTTGCCCCGCTACTGTTTACTGTTTACTGTTTACTGATTACTGTTTACTGTTTTTCTCGCTTTGTTTATGGGGTAAAAAGAAGGCATCGAGGGGGTCTGGGACGGGTTTAACCACTGCGGGGGGTTTGGGGGGAATCGCTTCTGCGACGGGTTGCACGGGTGGATTGGGTTTAACGGGGGTAACGACGGGAGTTTCTGGGGGTTTCGTTTCAGCTGCGCTGGGAATTGTCACCTGTCGGGGATTTTCGAGGGGTTTAGTTGAGACTGGGGGAGAATTGTTTTCTGGGGGTTTAACTTCTGAGGTGGGGGAGGGTTTAATTTCTGGGGACGGGGAGGGAGTAGGAAGAGAATTAACCGCTACTGCATCCATCTGTTCTAATTCCACCACATACAATTCGTTAACGGTTTGGGAACCCTGGGGAATAGCCTCAAAGTCAATTTTGCCCTTAATGACGATTTCTTCGCCTTGACGGGGTAATTTATTGCTATTGGTGCGAATCCAAATCTTGCCGGACTTATCCTGCAAAAGATAGGCTCCTCCCGCTAAAAAAGGGGCATAATTGCTCACGGTTCCCCTAAGATAAACTAAAGTGCCTTTTGGTTTTTCCTGTAATTGCTCGATCGCTGTTAGGGGAGGATCACCGATGTAGGGAACGGCAATACCGAGGTCAGCAAGGGTACTACAACCGAATAACCCTAGCAATAATAATAAACTGCTGATGCGCCCTACACGAGTCTGGATAGACATTCTTGCTTTAACCTTAACGAGTGCCATTAGCCAATCTTTTTGACCATAGAATGGATCCGAAAGATTTTTGTTCTCGGTATTATCATAGAATGTCCGTAACTACTTGCCAAATTCTCGACGGGAAAGCCTTAGCTCAAAAAATCCAACTTGGTCTAGGAGAGCGCATCCAGACGCTAAAATCTCCAATGGGACGACCTCCGGGGTTAGCGGTGTTGATGGTGGGGGATAATCCCGCTAGTGCCGTTTATGTCCGCAATAAGGAGAAAGCTTGTACTAAAATCGGCATGGCCTCTTTTGGTCGTCATTTTCCCACCGATACAAGCGAACTAGAAATTTTAGCGGAAATTGTCCGTCTCAATCAAGATGAGCGGGTGGACGGGATTTTAATTCAATTACCCTTACCTAAGCATTTAGACGCGGTTTCCCTTCTCTACCAAATTGACCCGAAAAAAGATGCTGATGGTTTACATCCTCTCAATTTAGGCGGTTTAGTGCGAGGTGAGGACTGTATCCGCAGTTGTACTCCTGCGGGGGTCATGGCACTGCTGAAAGAATATAATATTCCCATAGCTGGTAAGCACGCGGTGGTGCTGGGTCGCAGTATTCTAGTGGGGAAACCTTTAGCTTTAATGTTATTGGAGGAAAACGCTACGGTAACTATCGCTCACTCGCGCACGGAAAATCTGGCAGAAATAACCAGAAGTGCCGATATTTTAGTACCTGCGGTCGGTAAAGCGAATTTAATCACCCCGGATATGGTAAAACCTGGTGCGGTGGTGGTGGATGTGGGTATTAATCGTGTCGCTGACCGTTTGGTGGGCGATGTGGACTATGCTGGGGTTTTAGAAGTGGCTAGTTATCTTACTCCTGTCCCCGGGGGTGTCGGTCCGATGACAGTGGCAATGTTATTAAAAAATACCTTGTTAAGTTACGAACGCAAGTTATAAATCCGCAGCTACCAGCTATCAGCTATTCAGTAATTCTACCGATACAATTTTGTCAATCTAGCAAGTTGGGATTTTTACGGGGAAACTCTCTTTTAAAATTGGGCTTTACTTTTGATTTTATTACTCAATCCAAGCTTTTGGGGGGTTCTACCCCCCAAACCCCCCGTTGGGGGCGTGGCGCCGCCCCCAAACCCCGGAGCGCATTAGTTTTTCGGTGGGATGCTTACAGGCAGCCGAGTCACGCATCTGTAATAATTTAGGCTCTTCTGGTTTCTGTGTGGAAATGAGGTCTATACTGATAGTTTGTTTAACAAAATAGTCCTAAAAGTCTTTCCCAGTAAACATTTCACGATTTCATAAGCAAAAATTATCACACAAAGTCGAGAAGAGCCATAATTTAAGAGTCACTGATAATTGCTGATTGTCGGTATTTCTGCAAGTGTGAGATGCACCTCCTTGATTTTTTTTTAACTATCTTGGTAGAATTTGAGAAAACTGAATAGACTAGGAGCTTTTCGGTCATGATCTTTATTATCCCGATTATTCTTGGTGCGGCTGCCTTAGTTACTGCTGGTGTGGGTGTTAGTGCCGGTGCTGATGGTGTCTCCAAGCTACAAAAGGCGGAAAAAATTGGCAAAAGTGCCGAACAAAGATATAAAAAAGCCAATAAATCTCTAGAAAAAAAGTTTCAAGCTACCCAAAAATTTGCGGAAGAATACGGTCAACTGCAAATTAATGTCAAAATCAACACTATCGGCAGATTTGTTAAGTTTGTTCGACGAATTGATCAAAGAATTGGTCAAAGACTTGGTCAAAATTCCTCCCCATCCCATCAACGCTTCTTAGAAGGGTTTGAGGGATTTTCTGCCCAACAATTCAAGGAATTTAAAGCAGAAGTGTTAGACGCGCAAAGTTTGGCTGTGGGGAGTTTAAAAGCAGTGAGAGTCGCTTCGGCAGCCAGTCAGGGAACCCTAGGATTAATTGGTCTTTTCGGTACTGCTAGTACAGGAACAGCAATTAGTGGACTTAGTGGGTCAGCCGCTTGGAATGCCACCCTAGCATGGTTAGGAGGTGGTTCTTTAGCTGCTGGTGGCGGTGGCATGGCTTTGGGAACAGTGGTTTTAGGAGGTATTACCGTCGGACCTGCTTTAATGATTGGTGGTTTTGTGGCTCTTCGGGAATTGTTATGCAAATAATTAACTTAAAATAAAATTCGATGAGAGCGCCTACGCTCAAAAGTAGCTGAAATCCATACAGGGAAGGACTTAAGGCACAAACAGGT
>VYLJ01000144.1_pt1 | contig 17208 bp, 18 predicted proteins | sample 5114331 | NCBI WGS metagenome assembly VYLJ01 (sample SAMN12291791, study PRJNA351875) | freshwater metagenome | isolation source: freshwater lake | place: USA: Michigan, MSU2 Lake | collected 2011-08-16
GGGTCGGGCCCGGGCGGCGCGACGGGCGGCTTGCCGCGCCTGCCGAACGGCCTCGCCGGTGACCGCGCAGCTGTTGATGATCGTGCGTGGGCCGCCTCCCGCCAGCGCACGCGCGATCGACGCACCCTCAGCAAGGTTCAGGCGGCAGCCGAAATCGATCACTTCGACGCTCACAGCGGAAAGCTGTCCCAGTCGAACTCGCCGCTGAAGACGTGCGTTGCGGTACCCGACATCCGGATCGGCCCGCCTTCGGCCCAGGCGATCGTCAGGACGCCGCCCGGCAGGCTCACCTCGACGGGCGACGCAACCCGCTTCGATCGGATCGCGGCGACTGCCGTCGCGCATGCGCCGGTGCCACACGCCCGGGTGATCCCCGCGCCGCGTTCCCAGACCCGCAGCGACACGGCGTTCGGCCCTGTGACGCTTGCGACATTCACGTTGATGCGTTCGGGGAAGATCGGATCGGTCTCGATCACAGGCCCGAGCGAGCCGAGGTCGACCGCGTCGTGATCTGCGACGAAGAACACGACGTGTGGGTTGCCGACGTTGACCGCGCTCGGGTTTTCGAGTCCGTCCCACCCGACCGGCATGTCTGTGGTGTCCATTGCATAGGCGAGCGGGATCTCATCCCATCCGAAGCGTGGAGCCGGATACTCGACCGTCGCTCCGTCGCTGTCGGGAGAGACGACGACATCGCCGCCGTTCGTTTCTAGCGTTGCCGCCATGCCGAGCAGCCGTGCGACCGCGCGCGAGGCATTTCCGCACGCCTCGACCTCCCCACCGTCGGGGTTGAATATCCGCATCCGCGCATTGGCGCGCGGGGAAGGTTCGAGCAGGATCAGCTGGTCGCAACCGATCCCGGTGTGGCGGTCGGCAAGCGCGCAGGCGCGCTCGGCACTCATCTCGACGGGCACAGCACGCGCATCGATCACGACGAAGTCGTTGCCGAGGCCGTGCATCTTGTCGAACCGCTGGAGCATCGCCGCGCGCATCTAGGGACGCGCGCAGGGCAAGTCCATCAAGCGATGCGGCGGAGCGGCATGACCTCGTCCTCGGCATCCGCCACCGGCGCCGCCGGCTCGGGAAGGCGTGCATTGGAGAGCAGGTTGCGCTCGGCAAGCATCTTGCGGGTCGCGGTGATCGAGGTCGGGCGGCCGTACGACCAGCCCTGCCCCTTGTGGCAGCCGAGCTGACGCAGGCGCTCCTCGATCTCGCTCGTCTCGATACCCTCGGCGGTGACCGGGAGGCCAAGGCTGTCGCCCAGCCGCGCGATCGCGTTCACGATCGCCGCGCTCTCGGTGTTGTCGAGGATCGACACGACGAAGCTCTTGTCGATCTTGATGCGGTCAAACGGCAGCGCGCGCAGGTGGGCGAGCGACGAATAGCCGGTCCCGAAATCGTCGAGCGCGAGGCGGATGCCTTGGTTCTTGAGGCTTCCCACGATCGACTGCGCGAGCGCGAGGTTTTCGAACAGCGAGCTCTCGGTGATCTCGATCTCGAGCCGCGTCGCGGGGAAGCCGGTCTCGGTCAGCAGCTTGACGAGCTTTTGGGCGAGCCACGGGTCCTTCAGCTGCGTCGGCGAGATATTGACCGACAGCGAGAGCGTCGGGTCCCAGTTGCGCGCCTCGAGGAAGGCGGTCTTCATGACCTCGAGCGAGAGATCGGAGATCATCCCCGTTTCCTCGGCGATCGGGATGAAGACGTCGGGCGCGACGATCCCATGCTTGGGGTGTTCCCAGCGTGCGAGCATTTCGAAGCCGTGCAAACGGCCAGTCGTCAGGTCGATCTGCTGCTCGAAATACGGCACGAACTCTCCGCGGGGAATGCCGACACGCATCGCCCCTTCGAGTTCGGTTCGGGCACGCAATTCGCGCTCCATCGAGGCGTCGAACCAGCAGTGGCGGTTACGACCCTGGCGCTTGGCCGAATACATCGCGATGTCGGCGCGGCGCATCAGCGCCTCGACATCGACGCAGTCCGCTTCCGACCGCGCGATCCCGCACGACGTCGAGACATGGACATGGATGCCATCGGCGTCGAACGGCTGAGCAAGGCGCAGCACGATGGCGTGCGCGACGCGCTCCACGATTTCGGGATTGTTGTGGTCGAAGGCGAACAGGCACGCAAATTCATCGCCGCCCAGCCGCGCCGGAATGGCTGACGGCGGCATCAGGCGCGCGATCTCGGCGGACACCGATTTGAGCAGCGCATCGCCCACGACATGGCCGTGGACGTCGTTGACGTTCTTGAAGTGGTCGAGGTCGAACATCAGCAGCGCGACTGCCTTTTGGCGACGGAATGCGCGCTGGACGAGCTGCCCGCCCTCGTCCGCGATGGCGCGGCGGTTGTAGAAGCCGGTCAGCGGATCGCGCGAGGCGAGCGACTGGGCCCGGGCCTCGGCGGCCGCGCGTTCCTGCACCTCCTTGCTCAGGTCGCGGTAGCGCCGCCAGCCGAACAGGATGAGCGCGATGTTGAGCAGCAGTGCGATGGTCAGCGTCTGGTCGGCGCCGCCCCCGACGCCGGTCAGCATGTCGATGACGCTCGAGACGAGCTGCCCGCCGGTGCCGACGAACAGCACGATGGCCGCCAGCACGATGCCACCGGTCAATATGTCGTTGCGCGCGTTCGCCGTTCTGGCCCGGCTCACGGTTTCTTCGGTCACACGGATGCCCCCCAATACTTGACGCCTGCGTAACGAGCGGGCGTGAACAAGGTGTAAACTCTGATGCAAGTTGACATTTGGCGGGTGCGCGTGCACTGGGCCGCCAGTCACATGAGTGACAAAGACATTGCCCAAGGGCACCGCCAGCTGACGAGGTTTCGTCCGCTGGCGTTTTTTGCGTTGGAGTGACGACAGCTTGTTCGAGTCCCTGAGCGATCGCCTCGGCGGCGTGTTCGACCGGTTGAAGGGCAGGGGTGCCCTGACCGAGGCGGACGTGCGCGCCGCAATGCGCGAGGTGCGCGTCGCGTTGCTCGAGGCAGACGTCGCGCTCGCGGTCGCGCGCTCGTTCGTCGACAAGGTGACCGAGCAGGCCGTGGGGCAGAGCGTGCTGCGCTCGATCACACCGGGGCAGCAGGTCGTCAAGATCGTCAACGATGCGCTGGTCGAGATGCTGGGCGCAGAGGCGTCGGAGCTCGACATCGGTGTCACCCCGCCCGCGATCGTGATGATGGTCGGCCTCCAGGGTTCGGGCAAGACGACGACGACGGCAAAGATCGCGAAGCGGCTGACCGAGAAGGACCGCAAGAAAGTCCTGATGGCGTCGCTCGACGTGAACCGGCCCGCCGCGCAGGAGCAGCTGGCGGTACTCGGCGAACAGGCAGGTGTTGCGACGCTTCCCGTCGTCGTCGGCCAGCAGCCAGTCGATATTGCGCGGCGCGCGCTGACCGCGGCGAAGCTTCAGGGCTATGACGTGCTGCTGCTCGACACGGCGGGCCGGCTGCACGTCGATCAGGCGTTGATGGACGAGATGCGCGCGGTGGCCGAGGTCTCGGCGCCGACCGAAACCTTGCTCGTCGTCGACAGCTTGACCGGGCAGGACGCGGTCAACGTCGCAAAGAGCTTTACCGATCAGGTGCCGCTGACCGGCGTCGTGCTGACCCGCATGGACGGCGACGCGCGTGGCGGTGCGGCACTGTCGATGCGCGCGGTTACCGGCAAGCCGATCAAGTTCGTCGGCACCGGTGAAAAGCTCGACGGACTGGACGTTTTCCATCCGAGCCGCGTTGCCGGGCGAATCCTCGGCATGGGAGACGTCGTCAGCCTCGTCGAGCGCGCGGCCGAGACCATCCAGGTCGAGGATGCCGAAAAGCTCGCGGCAAAAGTCCAGAAGGGCCAGTTCGACCTCAACGACCTGCGGATGCAGCTGAAGCAGATGCAGAACATGGGCGGTATCGGCGCGCTTGCGGGGATGATCCCGGGCATGAAGAAGGCGCAGGCCGCGATGGCAGCGGCACCGGGCAGCGACAAGATGCTCATCCATATGGACGCGATCATTTCCTCGATGACGCCGAAGGAGCGTGCGAAGCCCGAGCTGATGCAGGCCAAGCGCAAGATCCGCGTCGCCAAGGGCGCGGGCGTGACGGTGCAGGACGTCAACAAGCTTTTGAAGATGCACCAGGAAATGGCGGGCGCGATGAAGAAGCTCCGCAAGATGGGCGGCCTGAAGGCGCTGACCGGCATGTTCGGTGGCGGTGGGATGGACAAGATGTTGGGCGGAATGGGTGGCGGAGCAATGCCGCCGATGCCGCCGGGTTTCATGAATCAATTCAAGAAATAAGAGAAGGAAGACAAAGACATGGCAGTTGCAATTCGTCTGGCACGCGGTGGTTCGAAGAAGCGTCCCTACTACAAGATCGTCGTCGCCGATTCGCGGAGCCCCCGCGACGGCAGCTTCATCGAGCGCATCGGCAGTTACAATCCGCTGCTCGCGAAGGACGATGCGAACCGTATCGTGCTCGACAGCGACCGCGCGAAGCACTGGCTGAGCGTCGGCGCGCAGCCGAGCGACCGCGTCGCGCGTTTCCTCGATGCGGCGGGCGTCCGTGAGCGCGCCGCGCGCAATAACCCGAACAAGGGCAAGCCTGGCGAGAAGGCGACCGAGCGCCTCGAGGAGCAGCAGAAGAAGGCGGCCGAGGCCGCTGAAGCCGCTGCCGCCGCCGCTGCGATGCCCGCACCGGAACCGGAGCCCGAAGTCGTCGAAGAGGTTGTCGCCGAGGAAGCGCCGGTCGAACAGGCTGCCGCAGAAGAGGCACCTGCCGCAGATGTCGCCGCTGAGGAAGCCCCTGCCGAACAGGCTCAGGCAGAGGAAGCACCGGTAGAAGCGGTCTCTGACGAAGCGTCCGTCGAGCAGGTTCAAGCCGAAGAGGCACCTGTCGAGCAGGCTCAGGCGGAGGAAGCACCGGTAGAAGCGGTCGCTGAAGAAGCGCCCGTCGAGCAGGTTCAAGCCGAAGACGCACCTGTCGAGCAGGCGCAGGCCGAAGAGGCACCTGCCGCAGCGGAAGATGAGCAAAAGGCGTAAGCCATGGACCCGCGCCGCCCCGTCACGCTCGCCGCAATCACCGGCGCGCATGGCGTGGGCGGCGAGGTGAAACTAAAGCTGTTCACCGGCGATCTGTCGGCATACAAGAGCTTCAATGACGGTGCGCTGACGTTGAAGTCGCTGCGCGGCCAGATCGCGCGCTTCGCCGAAATCCCCGACCGCATCGCCGCCGAACGCTGGCGCGGCACCGCACTGACCGTGCCGCGCGATCAGCTGCCGCCGCTGGGCGAAGGCGAATATTACCACGCCGACCTGATCGGCCTGGCAGCGGTCTCGATCGATGGCGCAGTGCTCGGCCATGTCGTCGCCGTCGAAAACTTTGGTGCAGGCGATGTTCTCGAGATCGAGCGCCCCGACAAAAAGCGTTTCATGGTCCCGATGCGCCCCGACGCCGTGCCCGAATGGGGCGAGCGGGTGGTAATTGACAGTGCATTCATCGCTTAGTATATACGTTCGGTGTATACGGAGGTTGCGATGACTGAAGAACGCGTCGAATGGCAGGGAAAGACGTTCAAGTCGGGCAATTCGGTCGCGCTGCGCCTGCCGAAAGGGTTGGGCGTGCCTGAAGGTGTCGAAGTCACCATGGTCCGCGAAGCCCCGATGACATTTCGTGTGCAACCCGTCGATGCGCCCAAGCGCAAGTTCAACATCGAGAAAGTTCGCGGTTGTGCAATCGGATCGGGCTTGCGGTTCATCGAACCTGCGGAACGCGTGTTCGAGGAGCGGCCTCTGCTCTGGGACGATCCTGAGTGGCGTGCGAAACATATGCCGGGCGAATGAAGTTTCTTCTCGACAGCAACATCCTGATCGCGATCGGGCTCGATGCAAACGACCGCGTTATCGCCCGCGTCGGGAACTGCGACGCGGGCGATCTCGTGACGTCTGCCATTGCCTATGCCGAAGTCGTGCACGGTTCGGAGCACGGCAAGCCGCCGCCAATCGAGCGGCTGAATGTGTTGACCGAAGAGATCCCCGTGCTGCCTTTCGATGCGTCGGCAGCGCATGCCTATGCGAGCTTGCCTTTTGAGCGTCACAGCTACGACCGGCTGATCGCGGCGCACGCGCTGGCGCTAGGGCTGACTGTAATAACCGACAATGAAAAGCACTTTGCGGACGTGCCGGGACTGAAGGTCGAGAATTGGACAATTTGATGCTGGCCGTCCTGATCCTGCTCTACTTCGTGACGGCACTTGGTGCGATAGCTGTTCCCAGTCGAAATCTCGCAAGTGGCTGGTGGAGGGTCGCAGTGTCACTCGCAATCGTCGCATTGCCGCCCGTTGGTATCTCGGTGCTGATGTTTCCGCCTGGCTCGGGTGCGGGCATCGGTCTTGTCATACTGCTGCCGCTACTGTGGATCGTCGGATTCGCTGCGGTGACAAGCGGCAATCTCATCGATCGGCGTTAGACCCTTGTGACCTTCGCCACCCAAATCCTGACTCTCTACCCTGAGATGTTCCCCGGTCCGCTCGGGCATTCACTCGCGGGGCGCGCGCTCGCGGAGGGCAAATGGTCGTGTACCGCGACCAATATCCGCGACTTCGCGACCGATAAGCACAAGTCGGTCGATGACACCCCCGCAGGCGGCGGGGCGGGGATGGTGATGCGAGCGGACGTGCTGGCAGCGGCGGTCGATGCGGCTGGCACTGATCTGCCCGTCTTCGCGATGACCCCGCGCGGGGTGCCGCTGACGCAAGCACGCATTCGCGAGATCGCGTTCGGCCCCGGCGTCACCATCCTCTGCGGCCGGTTCGAGGGGTTCGACGAACGCCTGTTCGACGCGCGCCCGCACATCGAGCAGATTTCCGTCGGCGACGTCATCCTGTCGGGGGGAGAGGTCGGCGCGTTGATGATCCTGGATGCTTGCATCCGCCTGCTTCCCGGCGTAATGGGCGCGCCCTTGAGCGGGGCAGAGGAGTCCTTCGAAGAAGGATTGCTCGAATATCCGCACTACACCCGACCCGCGGTGTGGGAAGGGCGCACGATCCCCGAAGTGTTGCGATCGGGGGATCATGCGAAGATCGCAGCCTGGCGGAAACACCAGGCAGAAGCCGATACACGGTCACGCAGACCGGACCTGTGGGAGCGCTACGACGGCGCTCGGGTCCAGCCTGCCTCTGGCGCGCGACGAAAGAATAAGGATCACATGGGGCATGAACCTCATCCAGACGATTGAAGCCGAAAACATCGCGAAGCACACTGCCAAGCGCGCGATCCCCGAATTCCGCCCCGGCGACACGCTTAAGGTCGGCGTCCGCGTCGTCGAAGGCGAGCGGACGCGCGTCCAGAACTACGAGGGCGTGTGCATCGCACGTTCCAACAAGGGCATGGGTTCGAACTTCACCGTGCGCAAGATCAGCTTTGGCGAGGGCGTCGAGCGCGTCTTCCCGCTGTATTCGCCCAACATCGACAGCATCGAGGTCGTCCGCAAGGGCGCCGTGCGCCGTGCCAAGCTCTATTACCTGCGCGGCCGCCGCGGCAAATCGGCGCGTATCGCCGAGCGCCGCGATGTGCGCGAGGGCGCGTCGAGCGACAGCTGATCCCGCATGGAACCGTCGCCGGGCTCGCCGATTGAGGCGGCAGTCCGGCGGGGGAGCCCTATGACCAGTTCCGATCTCGACCAGACCGCGCGCAAGGCTGCGGTCGTCCTGCTGATGGCGGGTCTGGCCTTGCTTGTCGTCCCGCTCGCGCCGGTGCTGCTGCTGATTTTTGCCGCGATCCTGGTGGCGACGCTCATTCGGGCGGCCGCTGTCCCGTTCATCCGGATCGGGTGCCCCGACAGCCTTGCGGTGCTGGCGGGATCGCTGCTCATCGTGCTTGTCCTGGTCGCGTGCGGCTGGCTGTTCGGATCGCAGATCGGCGGAGAGTTCAATCAGGTCGCGGCGCAGTTGCCCGGCGCAGTCGACGCGGCGCGCGCGTGGCTCGCGACCTTGCCGTTCGGCGCCGCGCTGAGCAGCACGACGCCCGATCTTCAGGCGGCGGCGACGCGGGCGTTCTCGTTCGTGTTCGGAGCGGTGGGTGCCATCACCAACCTCGTGCTCGTTCTCATTTCGGCGGTCTATCTGGCGCTCCAGCCGCGAATCTATGTCCGCGGCGTGACCTATGTCTTTCCCAAAGCGCAGGCCGCACGGATCGAGGAAGCACTGGGCGCGAGCGGCCGGGCGCTGCGCAACTATCTGCTCGGCCAGTTGCTGACCATGACCGCGGTCGGCGTGCTGGTGTGGATCGGTCTCAGCATCGTCGGCGTCCCTTCGGCAGCGGCGCTCGGCCTGATCATCGCGATCGCCAATTTCATTCCGTTGATCGGGCCATTCATCGGCGCCGTTCCGGGCCTGTTGCTTGCCTTTGCCCAATCTCCCGAACTGGGGCTGGCGGCAGCCGTCGTTTATTTCGTTGCGCAGCAGCTGGAAGGCAATGTGCTCACACCGCTCGTCCAGCGCTGGGCGGTGTCGATCCCGCCCGCACTCCTGCTGTTCGCGCTCGCCGGGCTCGGCACGCTGTTTGGCGTGATGGGTCTGATCCTTGCCGCGCCGCTTGCCGTCGTGATTTTCACGCTTGTCACGCTGCTCTGGACGCGGGATGCACTGGGGCATGATGTTCCGGTCCCTGGCGAGGCAGATCAACGCAACCCGTCCGACTAGCAAAGCATTTGCCCTTGCCGTCCTTGCGGCGATAGCGGCTCCTGCCATGGCTCAGGATACCCAAGCGCAGGAACTCACTCTCGAGCGCGTTTTCGCCTCGCCCTCGCTGGCCGGTCCGACGCCGCGGGCGCTGAAACTCTCACCCGATGGCAAGCTGCTGACGTCGCTACGCCCGCGCGACAGCGACCGCGAGCGGTTCGACCTGTGGGCAGTCGATACGACGACAGGCGACGCGCGGATGCTCGTCGATTCGACCAAGTTCGGCGGCAGCGAGCTGTCCGAGGCTGAGAAGATGCAGCGCGAACGCGCGCGGATCGGCGGGACGAAAGGGATCGTCGCTTATGATTGGGCGGCGGACGGACAGTCGCTGCTCGTACCGCTCGACGGCGATCTTTACACCGCGAGCCTCGACGGCACCGTCAAGCGCCTGACGAACACAGCGCAGGGCGAACTCGACGCGACGCTCAGCCCCAAGGGCGCGTTCGCGAGCTTCGTGCGCGACCAGAACCTGTTCGTCGTCGATCTGGCGACCGGAACCGAGCGCCGGCTGACGCGCGACGGCGGCGGAACGCTGAGCTGGGGTCTGGCGGAATTCGTCGCGCAGGAGGAGATGGACCGGACGCGCGGCCATTGGTGGTCGCCCGACGACGCGCGGATCGCGGTCGCGCGCGTCGACGAAAGCAATGTGCGCATCGTCAGCCGCGCGGCGATCGCGGCGGAGGGGACAAAGGTCTTCGACCAGCGTTACCCGCTTGCTGGGACGCCCAACGCCAAGGTGCAGCTGTTCACGATGCGACCCGATGGAACGGGCCTCGTGCGCGTCGATCTCGGCACCAACGACGACATCTATCTGGCCCGCGTCGATTGGGCACCCGATGGCAAGACGCTCTACGTTCAGCGCCAGAGCCGGGACCAGAAAACGCTCGACTTGCTGCGTGTCGATCCCGTAACCGGCGCGTCGAGCGTCGTGTTCACCGAACGCGCAAAGACCTGGATCAACCTGAACGACAACTTCCGCGCGCTCAAGGACGGCGGTCTGCTCTGGGGTTCGGAGCGCGACGGGTTCAGCCACCTCTACCGCTGGGACGCCGGCAAGTGGACCCAGCTGACCAGCGGCAATTGGAACGTCCGCGCCGTAATCGGCGTCGATGAGGCAAAGCGCGTGGTGACGTTCACCGGCAATCGCGAGACGCCGACCGCGCAGGGCGTCTACACCGTATCGCTAACGGGCGGTGCGGTCGTGCCGGTCGCCGAGGGCGGCTGGTGGAACAGCGCGACGATGAGCCGCGACGCCAGCCGCATGATCGTCACCCGCTCGAACCCCGCGCAGCCCGAGCAGACCTATCTCGCCGACGCAACCGGCACGCGGCTGCAATGGGTCGAGGAGAATGCGGTTTCGGGCGCGCACCCCTATGCGCCGTATCTCGGCAACCATGTGAAGCCGCAGTTCGGCACGATGAAGGCGGCCGACGGAACGGTGCTGCACTACAAGCTGCTGCTGCCCAGGCTCGCTGAAGGTGCAAAGGCCCCTGTCTTCGTCCAGGTCTACGGCGGCCCGGGCGCGGGGCGGCAGGTCACCGAAAGCTGGGGCGGCGGCGCGCTGCACCAGTATCTCGTGCAGAACGGCTGGGCGGTGTTCAGCCTCGACAACCGCGGTACGCCCGACCGCGGCAAGGCGTTCGAGGACACGATCTACCGCGCCATGTCGGGGGTCGAGGTGACCGACCAGCTCAAGGGGCTGGAATGGGTCAAGGCGCAGCCCTGGGCCGATCCGGGGCGCGTTGCGGTCTATGGATGGTCCTATGGCGGCTATATGGCGCTGCGCCTGCTTCAGAGCGCGCCTGGGGCGTTTGCAGCGGGTGTGAGCGGCGCGCCGGTGACCAAGTGGGAACTCTACGACACCCATTATACCGAGCGCTACATGGGCATGCCGCAGGATGGCGATGCCTATGCCAGGGCCAACCCGCTGTCCTATACCGATCGCATTGCCGACCCGCTGCTGCTGATCCACGGCATGGCCGACGACAATGTCGTGTTCGAACATTCGACCGCGCTGATGGCAAAGATGCAGGCCGGCGCGAAGCCGTTCGAGACGATGGTCTACCCGGGCCAGACGCACCGCGTCGCGGGGCCGGGCGTCAGCGTCCACCTGTGGCGCAGTATCCTGAACTTCCTCGACCGCACCGTGAAGAACAAGCCGCAGCCGTGACGGCGGGCCCGGCCGCGCGCCACAATGCGGCGATTGCGCTGCGCAAGGCCGGTCGGCTGGAGGAGGCGCTGGCCGAATATGATGGGCTGATCGCAGGTGGGCTGACCGCGCCCGAAACGCTGACGATGCGCGCGCATCTGCTCGGCGATCTCGGGCGCTACGACGCGGCGGTCGCGCAATATCGCGAGGTCATCGAGGCAAAGCCCGACATGATCGACGCGCACGAAACGCTGGCGAAGCTGTTGCCGCAGATCGGGCGGAGCGTGGAGGCGCTCGACGGGTATCGGGCAGCCCTTGCCGTTGCGCCCGACCGGGGCATGCTTTGGGTCTCGGCGCTCGGCATGGCGAAGGCGCTCGGGAATCACGACCAGCTGCTCGAGTGGTGCGACGCAGTCGAGGCGCGGTTCGGACCGGACACGCTCGTCACCACGCTGCGCGCGCAGGCGTGGTCGGCGACCGGGCGCGATGCCGAGGCGCTCGACCTCATCGACCGCGCGCTTGCCGCCGACCCGCGCCACGGGCCGTTGCACAATACGCGCGCGCATGTCGCGATCCGGCTCGGCGAGGCGGAGCTTGCCAAACAGGCTGCGATGGCGGCAGCGCAGCTTTCGCCGGAGGACCAGACCGCCTGGGCGCTGCTGTCGGTCGCGCTGCGGCTGCAGGGCGACCCGCGCGAGACCTGGCTCGCCGATTACGAGCGCCACGTGCGCACGATCGACCTCGACGGGCTCGACCTGCGCGCCGTCGCCGCTTGCCTGACCGCGCTCCACACGACGCAGCACCACCCGGCCGAGCAGAGCCTGCGCGGCGGCACGCAGACGCGCGGCAACCTGTTCGACCGGATCGAGCCCGAGGTCATCGCGCTGCGTGCGAGCATCGAGCGTGCGATCGCCGCGACACTCGCCGAGCTCGGCCACGATCCGAAGCACCCGTTCCTGCGCCGCAACGCCGGGCGGTTCGCGTTCGCGGGCAGCTGGTCGGTGCGGCTGCGCAGCGAAGGCTTCCACATCAGCCACATCCACCCCGCCGGCTGGCTGAGCAGCGCCTGCTACATCAGCCTGCCGCGCGAGGTGGGGCACGGCGACGCGGGCGCGCTGGCGTTCGGCGTGCCAGACGGGGAGTTGGGACTGGACCTGCCCCCCCGCCGCGTGGTGCACCCGCGCGAGGGGCAGTTGGTGCTGTTCCCGTCGTACATGTGGCACGGCACCCTGCCGTTCGAGAGCGAAGCTGCGCGGCTGACGGTGGCGTTTGATGCGGTGGCTGCATGACGATGGACTTTGCTGCACCGCAAGAGTAGCGCGCGCCTCCGACGCAGACGGAGCGAAGCCATGGGTTACCGGATAGTGGTCGCAGGCGCGACCGGGAACGTCGGGCGCGAGGTGCTCAACATCCTTGCCGAGCGCGAATTCCCAGCGGACGAGATCGCGGTGCTCGCGTCGTCGCGCAGCCAGGGCCTGATGGCCGACTATGGCGAGACCGGGCGCCAGCTCAAGATCCAGAACATCGAGAACTTCGATCCCGCCGGCTGGGACATGGCGATCTTCGCGATCGGCTCGGACGGGTCGAAGGCGCATGCGCCGCGCTTTGCGGCGGCGGGCTGCACCGTCATCGACAATGCCTCGCTCTACCGGATGGACCCCGACGTGCCGCTGATCGTGCCCGAGGTGAACCCCGAGGCGATCGCGATGCACACGCGCAAGAATATCATCGCCAACCCGAACTGCTCGACCGCGCAGATGGTCGTCGCGCTGAAGCCGCTGCATGACTATGCGACGATCAAGCGCGTCGTCGTCGCGACCTATCAGTCGGTGTCGGGCGCGGGCAAGGCGGGGATGGACGAGCTCTTCGAGCAATCGCGCAACATCTTCGTCGGGGACTCGGCGGAGGCGAAGAAGTTCACCAAGCAGATTGCCTTCAACGTCATCCCGCACATCGACAGCTTCCTTGACGACGGCTCGACCAAGGAAGAGTGGAAGATGGTCGTCGAGACGAAGAAGATCCTCGACCCCAAGATCAAAGTGACCGCGACGTGCGTGCGCGTCCCCGTCTTCGTCGGGCACAGCGAGGCGATCAACATCGAGTTCGAGCGTGAGATTTCGGCGAAGAAGGCACAGAGCCTGCTCCGCGAGGCGCCGGGTATCATGCTCGTCGACAAGCGCGAGGACGGCGGATACGTGACGCCGGTCGAGTGCGTCGGCGACTATGCGACCTTCGTCAGCCGCGTGCGCGAGGACCCGACGGTCGAGAACGGCCTCAGCCTGTGGTGCGTGAGCGACAATCTGCGCAAGGGTGCGGCGCTCAACGCGGTGCAGATCGCCGAACTGCTCGGGCGGCGAGTCTTGCAGAAAGCTGCATAGCGCGTTCAGTTGCGGTTCCTGTCTGCTGGCGCACACTCCCGGCGTCACGAAAAGGGAGCGTGCCGATGAAGAGCAGGATACTCATCCTCGCGGTTCTGGCAGCGGCTGCGGCAGTGGCGACGGCGACCGCCGCGCTGGCGGGCGACAGGCGATCGAACGTCATCACTGACCGGCAATCGCACAACGGTTATGTCCGCGAGCGCATCGACGACACCTATTGCGTCGACGGCTATTGCGAGCGCATCGTCACGCGGCGCGCTTATCGCGAGGGACTGCCCCGCTGGCGCGAGGCGCGGCGGTATCGCCATGATCGAGGCGACGACCGCCACACCTATCACCGCTCCTGGCGCGATGACGACCGCAATTATCGCGGGCGGCGTTCCGGGGACGACGACGACGACGATTGAGCTTGTCGCGGCGCAGGTCGCGCGGGCATAGCAACCGGCATGACGGTGGAACTGGTCTGCGGCGGGTGCCAGTGCGGGCGCGTGCGGTACAGCGTGCGGGTCGACAGTTTCGACGCCTATCTGTGCCACTGTCGCATGTGCCAGCGCGCCACGGGCGGGGTATCGATCGCATTCACAAATGTGAAGCAAGCCGACGTTAGCTGGAGCCATGAGCCTGACTGGTTCCGCTCCTCTCCGATCGCCGAACGGCCCTTTTGCGCGAGTTGTGGAACGCCGCTTGGGTTTCGCTACCGCGAAGGCAGCGACAAGATGGACCTGACCGTCGGCAGCTTCGACGATCCCGCGCGCTTTGTGCCAAAGTCGCATTTCGGAACCGAGAGTCTCCACGACGCCTGGCTCGACACGCGCGACTTGCCGCGGCAACGGAGCGACGAATACCCTGCTCTGGTGGAACGCTGGACGAAGGCAAAGCGGGGTGGCTGAGCCGGAGTTGCGGCACTTCGCATCGTTCGACGGCACCGAGCTTGCGTATCGCGAAGTCGGCGAGGGCGCGCGGGCGGTCGTCCTGCTTCACGGCCTGTTTTCGAGCGGATCGATGAACTGGCTGAAATACGGCCATGCCGATGCGATCGCGGCGCGCGGATTTCGCGTCGTCGTCCCTGACCTGCGCGCACACGGGCGCAGCGCCAAGCCGCATGAGCCGAACGCCTATCCGCCGAACGTCCTCGTCCACGACGCGGTCGCGCTGGTCGCGCATCTCGGTCTCACCGATCACGACCTTGTGGGCTATTCGCTCGGTGGACGGACGGTCGCGCGGATGCTCGTCGACGGGGCCCGGCCGCGGCGCGCGGTGATCGCGGGCATGGGGCTGACGGGGCTGATAGCCACGGCCCCGCGCACCGCACATTTCCGGCACATCCTCGATAATCTGGGCAGCTTTGCGAAATTCACCCCCGAATGGAATGCCGAGGCCTTTCTGAAAACGACGCATGGCGACCCTGTTGCGCTCAAGCTGTTGCTGGAGACGCAAACGGACCTGACGCGCGACCAGATTGCGGCGATCGACACGCCGGTGCTCGTCCTGAACGGCGCGGAGGACGACGACAACGGCTCGGCTGCCGATCTTGCCGCGCTGCTGCCCGATGCGACCTATGTCGAAGTGCCCGGCGGGCACATGAGCGCGGTGACCAAGCCCGACCTCGGAAAAGCGATCGCCGACTATCTCGCTGCTTGAAGCAGTTCGCGCGGTGCGGCAGGATTGCCGCATAACCATATCCGGAAGAGGTCGTTCGTCCATGAACAAGATGCTCGTTTCCGCGCTGGCGCTCGCCATCGCGACCCCATCGCTCAGCCAGACCGCCGCCGAGGCCGACGCATTCGTCGCGGCGGCCGAGAAGGAGCTGAGCGACTTTTCGAATTTCGGCGCGCAGACCGCATGGGTGAACAACACCTATATCACCGACGACACCGATGCGCTGAACGCGCGGATGAGCACGCAGGCGACCGAGATGTCGGTTCGCCTCGCCCAGGAAGCTGCGCGCTTCCAGAAGGCGCCGGGTCTATCCTTCGATACCGCACGCAAGCTCGACTTCCTGCGCTCGGGGATCACCGTGCCCGCGCCCAAGACGCCGGGCGCGGCGGCCGAGCTCGGCACGATTACGACGCGGCTCAATTCGAACTATGGCAAGGGAAAAGGCACGCTGAAGGGGCAGCCGATCAACGGGTCGGACATCGAGGCAGCGATGGGGACCAGCCGCAACCCGGATGAACTCAAGGAAATGTGGACGAGCTGGCACACCAACGTCGGTACGCCCGCAAAGGCCGATTATGTCCGGATGGTCGAGATCGCGAACGCGGGCGCAAAGGAGCTCGGCTATGCCGATGTCGGCGCGATGTGGCGGTCGGGCTACGACATGACGCCTGATCAGTTCGCGGCGCTGACCGACAAGATGTGGAACGAGGTGAAGCCGCTCTACGACCAGCTCCACTGCTACACGCGCACCAAGCTCAACGAGAAATACGGCGATGCGGTCCAGGCGAAGACCGGGCCCATCCGCGCCGACCTGCTCGGCAATATGTGGGCGCAGGAATGGGGCGACATCTATGACATCGTGGCCCCCAAGGGGACGGGCGACCTCGGCTACGACATCGGTGAGCTGTTGAAAGCCAAGGGCTATGTCGAGACGCGGCCGGAGCAGGTCGACACGCCGCAGACGCCGGAAGCGCAGCGCCGCGGCCATTGGGAAACGCAGATGTTCAAGATCGGCGAGGGGTTCTTCTCCTCGCTGGGCTTCGCGCCGCTGCCGAAATCCTTCTGGGAGCGCACGCAATTCATCAAGCCGCGCGACCGCGAGGTCGTGTGCCATGCGAGCGCGTGGAACCTCGACAACAAGGACGACCTGCGCATCAAGATGTGCACCAAGGTCAACTCGAACGACTTCGTGACGATCCACCACGAGCTCGGCCACAATTATTACCAGCGCGCGTACAACAAGCTGCCGTATCTCTACCTAAACGGCGCGAACGACGGGTTCCATGAGGCGATCGGCGATACGATCGCGCTATCGATCACGCCGCAGTATCTGGTGCAGATCGGGCTGCTTGCACCCGACAAGGTGCCGAGCGCCGACAAGGACATCGGCCTCTTGCTGCGCCAGGCGATGGACAAGGTCGCGTTCCTGCCGTTCGGGCTGTTGGTCGACCGCTGGCGCTGGGGCGTGTTCTCCGGCGCGACGCCGACGGGTCAGTACAACAAGGCGTGGAACGATTTGCGGCTGAAGTACCAGGGCATCGTCCCGCCAGTGGCGCGCGACGAAACGCAGTTCGACGCGGCGGCGAAGTATCACATCCCCGGCAACACGCCCTATACGCGCTATTTCCTCGCAAGGCTGCTGCAGTTCCAGTTCTACGAGGCGGCGTGCAAGCAGTCGGGATGGAAGGGGCCGCTTCACCGCTGCAGCTTCTATGGCAACAAGGAGGTCGGGCGCCGGTTCAACGCGATGCTCGAGATGGGCGCGTCGAAGCCCTGGCCCGACGCGCTCCAGGCATTCACCGGCAGCCGCGAGATGAGCGGCAAGGCGATGGTCGCGTATTTCAAGCCGTTGATGACGTGGCTGGCAACGCAGAACCGGGGCAAGAGCTGCGGATGGTAGGCGAAGCGGGCTTGAGGTAGCGGAGCTATTTCGGGACTTCGCGCCCGCGTGGTCGGCGGCGGCTTTGTCCGCCGACCGACGACCCGGGGTTCATTTCCGCGCCGCCTCTGCCAGCCTCATAGCCCCTATCACGCAAGCGCCGAACAGCGCGCCTTCGAGCGCACCGAGCAGGTAGGGCGAGGCCGGCTCTCCGGCTAGCCCGGCGAGCGGTTCGAGCCGCAGCCGTCCGTCGGGGAAGGTTTCCGCCAAGCGGGCAAGACTGCCGCTCATCATACGGCCACCGAGCAGCGGAATAAGCGCACCCGCCGACCCGCCGAACAGGGCGCCCCAGGCAGCCCCCCGGCGCGGAGAAGCCTGCCCGGCGAGCAGCGCGGCAACTCCGAGCGCGCCGCCGATCACCGCG